>JACCDL010055668.1_pt1 | contig 10372 bp, 11 predicted proteins | sample 7441931 | NCBI WGS metagenome assembly JACCDL01 (sample SAMN15323437, study PRJNA562643) | freshwater metagenome | isolation source: river surface water | place: USA:Blue River Watershed | collected 2017-08-16 | reverse complement strand
TCACAGAAGAGCTGGAAGTGACAAGCCTATCATTGTCTCATTTAAAAGAGCAGCGAAGGCAGATACATTTGAATTTGCTGTTGAAGACTTTGGTATTGGCTTAGATGCAGATGATGTAGTTAATATCATCAGCAAATATGGTAAGTCAACCAAGCGTGATAGCAATACAGAACTAGGTATGATGGGCTTAGGATTCAAAGCTCCATTAGCGTATAGCTCTAGCTTCTATTTTGTAGCTAGAAAAAATGGTGTAGAGCGTAAATATATGATGTACGAAGGAGAAGATACAAACAGTATTGATCTTTTGTATGAAACTACAACCACAGAAGGTAATGGTGTAAAAGTTATTGTACCTGTAAGCTATTATGATAGACATAACTTTACTAGCAAAATCAAAGAGCAGCTAGCTTATTTTGATAGTGTGTATTTTGATGTAGATCCAACTATTGGTTATCAGGTTAATAATGATTTCACAATACATAGATCTGAGCACTATCAGTATTCTAGTCTTGCATTAAGTAATGAGATGCATTTATGTCTAGATAATGTTAGCTATCCAATTGACTGGGAGAAGCTTGGTATTGATAGAATTCATATGAAGATAGCTTTGAGATTTAGTCTTAGTGATGGATTATTCCCCACTCCAAATAGAGAAGCTATTAGATATACACAGGAAGCTAAACAGACCATTCTTAAGAAGATAGAAACTGTAGCCAATGTTTTTATGGAGAAGTATAATGAGAACATCACAGAGAAAGCTGACATCAAATCTATTATGGAGTTTCATGGAAGCTACAATAGATATATAGATGGTTCTATTATAGGAGCAAGTGATAGAGTTGATATAAGAACAATTCTTGAACTTGCTACTACTCCTATGAAACAACCTAAACTAGAAGGTGTAGAATTTTTAGATCTTAAAAGATTGTCTGAGAAAGGTAAAGATTATTTCTTAGGTGAGTATCAAGTTAAGTATAGATATCAAAATGGTAGATTTAACAATGCCAAGAACTATTGGACTACTAACTTGAGACCTCAAGATATGGAAACTCATTTTGGTGGTGTGTATGTATTTGCAGATAGATTGACAAAAACTAAGCAGGATTATCTAAGAAATCAACTAGGAGATAGTTATAAAACTGTATTCTTTGTTAAGAAAGATAAACCTTTTAAACTTAGAAGTGGTACTCAAATTGATTATCATACATACTGGTCTTTGTTAAATCTAGAGAACTATCCTAAGTCTCAATGGAGACAACTTATCAAAGAGCTGCAGTATGTAGTGAGTCTATTTTCTAAAGACTTTATTGATTGTGATGCTATTGAGATTCCACAGACTTGGACAGATGCTCAGAAGGCTAAGAGAATGAAAGTTCTAGCTAAGCCTACCACTGTAAATGGTGTTAAGAAAGTTAGAATGAAAGGTGAATTCTCTGGTAAAGTAGGTACCAAGATGGAGATCAATATGACTGATCAATATGCTAAGTTTGTTCCTACTACATTCAAAATGGAGGAGATCCATAAATTATCTAAGTTACACGTTTATGCTAAGGAATCTGATAAGAAAAGAATGGATGGCTTGTGGTCAGTATTTGACAAACATGCTAACTTTGTTCTTGTTGCACAAGCAACTTATGATAACTTACAGAAAGCTGATTTACATAACTGGATAACAATTGATAAATTTATGGAAGGAAAGAACAGACCATTTAGAACAATGGCAACAGAGTTCTTAATAGAACAAATGATTAAAGATAAAAGATATACATTTGACAGAATTAATATAGTATCAACTGTATCTAAAGATCTTGGTGATAAGTTAACCATTTTAAGTGAGTATAATAGAATCAATGGTAGACCTTATGCAGATGGCAATGTAAAGAAAACTATTATAGATTATGCTAAAGAACACAACTTGTTTGACCAACCTATATATATGATCTATAAGCAAGTGAATGAAGTATTTGAGAAGCTACCTTTCTTAAATGAAATGTTGGGAGTGATGCACTATACATGTAGTGATAATCATCCTTTAATCAAAGCTCTTACAGATCTATTTAAGTATCACAAACATAGAGTTAACTTAGAACATTATACGTTAAAATTAACAGAAGATGCACCTTTAGAGGAAGCATTAACACAAGACACAATTACAGAATTAGAAACAATTTAAAACAGAAAACATGCTAAGTTTGAAGTGGTTTAAGAGTGCAATTGAACGCACTATTGAAAAAGTAGTAGAAAACAAAATTGAGCAGGCTTTCATTCAATTGGATAACGAGGAGGGGCAGACAGTCCCTTCTCCTATTCAAGGTGAAAAGCCCTATCTAAACATCAAGATGGTTAACGACACGTTGACTGTTGTGATGAACGATGGCAACATCATTACCAAAGCTCCAGCAACATCAGAAGATTTCAATGCTGCTAGAGCATGTACAACAGAAGCTTGTTTATTTGATCTTGTAAGCTCTGATGAGATTAAAGAACAAAGAAGAAAAGCTGAAGCTGAGTATGAAAGAGCCAAAGCTATTCAAAGAGGAGCTCAATATCTAGCTACACTAGAAGAGTTTGAAATGAAAGAAGGTTCTTTGTATCTAAAGGGCATCAATAGAACTTTACCTCCATTATTGGTAGAAGAATTCTTGGATGTAGTAGGTAGACACAATGGTACAGATAACGATGAGTTCAAAGCATTACATAGATTCTTTATGTGGTGTTGTTTGAACCCACGTGCTGAAGTAGCTGACAAGTTGTTTAACTTCTTGAAGAAGAATAGCTTTAAGATTACTAAGCAGGGCTTCTTTGTAGCTTTGAGAAACGTAGTTACATTGCATGGATCTACTGAATTAGTACACTTTGTGTCTAATGCATATAATAAAGTAAAAGCTGTATGGAAGAAGAAACCAGATGACTATACTGTATTCTTACAAAATGGTGAGTATAAGTTAGTTCACATGGATGCTATGTTTAGAGATGAATTAACTACATGTTCTTATTGTGATGGTACAGGAACTGTTCCTTCTAGTGAAGACGATGAAGAAGGATTTGATGATGATTATACATGTTGTGAATGTGATGGTGAAGGTCAATATGTAGATACTATACGTGTAGACCATGGTGAAGAGATTGGTAATTTAACTGAGCTTTATCTTGATTTGCCTAATAGATCAGAGAATAGATTCACAGATGCTCATACAAGAACATTTGATATCAGAATTGGTAGAGCTGTGAACATGGACCCAAATGCATGTCGTTGGAACACTGATGACTGTGGTGCTGAAGGTTTACACTTTACTAGTGATGAGATTCACTATGTAGGTTGTGGTGATACCAGCGTTCTTGTATTAATTAATCCTATGAAGGTTGTAGGTATTGGTGAGTCTAAGGGCAGATGTTGGGAGTATTTACCAATTATGACTGTGCCACGTGAGGAAGCAACAGAAATCTTGCATGACTTAGACTTTGATACATTACAATTGGATGACTCTGATGCTGTACGTGAGTTAGATGGTTTAGCTGAAAAGGCTAAGGAAGGATTCACTGCAGAGCGTAAGAAGTATGACTTCAACATACCAGCTATTTCTGCTGTAGAAGTTTATACAATTGTTAAGAGTCTTGATGAAATAAAACAAGAAATATCTAAAAGAATTGTAGAAATTGATTAAATTTGTAGTCCCAGGGGAAACCCTGGGCTTAATTTAATTATATGAAAAAGAACGCAAAGAAAAGAATCTCTAAAATACCTAGAAAGGTAGTGAGTAAACCAAGATGTCATGGAACTATGACAGAATCAGCATTCTGGAGTTTCATACGTAGTGCTCTCAGACAAAAGTCTAGATTTTGGAAACCTATTACAGAAGCTAAGCTTCAGGCACGCAGATTGTATAAGGGTACCAATAAGAGACAAAAGTATGAGTATCAATGCAATATGTGTCAGAATTGGTTTATAGAGAAGAAGATTAATGTTGACCACATTGTACCTGCAGGAACTTTGACATCATCAAAGGACCTACCAGGATTTGTAGAGAGGTTGTTCTGTGAAGTGGATAATTTGCAAGTTCTTTGTGAAAAATGCCATGACAAAAAAACAAAAGCAGATAAACATGAAAAGAACAATCATTAAACTTCACGACAAGAAGTACGCTGATCTAATTGATCACAATGTAAGAGAATGCATTCAAAAGAATGAAAACTATGAAATTGAGTACAGAGGTAAGTCTATGATACTTACACCAGAAGACCTCAAAACAAAATGTGTTGGCAGACAGTATATTGCTGAGCCAAAGTATGGGGATAAGCCATATCATTTGCTATCCTATCTTTGGGAACCCACTAAACTTGCAGAAAAATGAGTGACGAAAGAAATGTAGTAGTATCTATTAACAGACAACCATCATTCACTGAAATATGGTATGAAGGATCTGTTACATATGATGGAAAAGATTACAACTTCTGGCTAATTAATCCTAGAGGACTTGATGACCAAGGAAGAGAGTACGAGATGGAAATCAGATGGTGGTTCAAACAGGTACCAAGAGAGATTAGAGCCATGAGTGAAACAATTATTAAAGACTTTAAAGAAAACAGACATGATTAATGGACCAGTAAAAACAGAGACACAGTATAGAGCAGTTTATTTAGACAGTAGCTCTAGCTTAAAGGACTTCTCCATGGATAGGAAGAAGTACCACAAGAAGTATATCCTTAATGAAGTAGTTGAGGACGAAGATAGTAAAGCTGCCACTATGGGCAGAATGGTGGAAACATTATTAATGGAGCCACATTTGTTCGAAGAGAAGTTTCACATCTCTACATGTATGTCTACACCAACTGGTTTAATGTTGGAGTTTGTAGAAGCGTTGTATAAGCACACTGTAGAAGCTACAGCTGAAGATGGAACTGTAACTAGAAGCTTTGAAGACTTATGCAAGGATGCATATACAGACTCAGGCTTTAAGATTAAATTAGATGCTGTGTTGACTAAGTTCATAGGATCTGAAGCAGAGATTTATTACAAGGAAATCAGAGAGATAAGAAGCAAAGGATTAACTGTAGTAACATCTGCAGACATTACAAATGCTGAGAAGATTGTAACAGAGTTAAGAACTAATCCTGTCACAGCAGACATTGTAAATCTTACGTCTGACTCTAGATATTCTGTACATAATCAATTACAAGTAGAGGGATACAAAGTTAATGACCATATGTTTAAGAGCATGATGGACAAGGTGGTTGTAGATCATAATGAGAAAACAGTACAAGTGTATGATCTTAAATGTACATGGTCTGTAGAGAATTTCTACAATGAATATTATTTATATAGAAGAGCTTATATCCAAGGTTATCTTTACTTACGTGCTGCAGCATTTTGGGCTAGTGAAATGGGATATGAAGGTTATACTATCTTATATCCTAAGTTCATTGTTTGTGACAGCACAAACTATATGAATCCTTTAGTTTATGGAATGTCTAAGATTAACATGCAAGATGCTGAAGAAGGATTTGAATACAAAGGAAGACAATATCCAGGAGTGTATCAACTTATTGAAGACCTTAAATGGGCTTTGGAGAATGACAAATGGAACATTTCAAGAGAAAACTATTTAAGTAATGGAGTTGTAAAATTAGGATAAACATGGAGAGAAAACACACAATCACTAGCATCTTCATTGTCCCAACTCTTAGTATTGGTAAAGATAAATTGTTGGACAATGGATTTGTAAATGGATATATAAAAGATGGTAAAAGAGATGCACAGTATGAAAATGCTGTGTATCTTTTATTTAAACCAAGTGACCTAGACAAGTTCAGAAACTTTCTAGATGGAGAGTATGAAAGAACTAAGTCAATCATAGACGATTATGACTATGAAGATGGTTATGTAGTGGTTGTATATGAAATCAATCCTCGATTGAAGGATGATATAGAATTAATAAAACAGGGCAAATATTCTCAAACTTCTAAGAAATTTCAGGAGATTTTCCCTAAAGTTGTCAAGATTAAGAAGAATGGACTACATAGAGATGAGATATCTCTGCAGTATAGAGTTTTCAACAGAACAGAAGATCTTGTACAGTTTTGGGAAGATAAACTAGGTATGCAACTTCCAGATGATGTAGAAGTTTGGCATGGTTTCTTTGAAGAATTTGAGACATTAGACCTTGATAAAATTAAAGAGTATGTATAACAGTGATATCTTAGACCATCTAATTGCCAAGTATGGCATAGATGATGTAATTAAATTCTGTGACATGGAGAGTGAAAAGAATGCTCTCCTAGCAAATTCAGTTGATGAAGACAAGCAGCACCACCCAGAACCTAACGAATGGAAGTTTGAGAGAGACTGGTGGGCTGAAAGTGGTAAACAATTAAAACAAAGAATATGACAGGATTAGAACTATTAGAGAAGTTTCCTAAAGCAGCAGATGTTATTAAGGAATTTTATAATAACAAAATGATTAACTCTTTAGAAGAAGATGGTAATATTCCACAAGATTTTAAAGAAATGGTAAGAGCACAAAGCTTTGATAGTGAATACGTTGCACCATTTATTGACAACAATCCTAGATTTTTGTTTGATGTATTTGATTCAAATAATATTTATATTCAAATAAGTGTAGATCTTGAAAACAATTGTTTTAGATATTCATTTGATGGAGGTAAAGTAGAAAGTAATGACTATGAATTAAGAATAGATGCTGAAAAAGCAGCTATTGAAAAAGCATTTGAAATCTTAAATGACAAGTTATGAGTGATCAAATAGTCCTATCAGTAATTGAGAAGTATGCTAAGCGTAGTGAGGTGGGAATTGCCAAGTATGGTACCACATTAGAAACTAACAATAAGGATAATTATCTTAAGCATTTACAGGAGGAGTTGATGGATGCAACCCTTTACTTAGAAAAGTTAATGACCTTGGAAAAGGAAATAACTAAATTAGTTAAAGATCATCCCAATGATGCAGAACTTGGAGTAAAAATAAGAAATTTAATTAGATAGAATTTTCTGATTCTCTTGGATTTCTCGAAGGGCTGCAGTAAATTCGCAGCCCTTCATTTTTTAACTAATTAAAACAATTAACGCATGGATTTAGGATTAGAAGCCTTGAGCAAGATTACCATTTTTAGTAAGTACGCAAAGTACATCCCAGAACTAAAAAGAAGAGAGACCTGGGACGAGATAGTAGATAGATATGAGACAATGATGGTCAAGAAATATCCTAATCTAGAGACACAAATCAAAGACAGTGCTACATTTATCAGAAAGAAGAAGGTTTTACCTTCTATGAGAGCTCTTCAGTTTGCAGGTCCTGCAGCTGAGGTGAACAACTCACGTATTTACAACTGTTGTTTCCTACCAATTGACAGTATTCATAGCTTCAGTGAGACTATGTTTCTATTGCTAGGAGGTACAGGTGTAGGTTATTCTGTACAAAAGCACCACGTAGACCAACTACCTACAATTATTAAGCATGAGCGTTACAAGCACAGAAACTGGCTTATTGAAGACAGTATTATGGGCTGGGCTGATGCTGTAAAGGTCTTGATGAAGTTCTATTTTGAGGGTGGATTAAAGCCTAAGTTTGACTTCAGAGCTATTAGACACAAGGGAGCAAGATTAGTGACTGCAGGTGGTAAAGCACCTGGACCAGAACCATTGAAGATCTGTCTTAGTCACATTGATGCTATCATGGAACGTAAAGAGCATGGAGAGAAGTTGACACCACTAGAGTGTCACGATATCTTGTGCCACATTGCCAACTCTGTATTAGCAGGAGGGATTAGAAGATCAGCTATGATTGCTTTATTCTCTCATGACGATGAGGAAATGATCACATGTAAGTATGGTAACTGGTGGGAACTAAACGAACAAAGAGGTAGAGCTAACAACTCAGCTGTATTGAAAAGAGGTGAGATTAGTGAGATGGAATTCAAAGCTTTATGGAACAGAATTGAAGCTTCAGGTTCAGGTGAACCAGGCATCTACTGGACCAATGACTTAGACTGGGGTACCAACCCTTGTTGTGAGATTGCTTTAAGACCATATCAGTTTTGTAACCTATGTGAGGTGAATGTGTCAGACATTACGTGTCAGGAAGACCTGAACGATAGAGTTACAGCTGCAGCATTCTTTGGTACATTACAGGCTGGCTTTACAGACTTTCATTACTTACGTGATGTATGGAAAATGACTACCTTCAGAGATGCCTTATTAGGTATTGGTATGACTGGTATTGCATCTGGTGAAGTATTGCAATACAACTTAGAAGTAGCTGCTAAGATAGCTGTGAAGACAAACCAATTGATCTCTGAGATCATTGGTACTAATGAAGCAGCACGTGTTACATGTATTAAACCATCAGGTACAACTAGCTTAGTGTTAGGTACATCTAGTGGTATCCATGCATGGCATGCTCAGCACTACTTAAGAACAATGAGATTCAATAAGAATGAAGACATTGCTCAGTACTTAATGATCAACCATCCAGAGCTATGTGAAGATGATGTATTACGTCCTACAGATACTTTGTGTGTGAGAATTCCTGTTCAGGCTCCTGAAGGATCTATCTTAAGAACAGAGACAGCAATTGATACGTTAGAGCGTGTTAAAAGATTCTCTACAGAATGGATTAAACCAGGACATGTAGAAGGACCTAATACACATAACGTAAGTGCTACAATCTCTATCAAAGAAAATGAATGGCCTACTGTAGGTATATGGATGTGTGATAACAAAGAAGTTTATAATGGCTTATCTGTATTACCAGCATTTGATCATACATACAAGCAAGCTCCATTTGAAGATATTACAAAGGAGAAATATGATGAGCTACTTAACACATTGAAAGCCATTGACTTAACTAAGGTTACAGAGTTAGATGACACTGTAGACTTTGGTCAGGTGGCAGCGTGTGCTGGTGGTGCTTGTGAAATAGCATAATATGGAAAAGAAAGAATTCATAAAAGATGTTCATTATTATTTGGAGGAGGGCAGAGTAGTATTCACTGCCCTCCAACATTTAGAACGTGGCTATTGCTGTGGCAATAACTGCAGGCATTGTCCTTACGAACCAAGGGGCATAAAAGGTAACAAACAGGTAACAGAAGGTAACAAAAGAGAAGAAAAGATAAAATAATTTGCATTTATATGCATTTGTTTGCGTATGTTTGCATCTCTGTTTTTCGTTAATTGTGTCAGCCCCTAGGATTTCTATCTTGGGGGCTTTATTTTTTAACGAAAAAAGTATGGAAATATCAGAGAAATATAGTAAATTTGTACACTAAATTAACAATTATGGCGAAAGCAGCAAAACCAACAGACAGTGGTGTCTCTAAACTCCAAGAAGCTTTGGATAAATTAAACAAAGCATATGGCACAGGTACAGTGCTAGCATTAGATTCCAAAACAGATGGTCATTATGATGTAATCAGTACAGGTTCAATTGGATTTGACTGGATTACATTAGGTACTGGTGGCTTTGTAAAAGGTAAGTTGTATGAACTTATGGGATGGGAAGGTACAGGTAAATCAACAATTTGTGGACATGCAGTTGCTGAATGTCAAAAGGCAGGAGGTAAAGTAGTTTACATAGATGGCGAGCATGCTGTAGATAAAAATTACTTTGAAGCAATTGGTGTTAACACTGCAGACATGTTAATCTCTCAACCAAGTTGTGGTGAAGAAGGTTTCAACATTGCAATTGAAATGATTAAAACTGGTGAAGTAGACTTATTGATTATAGATTCAGACTCATCATTAATTCCTAAGAAAGTATTAGATGGTGAAGTAGGTGACAGTTCAATTGGTTTAAAAGCTAGATTGAATAGCAGTGTATATTCTAAATTAAAATCTGCAATGTCTATACATAACACATGTGTTATTGTCATCTCTCAATACAGAGAGAAGATTGGTGTAATGTTTGGTAATCCAACTACAACACAAGGTGGACATGCATTAAAGTTTGCATCTGATGCTCGTATAGAAGTATCTAAGACAGCAGCTAAAGATGGTGATGTAACTTATGGTAATATCACTAAAGTAAAAGCTGCTAAGAATAGAATGAGTCCTCCATTTAGAATGTCAAGCTTTGAGATTGTATATGGTGTGGGTATTGATAAAGTAAAGGAAGTAATGGAATTATTGAATGAGTATGAGCTTGGCAGAAAGTATGGCCAGACAATGACATTCAACGATGTTAAATACAACCTTGAAGAATTCAAGAGCATGCTATTAGATAATGAAGAGTTCTATAATGAAATTAAGAATAGCATTATTAACAAAATTAAAAACATTGAAACAGTAGAAGAACATGAACCAGCCATTGAAGATTAAATTGCAAAAGGTAACAGAAGATGCTCGCATGCCCATCAAG
>JACCDL010439578.1_pt1 | contig 10375 bp, 10 predicted proteins | sample 7441931 | NCBI WGS metagenome assembly JACCDL01 (sample SAMN15323437, study PRJNA562643) | freshwater metagenome | isolation source: river surface water | place: USA:Blue River Watershed | collected 2017-08-16 | reverse complement strand
TGGCCGCCAGCAGCCATGAACGGCGATCAAGGCGCGTCATCGTGGCCGCCCGTTCAGTCGATGTACTTCAGGCCGGCGGCGGCCAGCGGCTCGCGCATCTTGTACATGTCCAGGCCCAGCACGCCGGCGGCCAGCTTCTCGCGCTTGGCGCCTTCATTGGCCTCGCGGGCCTGGGCGGCGGCCAGGGTCTCGGCCGCGCGGGCCTTGGGCACGCAGACCACGCCGTCGTCGTCGGCCACGATCACGTCGCCCGGCGTCACCAGCTGGCCGGCGCAGACCACGGGGATGTTCACCGAGCCCAGCGTGGCCTTGATCGTGCCCTTGCTGCTGATGGCGCGGCTCCACACGGGAAAGTCCATCTCGGTCAGTGTCTTCACGTCGCGCACGCCGGCGTCGATGACCAGGGCGCGCGCGCCGCGGGCCATGAAGCTGGTGGCCAGCAGGTCGCCGAAGTAGCCGTCGGTACATTCGGCGGTGACGGCGGCCACCACGATGTCGCCGGGCTGGATCTGCTCGGCCACCACATGCAGCATCCAGTTGTCGCCGGGGTGCAGCAGCACCGTCACCGCCGGACCGGCGATTTGCGCCCCGCTGTAGATGGGGCGAATGTAGGGCTTCATCAGGCCCACGCGTCCCATGGCCTCGTGCACGGTGGCCGAGCCCAGCGACGCCATGGCTTGTGCCGTGTCCAGCGGCGTGCGCTCGATGTTGCGGTAAACAACCCCTAGTTCGTACATTTTCACTCCTTGCATTAATTGGGGTCTGACCCCAATTTGTTTCATTTTGGTGCATGCAGAAATTGGGGTCTGACCCCAATTTCAGTTTTGTCATTTGCCTTGGGCTTTGAGGCGGGTGTCGAGGCGGGAGAAGACGCGGCGAGCGTTGCCCTCGAAGACTTGGTAGCGCTGGGCTTCGGTCAGGTTGGGGGTGGCTTGTACGTAACGTTTGGTGTCGTCGTAGTAGTGGCCGGTTTCAGGGTCGATGCCACGGACGGCACCGATCATTTCAGAAGCAAAGAGGATGTTGTCGACGGGGATGACTTTGGTGAGCAAGTCAATGCCGGGCTGGTGATACACGCAGGTGTCAAAAAAGATGTTGTTGAGCAGGTGGTCTTGCAGCAAGGGTTTTTTCATTTCTTGCGCCAGGCCTCGGAAACGACCCCAGTGGTAGGGCACGGCACCGCCGCCGTGGGGGATCAGGAATTTGAGCGTGGGGAAGTCTTTGAACAGATCGCCCTGGATGCATTGCATGAAGGCGGTGGTGTCGGCGTTCAGGTAATGGGCGCCGGTGGTGTGAAAGCAGCTGTTGCAGCTGGTGGAAACATGCACCATGGCCGGGATGTCGTATTCGACCATTTTTTCGTAGATGGGGTACCAGTGCCGGTCGGTCAGAGGGGGGCTGGTCCAGTGCCCGCCCGAGGGATCGGGGTTGAGGTTGATGCCGACAAAGCCGTATTCGCGGATGCATTTTTCCAACTCGGGGATGCAGGTCTTGGGGTCGACGCCCGGGGATTGCGGCAGCATGGCCGCACCAATGAAGTGGTCGGGAAACAGTTGGGAGACCCGGAAGCAGAGTTCGTTGCATAGGGCCGCCCAGGTCGATGAAACCTGAAAGTCGCCGATGTGGTGGGCCATGAAGGAGGCGCGCGGGCTGAAGATGGTGATGTCGCTGCCGCGTTCTTTCATCTTGGCCAATTGATTGAGCTCGATGGATTCGCGCAGTTCATCGTCGCTGATTTTCAGGTCGGCGACTTGGGGCGTCCGGCTCGGGTCTTCGATGCCAGCAATTTGCTGGTTGCGCCAATTCTCCAGTGCTTTGGGTGCGGTGGTGTAGTGACCGTGAACGTCGATGATGAGGGGGTTGGAGAGGCTCATGAGAGTGCGGACATGCCGTGTTGAAGTTTGAAGGGAAGCGCTGCGTCTGAGTTGAGGTGCGCCAAAAAGCGGTCGATGGCCGTGCGCCGGGGATGGCCCGAGGGTCGCGCGATGGGGATGCCGGCAGAAAAAACGGTGGTGTAGGCCACAGGGTCGGGCAAGGGACCCAGCACGCGCACACCCTCGATGCCGACCATTTCACTGCGTTGCTGAAAGCCCAAAGAAACTTTGCCTTGAGCGAGGTATTGCCCCACAGGGGTGCCTGGTGGCGGCACCACCCGGCGTTGATCGAGCAAGTCGCCCAAACCCCAGCCGCGGATGAGTTTCTCAACGTAAGCACCGGATGGACCGGTGGAAATACCCAAACTTTGGGCCTGTTCCACCGCTTGGCGCAACTGGGCCTCGGTATCGATCGGGGGGGCGGAGGCGGTGGCCGGAACGGCCACGACCACGGTCGAGAGCACCCAATCGAGGCGGCTGCCGGCCAGCAAATGCCCCTGGTCGAGCAAGGTGTCGATGGCGTCGCTGGCCAGCAGCACCAGGTCAAAAGTCTCGCCGGCCGCGACTCTGCGGGCAGCGTCCACCCCACCCACCGATTCGATCTGCCAAATCTCGCCCGTCAAACGTTGGTGCTCGATCGACAGGTCGGCCAACAACTGACGGGTGGCCATGGAGGAGATGGCGTGTAAAGGGGCATTCGCGCTCATGCAGTGATTTTAGAAAGCCCGGTGTCCCGAAGTAAGCCCGACGATCCACTATCAGATATTCCAATTAGTCATATCAGAAGGATTGATATAAAATTTTCAAAGGAGGCGCGATGGATCTGAAACAACTGGAATCGTTCGTTCGGGTGGCCGAGTTGGGCAGTTTCACCCGCGCAGCCATTGCCCTGGGGATGCAGCAACCGCTGCTCAGCCGGCATGTGCGTCAACTCGAGGTCGAATTGCACCAGAACCTGCTGGACCGCAACGGACGGGGCGTGACTTTGACCGAGGCGGGCCGGGTCCTGCTGGAACACGCGCGCGGCATCTTGCATCAGGTGGAAGTGGCGCAAGAGGACCTGGGCGCCGTGCGCGGTGCCTTGGGGGGGCGAGTGTCGATCGGATTGCCGCCCAGTCTGTCGCGCCTGATCACGGTGCCTCTGTGCCAGGCGTTCAAACAGAAATTGCCCGGGGCCCATTTGACGTTGACCGAGGGTTTCTCACTGCAGATGTACGAAGCCCTTCGCTCGGGTCGGCTGGATTTGGCAGTGCTCTATAACCCCACGGCCTCGCCAGAGCTGGAGTCGAGTTCTTTGCACGAAGAATCGCTGATGCTGATCGGAAGCGTGGCGGCAGAGCGCAAGCACGGGCTGAAACCCAAAGTGGCGCTGACACTGCAACAAGTGGCCAACTTACCCTTGATCCTGCCCAGCCAGCCGAATGCTTTTCGCTTGCTCATCGATGCAGAAATGCAACGCATACAGGCTCGGCCCCAAGTGTCGCTGGAGGTGGATGGTCTGAACGCCATTTTGGAACTGGTGCGCGAGGGCATGGGCTTTGCCGTTTTGCCCCCCTACACACTGTCCAGTCACGGTCCAACCCCAGCCTTCAGCCTGCACCGCATTGTGCGCCCGAGTTTGATGAGCGAATTGCGTTTGGTCTGGTCAGCGCGGCGTCAGTTGACCGCCACGCACGAGGCAGCACGCAACATTACACATGAAAAGGTGTCAGAGGCCCTGAACGGGTTCATGGCGGGGATGAAGGGGTGGTGATGGCCTGCGGTCGGGGAAGGATCAGGTGCGCCAGCAGTGCGCACACGCCCCAAACGACGGCCCCGGACACCAGCACATCTGAGACAAAGTGCCCGCCTTGCAGGACGCGCCCCAATCCCACCCACGCGCCGCTAAGGCCGCCGGCGAGCCACCAGGTTTTGCGCCGGCGCCACCAGACCCACCCCAGGGCCATGGGGTAAAAGCCCAGGGCCGCATGCCCGCTGGACATCGAGCAATTTTTCAGGCACTGGTCGCTGATCTGCCAAGGCGGGCTGTAGCGGGCCTCGCCGCCGAATTCGGTGATGTGCGCCGGACGGGCGCGACCCCAGTGATTTTTCAGCGCCTCGTTGACAACCAGACCCGGGCCCAGCAACAGCGACAACAACAAGAACCACAGGGCGGCCCGATGGCGTGCCCAGGGCGCACGCAGGTAGGCCACCAGCAAGCCCAACACCAATGCAATCAGAATGGGGATCTGCAAACGGGCAAAGAGCCAGTACAGGGTCTGAACCCAAGGCACGTCTTTGTACACGAACCCGGCGTCGGGCTGGTAGAAGCGCGCACTGATCACCACATCGAGTTGCGGAAACCACAGAAACACACCCAGCCCAACCAGGCAGGCACTGAAATAAAATCGCATACAGGGGATTTTGCCTCAGTTGAAGGCGCCCTCCTTGTTTGCGAGTTGTCTTGACCCAACGCCCTGCCCTGATCTCTGCCCTGCTGACGCTGGCCTTTGTGGTTTGGCTGTGGCATGCGGGCCTGACTGATGCATGGCTGGCGCAACTGGCCAGCGTGCCGGTCGGGCTTTGGGGCTTGATGGTGGTGGGCATGCTGGCCAGTTATGGCTTGCGCGCCTGGCGCATCGCGCGCGAATTCGCCGAGGTGGACGGCATGCGCTGGCTTTTGGCCTTGCGGATTGTGCTGGCTCACACGGCTTTGGTGAATGTCCTGCCGATGCGGTCCGGTGAGTTGGGCTTTCCGTGGTTGATGCGCCGAGCCCTGAACGTGCCCTGGCTCGATGCCTCGGCCTCTTTGCTGTGGCTGCGCTTGCAAGACGCCAGCGTACTGGGCGTGCTGGCCATCTGGATGTGGCCCGATCTGGCTCTGGGCTGGCGACTGGCCATCATGGCGACCCTGGTGTTGGGACTGGTGTGGGGCATCCGCTGGGTTCAAGGGATGGGCCGGGTGAACCTTCAGGGGCGACTGAGTCGCTTGGCGCCATTGACTCAGGCACTGGCGCGGCGCGGCCAAAACATGAGGCAGGGCTGGCTGATCACGACAGCCAACTGGCTGCTGAAACTGAGCTTGCAGGCTTGGCTGTTGGCCGAATTGCTGGGTCGCGACTGGGCCACGGGCTGGGCCGGGGCGATGGGGGCCGAGTTGTCGGCCCTGCTGCCGATCCAGGGCCTGGGTGGCCTGGGCAGTTACGAAGCGGGCAGCGCCGCGGCACTGCGGTGGCACGGCATCGATTGGACCAGTGGCTTGCAAGCGGCGCTGAGCATGCACCTGGTGGTGCTGGCCGTCTCGCTGACTTTTGGCCTGCTGGCCTGGTGGCTGCCACGACCCCTGATCGCAAGGCACAATGCAGGCTCTGAAAGTGAGATCCGATGAGCTCCCCCCTGATGATCCCCCCGCACCGATTGTCCATCGTGGTGCCCATGTACCAAGAACAGGACAATGTGGCTCCGTTTGTGGCCCGTGTCACCGAATGCCTGACCGATTATCCGCACCCGTGGGAGTTGTTGCTGGTCAACGATGGCAGCCGTGACGGTACGCGCGCAGCCATCGAGGCCGCCCGACAACGCCTGGGCCCGCACATCCGCCTGATCGAATTGGCGCGAAATTACAAGCAAACTGCGGCCATGCAGGCCGGGATCGACCACGCCCGGGGCGATGTGATCGTCACCCTGGATGGCGATCTGCAAAACGATCCGGTGGACATCCCGCGCATGGTGGCGCGCTTGTTGGTCGAAGATCTGGATCTGGTGGCTGGCTGGCGCCAAAACCGACAAGACGCGCTGGTGATGCGCAAACTGCCCTCGCGACTGGCCAATGCCCTGATCGCCCGCATGACCGGGCTGAACATCAAGGACAACGGCTGCAGCCTGAAAGTGTTCCGGGCCGCCACCTTGCGTCGCATCCGCTTGTATGGCGAGATGCACCGATTCATCCCGGCCTGGTTGTCCACGGTGACCTCGCCCAGCCGCATTGCCCAAGAACCGGTCAGTCACCACGCGCGCCAGTTTGGCGAATCGAAGTACGGCATCAGCCGCACTTTCCGGGTTGTTCTGGACTTGTTCTTTGTGTATTTTTTCATGCGCTATCGAACCCGGCCAGGCCATTTTTTTGGCGGCCTCGGGTTGTGGTTGTTGGGCTTGGGCGGTGCCGTTCTGGCGTATCTGTTGGGCCTGAAGCTGATGGGCGAGAACATCGGCACCCGACCCTTGTTGCTGGTGGGGTTCTTTTTTCTGATCGCCGGCGTCCAATCGCTGATGACGGGCGTGCTTGCCGAGGTATTGGTGCGGGTGCTGTTTGAGTCTGGCACCAGCCGCTCGTACCAGATCGACGAGCGGGCCAGCAGCCTGGAAGACGCCGCATGGCATCAAGCCGAGAAGTGAACCCCTGGTTGGGGTTGCTGCCCATTTTGGGGGCCTTGGCACTTTGGCGCTGGTGGATCGCGGCCAGCTTGCCGCTGTCGGTGGACGAAGCCTATTACTACGCATGGTCACTGACCCCCGACTGGGGGTATTGGACCAAGCCTCCGTTGATCGCCTGGGCCATCGGTGCGGCGCACGGGGTGTGCGGTGCCAGCAGCGCTTGTGTGCGCTCGGTCGGTGTGTTGGCTTTCACGGCATCCAGCGCCATGCTGTGTCTGTTGGCCTTGCGCATGGGCCTGGGTCGCCCCCTGGCCCTGGCCGTGGCGGTGGCGTTTGCCACCTTGCCGTTGACCAGCTTTTACGGCATGGTCGCCAGCACCGACTCGCTGTTGTTGTTGTGCTGGAGCGGTGCCATGCTGAGCTTGTGGCTGGCCCTGCAAGGCCGGCCTTCAGCCTGGCTGATGCTGGGCTTGTGCGCCGGATTGGGGCTGTTGGCCAAGTATTCCATGGCCGTGTTGGCGCCCTGCGTGGCATTGGTGTTGTTGCATCCGCAATGGCGTCACCATTGGCGACAACCGGGGCCCTGGCTGGCCGCGATCGTGGCACTGTGCATTTTTTCGCCCAACTTGTGGTGGAACCTGAACCACGGCATGCCCACATTGAACCACACCGCAGAGATCTCGCGGGGCCAAGCGTACAGCTTCAAATTGGACACGATGCTGGGCTTTTTGGCCGAACAGTGGCTGGTGGGCAATGTGGTGCTGGTCAGCGCATTTGTGGTTTGGCTGGTTCGCAGCCGGCTCAAGCTTCAGCCCCAGGGTTGGTTTTGGCTGGCGCTCAGTCTGCCGATGTTGGCGGTCATTGCCACCCAGGCTCTGCTGTCTCGGGCCCACGCCAATTGGGCTGCACCAGCCCACCTGGCGCTGGTGATGGCTTCGGTCACTTTCCTGTGGCGAGGCGGTCATCGATTCTGGCTGGGCGCGGCTTTGGTGTTCAATCTGCTGTTTTCGGCCTTGCTCTACCACGGCCAAACGCTGGTTCGGGAGCCTTTGGGCCTGGCAGCGAGTTGGCGCACCGACCCCTACTGGTCGCTGCGCAATTGGCCGGGGATCCATGAGCAGACTGCCCGGCTTCTGGCCCAAGAACTCGATCGCAGCGCCTGGCAAGTGGCATCGGACGACCGCGCGGTCTTGGCACAACTGCAATGGGGCTTGCGACTGCCGGCAGGAGCGGCGATGGGCTGGATGCCGGACGGCGTCCCCATGAATCATTTCGATCAGCGCTTTCCTTTGCAAGAGCGCAAGGGCCCGATTTTGCTGGTCACCCGCGCCTCCGAAGATGCGGTGATGCGCCTGCACCCTCATGCGCGACGCGCCGGACCGCTGAAATCGGATTTGCTCCAAGGCAACGAATTGTCGCTGATGGCCTGGTGGCTTTGAGCCAGACCGGGCATCAGACACCCGTTTGGGGGCCGCGTGCGATTTTGTGGCGTGGAGGCTTGGGGCGCAAACTCTGAGCGTCTTCCAAGGTGCGCAAGGTGTCCACATACAACAGAAAACGTTGCAGATAGGCTGGGGCGAGGTGTTTGAGGCGCACCAAAGACTGCTGAGCCAGGCGGGCTGAATGCAAGGGACCCGCGTGTTGCAAGGGCAAAGACAGGCTGAGATCGAGTTGACGCTGGGCCATGATCCGGTTGTGCAACTCGCGCATCGGAGCCAAACTGGCTGGAGCTGAATCGGTCTGATGGCTCAGCAAGCGCACCAAGTCCTTTAAGCCGCATGCCTCAGGCTGGATTTCAGATGGCGATCCAGGCACAGAGGTCTTCATGGCCGGACAGGGTTCGATGGTGCCACGCGCGGCACCGGAGCCAATTCGACACGGCGGTTCAAACTGCGGTTTTGATCGCTGGTGTTGGGCACCAGCGGGTGTTCTTGTCCGAAAGCCGCTGCAAACACCCATTGCGCAGGCATGCCTGCTTCAATCAGGACGCGGGTGACTGTCAGCGCCCGTTGCGCAGAGAGCTCCCAGTTGTCGTCGAATTCGCGGTTGTTAGTGCGGACGCTTTTGTCGTCGGTGAAACCGCTGATCATGAGCAGCTCGTTGCGATCGGCCAGGTAAGTGCGCAAGGGCTGAACCAGGCTGAGCAGCAATTGGCGCCCTTCAGGTTGCAAGCGGTCGGAGTTGAGTGCAAACAGCAACCTGCCGCTGATGCCGATGCGCCCGTCTTGCAAAGTGATGCGCCCCATTGAGAGTGGTACAGCCAGGGCCTCGGCCAGACTCTGACGCTGTTGCTCAGCTTGCTCGCGCTTGGCGATTTCTCTTTGCAGATGCCCCGTCATGTCCAACTGCACGGCCATGATGCCCATCAGCAACAACACCAATGCGCCGACCAAACCGGACATCAGATCGCCAAAAGCCATCCAGGTGGCAGCACCGGCATCGTGTTCTTGCTCGTCGGGCTGCATCAGGCGGCTTCCACGTTGATGGGGGATCTCTGGAGCAGATGCTCCAGAGCTTGCAACAAGGGTTGCTGGGCACTGAGGCTGAGTTCGACCACTTCTCGGGCTTGAGCGACGTAGTAGGCCAATTGATCGTCACTGCGGTTGCTGGCTTGAGACAGAGCTTGTTGCACGGCTTCGAGCTGCGACAGGGTTTGGGTCTGCGACCGCTGCAGCCCCTCAACGGCCTGCCCAAAAGCTTGGCCAAGGCTGGCAACTTCCAGAGCGCTGCCTTGCAACTGGCCCGACAAATCGCGCAACTGCTGACCCTGCATTTGCACTTGCTCGCCAAAAGTGTGACTGATTTGGGCGAGATGATCCAGGATGTGCGAACGCTCGGCCAAAAGCTCGTTGTCGCGCACCATGCTGGCGTTGATGCGTTGGCGCAATTCGGCAATGACCTCGGCCGCTGCCTGAGGGGCTTGCCGGGAAACTTCGATCAGGCGCGTCAGCGGGTCTTCGAGGGAGGCACCGAGTTGGGTCAAGTGCTCCACCAATCTGGTCTCGATCCGCGCCAAATGCTGCGCACTGAGTTCATGCTGGGCCAATACGCCTTGTTCATGCGCCTGGATCAGGGCATGTTGGGTCGCGTGCGTTTGTTCGACCATGCGCTGCATGCCGTCTTGAGCCAGTGCCTGGAGTTGTGCGCCGCTTTGCTGCGCAGACTCGCTGAGCCGTTGTTCGAGGGTTCGCTGCAGGGATTGCAAACTGTTCAGGGTCTGACCGGTGGTGTCGACCCAACGCTCTGAAAGCTTTTGTTCAAGCGACTTCAGACACTCGATGGTTTGGGTGGTGCTTTGTGCCCATTGATCGGTCAGGATGCGTGACAGCGATTGGGTGAACACTTGATGAGCTTGCAACACCTCTTGCTGATGATGTTCCTGACGCGTCAACGATTGCTGGTTGAGTTGCGACTGCAAGTCTTGCATGCGATCCATCCACTGCCCCATTTGCGCCACCAACTCAGGCAAAGCACGGGTTTGCTGCAACAATTCCTGCCATTGTTGAGCCTGCAGGTGGCGCCTGCTCCAGGGCTCCAAGGTCTCCGTCACGTGGTCCATGCGCACCCCAAGTTGGGTGCGTTCACGCCGCAAAAGGGTTGACATCAGGCCAAGCATCGCTGAGGTGGCCACACCGGCAACCGAAGCACCGAAGGCCAGGCCCAGGCCTTGGATGGGTTGCGCAAAGGCGTCACGGATGCCCTGAATGTCTTGAAGCCCATTTAAGGCGAAAGCAGTGCCGCTCAGGGTACCGAGCATGCCCAGAAATGTCCCCAGCATGCCCAGCATCACCAGCAGACCGACCAGATAGGGCGTGAGGGCGGGCGCTGGGAAGGGAGCGCCAAGCCCTTCGATGCGTTGGCGCACAGGGTGGCGCCAATGGGCAGGAAAGCTCTCAAGCCAACGGTTGTAATCGTCACGGGTGGAGGGGCACTGCGTCAGGAGACCACCCACGGCATCGAGGTGGCTTCGATGTTGGCGCAACTCCAGCATACCCAGCGTGAACACACCTCCGATCAGAATCGTCATGGCGGTGACGAGAAAGTGATCCGGTCCTGCCGTGGCGGTCACCCAGCCGACGGCTGCCAAGCCAAGAAGGTAAGCAAAGGAATGGACGTGTTGAGTCTTCATGTCGGGGCGGTTTGGAGGG
>JACCDL011404225.1_pt1 | contig 10376 bp, 9 predicted proteins | sample 7441931 | NCBI WGS metagenome assembly JACCDL01 (sample SAMN15323437, study PRJNA562643) | freshwater metagenome | isolation source: river surface water | place: USA:Blue River Watershed | collected 2017-08-16 | reverse complement strand
GCCAATTCCATGTTGCCCGTACCTTTGAATTCTTCAAAGATTACTTCGTCCATTTTTGAACCGGTTTCTACCAAGGCTGTTGCGATGATGGTCAAGGAACCGCCATTTTCTACATTTCTTGCCGCACCAAAGAAGCGTTTTGGCTTGTGTAGGGCATTGGCATCCACACCACCAGAAAGGATTTTGCCTGAGCTAGGAACCACAGTGTTGTGTGCTCTAGCCAATCGAGTGATGGAATCCAATAGAATCACTACATCGTGGCCCACTTCTACCATTCGTTTTGCTTTTTCAAGCACGATGTTCGCTACTTTGACATGGCGTTCGGCTTGCTCATCAAAGGTAGACGAGATGACTTCTGCATTCACAGATCGAGCCATATCAGTTACTTCCTCTGGACGCTCATCAATCAAAAGAATCATGAGGTGTACCTCAGGATGGTTTTGAGTAATTGCGTTAGCAATCTGCTGCAAGAGTACGGTTTTACCCGTTTTCGGTTGAGCTACGATCATACCTCGCTGACCCTTTCCAATAGGGGCGAACAAGTCTAGAATACGGGTGGAATAGCCGTCCGCTTTGGTGGACAGGTTTAACCTCTCCTCAGGGAAAAGTGGAGTTAAGTATTCAAAAGGTACTCGGTCTCTAATCTCGTCTGTGGTTTTTCCATTTACTGTCGCGATTTTGAGGAGGGCAAAGTACTTTTCACCTTCTTTGGGAGGCCGAATAGACCCTTTGATATGGTCACCCGTCTTCAAACCGAAGTGTTTGATTTGACTTGGAGAAACATAAATATCGTCGGGAGAGGCAAGGTAATTGTAGTCTAAGGAACGCAAGAATGCGTAGCCATCTTGTACGATTTCCAATACCCCTTCATTTTCAATCACCCCATCAAATTCTCTAGGACTGATGAACGGCTTTTTCCGGGCATTGCCTGTCAGGGTTTCTGCTGCAGGAATATGTGCGTCTTCTGGGGACTTGAAATTTTTGCGTCTAGGTAATTCAGCCTCTACGCGGTAGTAATTTACTTCACCGTCTGTAGGCTGTTGTGGAGCGACGTCTTGTCCTCCTTCTTGTGGAGCCGTTTGGGACGGCTCCTCATCAAACACAGGCTTGCGAGGTTTAAATGATTTGGGCTCCTCCGAAGACTCACTATGAGGAGCTCTTCGTTCAGGTCTAGGAGTAAATTCTTTAGCTGCCTTTACAAAAGGCTTTGGAGCGCGTGCCTCTCTAGGAGGAGCTTGATTTTCTTCCGCTGGAGCATCAGTTCCTACAACTGGAATTTCAGTGACATTTTGTCTTCTGAATTTGGGTTTGAATTCCGTTGGTTCCTGTGTATTAGGGCTAGAAACCGGTGCAGGAACTTCAGGTTGTTCTTCTACCACAGCGCTGGTTTCTACAACAGATGGTTTTTTCTTAGGGAGTGCTTGTTCAGGGATGATGGCCTGCTGGTCAAGAATTGCATAGACCAGTTCATCTTTTTTTAAAGTTTTGGAATTTTTCACTCCAAGTTCCTCAGCAATCTCCTTCAATTCAGATAAAAGTCTGATTCTGAGTTCTTCTATGTTGTACATAAAGAGGGGATGAAATAATTAAGATCGGTAAAATGTAGTTTTGGGATCGCGAATAATTTTCAATGCTAAAAAGATCTGCAGGAAAAGTTCAGGCCAAAGTGGGCCGAATGCTTTATTCACGTATTGAATGCAATATTACTTGTTGAAGTTGGATTTAACAAATTTTAATTTTTAAAGAAATAAATCATCTGAAAAGGATTCAATTGATCAGCTGACGGATGATGGGTAAGGATTTGAGTGGGAGGGGATGGGCAAGGTGCTGTGCATGCAATTCCACCAAGTGATCGAGGAGTTTTCTCCGCAGTGGGAGAGGGAAAGTTGCGGAAGGGTGGTAGGTATGGTCAAGAAGGTCTTTCAGGTAGGGATGTACAAGTTGAACCTCTTCTAGGCTAAAGGGATGGTGAATGCTTTCTGCCAAAAATCCTTCCCCCAGCTCTGGGGCAAAACCCAGATGCCTGGCGTTTTCAAGCAGAAAGACCAGGGGAAAATGGGATAAATTGGTTTCAGGACCATCTAATAGCGTGATACTTTCCTCTAGAAAGTCAAAAAGGTCTTCGTTTTGGAATCCCTCCAAAATGCTTCTGCTGATGACTTCGGTACAAAATAACGCCAAGCTTGTTCGGGTCATATCAAATGGGATAAGCCGCTGGGGAAGCTTTATTTTTGCTTCAGAAATCCGTTGTAAGCCCGAATTTTCTTTGTCATAGACCACCAAATCCAGAAGTGTGAGGGGCTGGTATAGAGCGATTTTACTTCCCTTGCCTAGGCTCCTCACCCCATTGACCAGGTAGCCTTTTAGTCCAAGTTCTCTGGTGAAAATGCGCACAATGATACTGCTATCCTTGTATTTGATATGGCTTAATACGATCCCTGCCGTTTTTTTAAGCATGTCTTTTCCCCTTACCCCTGCTTTTCATGGAAGCATTTTCTGCATCTGGCTTCGTAACTGTCTTTTTCCCCGAGCATCACTTTTTCGGTAGCTGCAGAAAGTCGGTAGGAGAAAGCGGCCAAATCCCCACATTGCATGCAGATGGCATGTACCTTGGTAACGTATTCGGCAACGGCCATCAGTTTGGGCATGGGATCAAATGGCTTTCCTTCAAAGTCCATGTCTAAGCCAGCCAAAATTACCCGCTTCCCTTGGTTGGCAAGGAGCTGTACCACACGTACAATCTCTTCATCAAAAAATTGGGCCTCATCAATTCCAACCACATCACAAGTTCCGCTTAGTAGTAGGATGTCACCAGCAAAGCTTACCGGGGTAGATCGAATGCTTGTTTCGTTGTGAGACACCACATGCGTATCGTGGTATCGGGTATCTACAGAAGGCTTGAATATTTCCACCTGTTGCTTGGCCAGTCTTGCTCGTGTTATCCTACGAATCAATTCTTCTGTTTTCCCCGAAAACATAGAGCCACAGATCACTTCTATTTGACCCTTTTGTTCTGAATTTTTTCTACTGATGGGTGAGGGTTCTATGAACATGCTTATTCGGAGTAAGTCAAATGGGAAAATTTGGAGGATTCAGGCACTCGAATGGTCAATACCCCACGGAGTAAATGCGCTTGACAGGCCAGCCGCTCATTAGCAAGGAGCCTTTTAAGGTCTCTGAAATGTTGCTCCTGTACTGTCTCTATACTCAAATTTTCTTGGCCGTCTATTACAGTCATTTTGCAGGTGGTACATCTTCCTTTTTTACCACAGGCATGCATCCAATCTATTCCATTTTCATGAATTAAATCAATAACTTTACCATCCAATGCTTTTGATTCAATAGATCGATTTCCGAGATTTTGAATTCTTATTTGGACCATTCTTTTGTTTGTTTTTGAAAACAATACCTTCCTATGACCGCTCAAATTAACGGCAATTATTTAGAAAAATATGCCATATCCTATGCAGAATTGGTTTGTGATCAATTTTTTAGCAACAGGCAATTTATAACGGGGCAAGAAATCACACAGTTGACTCCAAGTACTCAGGTAAATTTTTTCATTATCAAACGCTTGTTCGAGTTGTGGCAAGAGGAATTGGGGAAGCTGAAGAGCAGTCCCTATTTTGATTACCGTGACATTGCGGTTCATGAGGCGCTAACCCAGTTTATGAATGTGCTTTCCAGACGAATCAAAGTGGAGCGCATCCACTTAGTCAGTATTTTTCAAGATGCAGTACAAGATGCGATTCGAGTTGCTACAGATCCCCTCAACTTCTTCCAAAATGAGTTGGCAAAAGCTCCTGCTGGAAAAATAAATGAGTATTTGAAGGAGAATAAAAAGTACTTCAAGTGGAATGAAATGTTGGTCACGGGTCTTATTGATAAGGCAGGCATTGGGTTGGAATTTGAGAGCTATCAACAGGCTATTCTGGCTAATTTTCAATCACTTAAAGTGAGTTTGGATTCGCCAAAAGAGCTACTAGCAAGCCTTAATGACACATTAGCATTTGATTTAGAGGAATATTGGGGTGAATCAACAGGCCAAATTGAGGAAACCGAAGAATCCCAACTACTTGAGTTTGAACAGGAGGAAGAATCCCCGCGATTTGAATCAGAGGAAGAAGTTGAAGAGGAAGAGGAGGTTCTAATTCAATCACTAGAAGAAGAGATTCCGACACCTCAACCAGAAAAAAGAGAACCCATCGCCTCGACTTCTGCTACTGGAAAGGGCTTAGACGCGACTCATTTACAGTCTCTTTTTGCTTCAGAAACTTACAAAGGGATGAAAGGAATTCTAGGGGAGCTGGCGGAAAGCCTGTCCTTAAATCAGCGGTTTATGTTTACCAAAGAATTGTTTGATGGAAACTCTGATTTGCTTCGCCATGCTCTAAAATCGGTCGATGAGCTTGCCAACTTTGAGGAAGCGGTAGCACTTATCAATGCGCGATTTGTAGTGGAGTTAGATTGGGATATTGAGTCCGAAGAGGTCCGTGAATTTATGCAGCAAGTCTATCGAAAGTTTGTTGGGTAAGCGTCCTTCAAAAAAAGAGCGGTAAGAATTTCTTACCGCTCTTTTTTTGAACCCTGAAGGCTCTTATTGTTAGCTTATTCTACCCAGTTGGGAAGCACGTGAAGAATCTAGCTTAATGAAGATAAATAGCAAAACGGTAAAGGACCATAGGGAAGATCCACCGTAGCTGAAAAAGGGAAGTGGAATTCCCACCACAGGAAAGAGGCCGACAGTCATAGAGATGTTCACTACGAAATGGAAAAGGAGGATTGAAATCACTCCATATCCATAGATTCGAGAGAATCTAGTTTTTTGTCGCTCCGCCATAATCACAAGTCGATAAAGCAGACCAGAGAATAGCGAAATCACTACGAAGCTTCCTAACCAACCAAACTCCTCCCCGAGGGTGCAAAAGATGAAATCGGTGTCTTGCTCGGGGACGAAGTCAAACTTGGTTTGTGTGCCTTCCAGGTATCCCTTTCCAAAAAAGCCTCCAGATCCAATGGCGATTTTGGATTGGGTCACGTTCCAGCCGACACCTAATGGATCGATGTCTGGATTGAAGAGCACCATGATTCGATTCTGTTGGTGGAGAGGGAGCTTGGAAACCACAAAATCGATGGAGTAAATGTAGGCAATGAGGCCTAATCCAATCAGGGAGAAGGCAAGAATACGCTGCCAAGATTTTTTGCCTAGGTAAATTAATACGATCATGGCAAGGATGATTAGTGCCGCTAGGTAAATGTTGTTTTCTACACCCAAGGCAAGTAGGGTTATACTTACTGATCCAAGGCCCAATCCATAGTACCATTGGGGGAGCCCTTCTCGGTAAAACATGATGAGCATCGAAAAGTAGACTAAGGCGGTACCAAAGTCAGGCTGTAGAAGTATGAGCACGACTGGAATCAACAGCACCCCGAAAGCGATGGCTTGGTAGTTTCGCTTGGCTAAATCAAAGGTGGGGCGTTCCATCACCTTAGCTAAGGCCAAGGCAGTAGCAAATTTTGCAAATTCACCGGGTTGAATTCGAAACTCCCCGAAGCCAATGGAAAGAATCTGTCCATTGACCTCCTTTCCGAAAATAGGAGTGACGATAAGAATTAGGAGAAAAATTAGGTAGATGATGAGGGAAAGGTTTTCAAAAAAGCGGTAATCTGCCACCATAATCAAGGTGATTAGACCAATCGCAGTTCCAATCCATACGAGCTGCTTTCCAGAGCTGGTGGTTAGATCAAAGATGCTTTTTTCCACCTGGCTATCGTAGGTGACCGCATAGATATTGAACCAGCCAATGATGACCAATGCAAAGTAGATGGATACTGCAATCCAGTCGACTCGATTGATTTGAACCTCAGCTTCTTTCATTTAATTAACAAAATTACCTGCGATTACATAGTCCTGAAGCTCAGGGCGAGAGATGGTTTTCCTGATGTATTTTTCGATCATCAATGAAGCCGTGCTTGCCGCTGCTCTGCCGCCCCATCCTGCATTTTCGACATAGACTGCAATCGCAATTGTTGGATTATCCTTCGGAGCAAATGCGATAAAGACAGAGTGGTCTTCCCCATGCGGGTTTTGTGCAGTTCCTGTTTTACCTGCGATTACGAGGTCGGTCATGACTGCTCGGGAAGCAGTCCCGTAGATGGCTTCTACCATCGCATCCTGAATTAGGTCAAAGTGACGCGCATCAATGCCTACCGAGATTTTTTGTTGGAATTTGGCAGGTATTTTTTTGGGGTCTCCATCAATGGCTTTGATTAGATGCGGGGTGTAGTAATATCCTTTATTCGCAAAAATAGCTGCTAGATTGGCCATTTGCAGTGGAGTCACTTGCATCTCTCCTTGGCCGATGGAAAGGGAATAGATGGTGGAGTATTTCCAATGCCCTACTCCATAGATGCGGTCATAGAGTTTGCTCGAAGGGATATCTCCTCCTTTTTCTCCGCTCATGTCAATTCCTAGTGGACCACCCAGTCCAAATTTCAAAACACTTTCTCGCCAGGCATTCAATCCTATTTCAGTGTCTTTAAAGGTGTTGGACGAGACCTCTCGGTTGATGATCTGGCGAAAAGCTTGGTGGTAGTAGGGATTGCAAGAATTCCGAATAGCGCCAAATAAATTTACTGGGTTGGGATGGTTGTGGCAGGCCACCAAAGACTTGTTGCAGGCGAAAGTTGAATTGGGCGTAAGTACGCCTTCCTGAAGGCCAATTAAGCTCTGCACGATTTTAAAGATAGACCCCGGAGGATAGGTAGCCATGATGGGCCTATTGAATAGCGGCTTTGAATTGTCAGTATTTAGGGTTTTGTAAGTTTTGCCAAATTCCGCGCCGGTCAGTTGATTTGGATCATAAAATGGAGCTGAAATCATGGCCAAGATTTCTCCAGTTTTGGGTTCAATTGCTACCACCGAACCAGTTTTGCCGTTCATCAGCAATTCTCCAAACTGTTGCAAATCCAGATCAATCGTGGAGGTTAGGTTTTTGCCTGCGATGGATAGGGTGTCATATTGTCCTTCTTTGAATGGACCTTTGTCCATGCCACGAACATTGACCATCTTGTATTTAACCCCTTTATTCCCGCGCAGCTGCTTTTCATAGTATTTTTCCAAGCCACTAAGTCCGACATAGTCCCCCTGGGAATAGTAGCCTAGGGTATCTCTTTCGAGTTGCCCGGCACTGATTTCTCCAATGTAGCCCAAGGCATGTGCTGCTGTGGGAGTGGGATAAGACCTGACGGATCGGGTAAGAATAAATAATCCTGGATAGTCCACCAAAAAATCTTGAATACGCGCAAAGTCAGTGTTGGAGAGTTGCTTGATAAGCGGAGATGGCTTCACTTTGGAGTAGCTTTTTGCCGCATTATATCCTTCGATTAATTGCTCTTTACTGATTCGAAACAGCTCACAAAATTTAGCAGTATCCTTCAAGTGGAATTCTCGTGGAACCACCATCAAATCAAATATGGGGTTGTTGAACACCATCAATTTGCCAGAACGATCATATACCAATCCTCGGTAAGGGTGATCCACAATTCGTTGGATGGCATTACTTTCTGCTCTTTTTAAGAAGCTGTCATCCAGAACTTGAATTGCAAAGAGCTTGACAAGTAATACCCCACTCAATAAAAAAATGACCAATAAGATGACGGCAGGACGTTGATCTCTCATGAGATGCTTCGTTTACGACTAAAGAAAAGTAATTGCACCACTAAGGTAAGTAGCAAGGTGAAAAGTGCTGAAAAGAAGCTTTTGATCAGGATTTCAAAAAATCCGCCAGTACCCCATTGGTCAGCAGTAAAAAAAGCAAGGCAATACACTAATAGGAGTGGGAAGGCGTAGCTAATGTATCGTCCAAATCCAATCTGTCCAAGGCTGGGCTCTTCTGCTTCATCAAATCCTCCAGTAGGGCTAGCAATTTTGAGCCAAGTGGGCTTTAAAAACGCGAATAAAGTAGCCGCTGCGGTATGCATACCGATTGTTTCGAAGAAAATATCCAAAATAAATCCAATACAAAATGCAATCAGCATCAAGGGGATGGTGCGAATGGTACTTGGTAAAATCAACAAGCCAAGCAGATATAAAAAGCCAAAGGCATACCCAAAGACGGCAAGATTTTTTAGAAATAGAATTTGAACCAATCCTAAAATTAGTATCAAGAAGCCGTACGAAAACAGGTTTCTAATATTCATTGATCAAATCGGATTGACGGTATAGGGAATCGAGCTCTTGAAAGCGAGTATTTTCCACCAAGTAGACGTAGGTTAATTTACTAAAATCAGTGCTCAATTTTACGGTTAATGCTAAATAATTGGGATCAGCTTTGTTGACTTCCACTTTTGAAATTTTTCCAATCAGGATTCCCTCAGGAAATACCGCATTGAAGCCCGAAGTGATTACGGTATCCCCTTTGCTCGCTTTGACGTGTCGGGGAACATACAGCAGCTGTACTTCAGAGGTATTACCCCCGTCCCATTGTACCGAACCAAAAACATCCGAAGATTTGATTTTCGCGGAAATTAGTAGGTTGGTGTTCAACACTGAAAATGCAACCGAATAATTTTCCGACACGGATTTGACCCTTCCTACTACCCCTTGGGCATTAAAAATACCCATTCCAGGTTTGATGCCATCTTTCGCACCTTTGTAAAGCGTAAGGTAATTCTGTGAAAATCGCAGGGAATTGGCCACTACGCGAGCACCTTTGAGTTCAAAAGTTGCTTTTAGCGTTGAATCAATTGCAAACGACATGCTGTCTGGCTTGACCTTTAATCTTAGAAGCTCCTGCTTCAAGCTCGCATTTTCTTCCACAAGTGCCGCATTGGCATCTACGAGAGAGAAGAACTCCACTACATCAGCCTGTTTTTTGAGGGCATTGCCCACCAGTTCAGTCGAACTATTAAAGAATGCAGCGCCTTGAGGGGAATTGTTGGAGACAATCATCCAGATCGCCAAAAATTCAAGAAATGCGAATAGTAAAAATGCTCTTAAACGGTAAATGAACTGAAGGATGCGTAGCATTCAGAAATTAAGTCATCAGAACGGTTCGGAAGTGTTGAATGTTCTTAAGTGCAGTGCCCGTACCACGAACAACAGCTCTTAATGGATCTTCTGCGATATGAATGGGAAGCTTGGTCTTTTGGTGCAGACGCTTGTCCAAACCTTTCAACAAGGCTCCGCCACCCGTGAGGTGGATGCCGTTATCGTAAATATCTGCAGATAATTCGGGGGGAGCGATTTCCAAGGCTTTCAATACGGCTTCCTCGATTTTGGAAACTGATTTATCCAAGGCAAATGCAATTTCAGAATAGGATACCTTGATTACTTTTGGTATTCCAGTCATCAAATCCCGTCCTCGAATCTCGTAGTCATCTGGACCATTCTCCAATTCGGTAAGCGCTGATCCAATCGCAATTTTTACCTTCTCCGAAGAGCGCTCACCTATCAATAGGTTGTGCTGCCTTCTCATGTAGTCCAAGATGTCCTTGGTAAAGGTATCTCCAGCAATGCGGATAGACTGGTCAGCAACTATCCCAGACAAAGCGATAAGTGCAATTTCTGTGGTTCCACCTCCAATGTCTACAATCATGGATCCCATTGGTTTTTCAATATCAATTCCGATACCAATAGCCGCAGCAATTGGTTCATAAATCATGTAAACCTCCTTGGCTCCAGCATGCTCGGCGGAGTCACGTACCGCTCTCTTCTCTACTTCAGTGATGCCAGAAGGAATGCAAATTACCATTTTGTGGGACTGAGGAAATAGGCCTTTTTTCTGTCCGGGGATCATTTTGATCAATCCACGAATCATTTGCTCCGCAGCGTAGAAATCTGCAATTACGCCATCTTTTAAGGGACGAATGGTCTTGATGTTTTCATGCGTTTTTTCGTGCATGTTCATCGCCTCTCTTCCCACAGCCAAAACACGATTGTTCGTTTTGTCTATGGCAATAATTGAGGGTTCATCCACCACGATTTTGTCTTTATGAATAATTAGGGTGTTGGCCGTACCCAAATCAATGGCTATGTCACTTGAGAAAAAATCAAATAGTCCCATTCTTAATTTTTTTTTTGGATTTAAACTCGGTAATGGACGTTTAGGATAGTCCTTGCGTACTATTTTTGACCGAGAACCGACAAAAATATTACCTTAAATTGATAAAACAGAGAGAAAGAAGATTTTTTGTTTTGGAGGGGTAGAAATGAGAACGAACTGTTTCTCAGAGTCAATTTTCCAAGACAATGGATTAAATTTAAGTAAAATTTAGGAGCATTCGATGCGCTATTTTGTATTTCGTTAATCTTTCTATTACTTTTGTGGGGTATTCTAAAGTTTCTAGAGGGGACAACAGTCCCCTCTTTCATT
>JACCDL010160301.1_pt1 | contig 10376 bp, 12 predicted proteins | sample 7441931 | NCBI WGS metagenome assembly JACCDL01 (sample SAMN15323437, study PRJNA562643) | freshwater metagenome | isolation source: river surface water | place: USA:Blue River Watershed | collected 2017-08-16 | reverse complement strand
GCGACCAACGGATTAAAAGTCCGCTGCTCTACCAGCTGAGCTAACGACCCGAAAGAGCGAGATTATACTTAAATCGTTGAAGTCTTGTCAAACGCAAACATCCCACCCCTGTCAATGATGATATCAGCCGGCTTTGCGACTTACTTGAGTGCGCTCAGCTTCGCTCGGGCAGTTTTGGCGGCAGTTGATTCGGGGTACTTCTTTATCAAAGCTTCCAAGGTGTTGCGCGCTGTCGTTTGATCATCTAGGTCTTCATGACAAATGGCTAGATTGAGCATGGCATCTGGCGCTCTCTGAGTCATTGCGTAACGAGTGATGACTGTTTGCAGCGCAGGAATTGCGTTTTTGCAGTCCTCCGCAGCGAAGTAGCTGCTGCCCAATAAATAATACGCTTGCGCTGAGTAGCCCGAGCCAGGAAAGCGTTGCAGGAATGTCGTGAAAGCTTGCGCAGCAGCGGTGAAATCTTTCTTTTTTAGCAGAGCAGCCGCCTCATCGAATATTTTCTGCTCTGTTTGAGTAACTTCGTGTTCAACACCGTCTATAGTCTGACGACGCGGCTCGAGTTTGCTCAGACGCTGTTCAATGTTCGCGTAAAGATCGGTTGCCCTTCGACGGTCATTCGCAAGGTCATTGCTTAGCTTGTCGACCTTCTGCTGAGACTTGGTCAGTTCGTTGTTCAGGATCTCGACCTGACCACGAAGTTCAGCGACCTCAGCGCGCAGCTCGTTGCGGAGTTTTTCAAGATCGGTGAAGAGTGCGTTGACCTTTTTGTCATCGGCCTTGGTATCGATGCGCCGTGCTAGCTGCTCGATTTCATTACCAATGCGGGTGTTGATGTTGTTGATTTCGCTATCGATTCGGGCATTGATTTCCTTGAGCTGCGTGCGGATCTGCAAGATCGCGCGACGAGCATCCGAATCTTCAAATGCCTGCGCTTGCATGGGCAACACACCGCATGCCACCACGAAAGCGGTGGCACAGAGTGCGTTGATTTTAGAGGTCATATCGGAATTCAGTAAGCAATGTCAGCGCGGCGGTTTTCTTTCCACGCTTCTTCGTTACTGCCCATGGCCTTGGGCTTTTCCTTGCCAAAGGATACGGCTTCCATCTGCGATTCGGGCACTCCGCGCAGCGCAAGAGCGCGACGAACAGCATCTGCGCGTTTCTGGCCTAGTGCGAGGTTGTATTCACTGCCGCCGCGCTCATCCGTGTTGCCCTGGATCAGAACCTTGCGGTCTGGACGGGAGGCAAGATACTTGCCGTGTGCATCAATAACAGACTTGTACTCATCTTTGACAACATAGCTGTCCAAGTCAAAATAAATGCTTCGCTTTGCCAGTATGCTCGAAGGATCACTTAAAGGATCGTTGGCATTGGCACTCGCATTGCTGTTGGCGTCCGTATTCGAGCCGGCATTGGCCTTGGAAGTGACATCGGATCCTGAGAGGCTCGCATCGCTGCTTGACGGTACTGAGGCGGAGTTAGCCGAATTTGCATCAGCAGAGGACAAGGCGGTGGGCTTGCGCGTTTCGACGGAGGGGGCTTCGTCCAGTTTGACGGTAGAGCAGGCCGACAGCAGCATCATGAGTAATACAAGTACGGCGGTGAGTCTGGTTAAACGCATGGTTTTCCTCCTTGGTTTTTAAAACGGTTCGGTTGCTGCATTCGGCACAAAGGCAATCCGCGGCTTTTGATCCGTGCAGGATTGTGGCCAAATGTAATCATTTTGTAAACGGCCCCCAGGCAGGTTCCCTGATGTTCGATGTTTTAGCGCTCAGGCTATAGCGCGTATTCCCCTCCGTGGATACCACGGTCAATGCCCCCTTGCCGCCGGATTTGCTTGAATAAACGATATAGCGCCCGTTTGGCGCGAAACTCGGTGATTCATCATGCGCTGCATTTGACAGCGAGCGCTCTGCGCCGGTGACCAAATCCTGCGAGTGAAGTTGGTAGCCTCTGCCCCGACCGGAAATATAGGCCAGCATTCTACCGTCAGCGGAGACGCTTGGGCTAATACTGTAATCGCTGCGAAACGTTACCCGGCGCACATCGCTACCATCAAGGGACATACGGTAGATCTGCGGGCTACCGCCGCGGTCACTGGTGAAGTAAATGCTCTGCCCATCCGGCGAAAAACAAGGTTCGGTGTCAATGCCGTTGCTTTTGGTCAAACGTCTGACGTCGGAACCATCGGCATTAATCAGGTAAATCTGGGTCAGTGCGTCACGCGACAGTGCAATGGCGAGTTGTTTTCCATCGGGTGACCATGCGGGTGCCGAGTTGTTACCTTTGAAATTCGCGACCGGGATACGCCTGCCGGTATCCAATTCCTGAACGTAGATGATCGGTTTTTTATTATCGAAAGACACATAGGCCAGCTTTTTTCCATCGGGTGACCAGGAGGGCGAGATGATGGGCTCGACCGAACGGAAGACGGCGATCTGGTTCTCTCCGTCGGAATCGGCAATCTCGAGGCGGAATTCAGCTCCCGACTTCGAGACATAGGCAATGCGGGTCGCAAAAACGCCGCGCAAACCGGTGAGTGCCTGAAAAACATCATCGGCCACGCGGTGCGCGGCTGTGCGCGAGAACTGCGATTGGGTCTTGATATCCAGTTGTGAGATGTCACCCGGTTTGGTGGTGTCTCTGAGGCGATAGCGAATTTCGATGCGACCGTCGGTGCCTTTGTACACCACGCCGGTCACAACGGCATCGACACCCCGTGCTCGCCACGCGGCAGCATCCAGCGGGGCGTTATCGGCAATGACTTCGTTGCTGTCGATAATGCGAAACATGCCGCTGCGCGCGAGATCTGCACGGATGATGGCGCTTAGAGACTGATCGCCGGGCAGGTCACTGGCGAAATTTGCGACGCTGATGGGAATTTGGTCTGATCCCACGCCCGTGACTTCTATTTTGAGCTGTGCCAGTGCGGATACGCCATTGCCGAGCAAAAAGGCCAGCGTTATCAACTGCAAGAAATATCGTTTCATGCGATTGGTTTCATCGAGGTTTCAAAAAGTGCGCGTACGTGAAATCATCGGGACACTCTGCCGGGAACTGGCCAGATTTACGTATGCCCCTTTCGATTTGATTATCAAATTCCGGATACTCTGACGCGCTTACCACTTTGACTTCTTTCAGCATCCTGCTTGCGGTAAGCCGGATCCTGACAGTTACAACCGGGTTGCCTGGCATATCAGGGAAACTGGTATGGGATTTTACCGTCTTCCCGATGTAGAGCTCGCAAACAGAGCCTGGTGCGCCCGATTTTTTCTCGGCTGTGCCTGCTTCGCCATCACCGACTTGGCTCAATAGGGTGTCCACAGCCTCAGCGCGGCTTGCTTTTCTGCGTTTTTCAGCGGCTTTCTCCTGTTTGCGTTTCTCCTCGGCGGCTGCCTCCTCTTTACGTTTCTGTTCCTCGGCCGCGGCGGCTTCCTGCTTGCGTTTCTGCTCCTCCGCTTCTGCGGCCTCTTGCTTGCGCTTTTGGTCTTCCTCGAGTTTCTTCTTGTCTCTCAGCGCTTGTTCTTCTTTTTGGCGCCTCTGCTCTTCGGCGAGCTGTTTTCTCTCTTGCTCCTCTCGTTGATGCTTTTCCTCGGCAAGCTTCTCTTTCTCTTTTTGGAGTTTGCGCTTTTTCTCCTGCTCCAGCGCAATGTCAGGATCTGCCGTTTTGACCTTTGGCGGCTCCGGCGCGACCACAGGTGCCGGTGGCTTGGGTTCCGGTGCAGGCTTGGGTGGTTCGGGTACGGGCTCGGGTTCGGGCGGTGGCGGGGCGGCGTCGCGTTGTATTGGGTCCCAGATCTCCGCTTCGACGGTCGTTGGCGTCAGGCTCTGCCATGACACGCCGATCCACAAAAAGGCAAGCAGTGCCAGATGCACAAACAGTGACAGCATCACCGAGCGCCATTGATGGGGCTCGGCCGGAATGGTGTAGGGAGCGACCTGCTGGCTCAACGCAAGTTCACCGTGCGGAAAGTCCAACGCGCGCGATGCCGGTCTCTTTGGCCTGCGCAATGGTCTGGACTACTTCGTCGTACTTGATGTTCTTGTCGGCAGAAATCATCAGCGGCAGATCAGGATGCTTGCCGTGAATGGCGGCCAGTCGTTTCATCAGATCTGAACGCTCGCGGGCTTTGTCGTAGGACTGACCATGAATGCCGATGCGCGCCGATCCATCGACCTTGAGTTCAATTTCAATGTAATCCGAGGGCGGCTGGGTGGATTGCCCTGCTTTGGGCAATTCGATGGTGCTCGGTGTGGTGAGCGGCGCTACGACCATAAAGATGATCAGGAGCACCAGCATGACATCAATGTAGGGCACGACATTGATGTCGGATTTGAACTTCCGCGTGCGCGTGCCGCGCAGACTCGAGTCACTCATCAGCGGGCCTGGCGTGCGAGTATGTTGGAGAACTCTTCGATGAAGCTTTCAAAGCGAATCGCCAGACGATCAATGTCGTGCGAGTAGCGGTTGTAGGCCACGACTGCGGGAATCGCGGCAAACAGACCGATGGCTGTCGCGATGAGCGCTTCGGCGATGCCCGGCGCCACCGCAGCCAATGTAGTCTGCTGCAAGTTACTCAGACCCCGGAAGGAATTCATGATGCCCCAGACCGTACCGAACAGACCCACATAAGGTGACACTGAGCCAACCGAGGCCAAGAAGGAAAGATGCGTTTCCAACGCGTCCATTTCGCGCTGATAAGCGGCGCGCATCGCGCGACGGGCGCTGTCCAATGGTGCGCCTGAATCGCTATCTTTGCCTATTTTGACTGTGTGTGGTTTGCGAAATTCCTTCATGCCCGCTTCGAAAATTCGCTCCAGTGCGCCGCTTTTGCCGCTTTCTCTGCGACGCATCGAGGTGACTTCTGCGTAGACTGCATTCAGATCCACGTTCAGAAAAGCTTTTTCGAATTCATCCGTCTGTGACTGTGCCCGGCGAATCGCAGCCAACTTGCGAAAGATATACGTCCAGCTCATGGCTGAGACGATCACCAGCAATGCCATAACAGCCTGTACGGGTGCTGAAGCACCGGAAATCAAGGTGAGGAATGAGAGGTCTTGAGTTACTGTCATGGCAGGTTTTCGATTGAAAATAGGTAGGCGTCGCGGATGGTTTCAGATCCCGGCGGTGAGCGCGGATTCATTCGCGTCGTTGATTTTTCGGAATACTGCGGCGGGAATTTCGGTAGGACGAAGCGAGCTCATGTCCACGCATCCGATACGAATAGAGCCCGTGCAAAGGTGCACGGGATGGTGGTCGTTTGTACACCAGGCTTCCTGAGTAAACAGGACCGAAGCACGTCCCAGTTTTCGTATTGCCACGCTGATCTCCAGGCGATCATCGAGTTTCGCTGGCGCATGGTAATCGATAGACGCGTTTTTTACTACAAACATGCACCCGGTTTCACTCGATAGCTGCTGCTGGCCCACACCGGCTGCGCGTAGCCATTCGGTACGCGCCCGCTCGAAAAACTTGAGGTAATTCGCGTAGAACACGATACCGCCTGCATCGGTATCTTCGTAATACACCCTCAGTGGCCAGCGAAATGCGCTGCCCATGGCTCAGCCGGTACGCTTAATCGTGAAAGGTGAAAAGCCCTGGCAGGTCGGCATCATCTCAATGCCATTGATGTTCACATGGGGTGGCAGATTGGCCACCCACCAGGCGGCTTCAGCCACATCTTCCGGCGTCAGCGCCATGGCGCCCTGGTAGACCTTGGCGGCGGCGGCATCGTCGCCCTTGAAGCGTACATTGGAAAACTCGGTGCCACCCGACATGCCGGGCGCGATATTGGTCGCGCGCACGCCGGTGCCCACCAGATCGGCGCGCAGATTCAGCGTGAACTGATCCACGAAGGCCTTGGTCGCGCCGTAGACATTGCCACCCGGATACGGATAGGCACCGGCGACCGAGCCGAGATTGATCACCAGACCGGCGCCACGCGCGACCATCCGTGGCAGGAGCGCACGAGTGATGGTCACAAGGCCAGTGCAGTTGGTGGCGATCATGGTGTCCCAATCGCTCAGGTGAGCCTCATGCGCCGGCTCCAGACCAAGCGCCAGCCCGGCGTTATTGATCAGCACATCGATGTCCTGCCAAGCAGCGGGCAGGGACGCTAAAGCCTGATCAATGGAGGGTTTGCTGGTCACATCCAGTGCGACCGGGAGCAGGTTATTGCCTAATTCTTTTGCCAACGCGTCCAGGCGCTCAGTACGGCGCGCGGCGGCAATGACTTTGTGCCCGGTCTGGACGAATTTGCGTGCCATGGCGGCACCAAAACCAGCACTGGCGCCGGTAATCATTACGATCATGAGAGGGCTCCGAAATTGAGGGGTTGCCAAGGATCTGCGGCTGGGGCGAATTTTAGCTGAAATAGCCGCCTGATCCTGGTGCGTCCTTGATGAAAAACGGCCTGTCTAATAGAATCGGGGGCTATTTTGTTCGGCAATATTGGCCAAACCCAGTCCGGTCGGGTTGGCAGGACGGCTTGATGTCGTACTTGCCAGTTTCCCAGACACTGTGCCTTGGCGCATGTCCAGCACGCGCGCCTCATGCACCAGCGATAACCCATTCCCCACCTTTTGGAGTGTTTCATGTTTTCGAAAGACCATACGATTGCCCGCATCGACCCTGACTTGTGGTCGGCGATCCAGAAAGAAAATCAGCGCCAGCAGGATCACATCGAGCTGATCGCCTCCGAAAACTATGCCTCGCCTGCGGTCATGGAAGCGCAGGGCTCGCAATTAACCAACAAATACGCAGAAGGTTATCCCGGCAAGCGCTACTACGGTGGCTGTGAATTCGTCGACATCGCCGAGAGTCTGGCGATTGAACGTCTCAAAGAACTGTACGGCGCAAATTTCGCCAATGTGCAGGCAAACTCCGGCTCGCAGGCGAATCAGGCCGTATTCCTCGCGTTGCTGAACCCCGGCGACACGATCATGGGCATGTCGCTTGCCGAAGGCGGACACCTCACGCACGGCATGCATCTGAACATGAGTGGCAAATGGTTCAATGTTGTTAGCTACGGTTTGAACGACAAAGAAGAGATTGACTACGACGCCATGGAGCGCACCGCCCATGAGCACAAGCCCAAACTCATCATTGCTGGTGCGTCGGCGTATGCACTGAAAATTGATTGGGCACGTTTTGCCAAAGTCGCCAAAGATGTGGGCGCGTACTTTTTGGTGGATATGGCGCATTACTCGGGTCTGATTGCGGGTGGCGTGTATCCGAACCCAGTGCCACATGCGGATGTGGTGACTTCGACGACGCACAAGAGCCTGCGTGGTCCACGCGGCGGCATCATTCTGATGAATAACGAAGACATCGCCAAGAAAATCAATAGCGCGATCTTCCCCGGCTTGCAGGGCGGTCCGCTGATGCATGTCATCGCAGCCAAGGCAGTTGCCTTCCATGAGGCGTTGCAGCCTTCTTTCAAAACCTATCAGCAGCAAGTACTCAAGAATGCGGATGCGCTTGCCAAAGCACTCATCGAGCGCGGATTACGTATCGTCAGTGGTCGGACTGAATCTCATGTCATGCTGGTCGATCTGCGCGCCAAGAAAATGACGGGTAAAGAAGCCGAAGCCATACTCGGCTCTGCGCACATCACTTGCAACAAGAACGGCATTCCCAACGATCCGGAAAAGCCGATGATCACCAGCGGCATACGGCTGGGTTCGCCCGCGATGACAACGCGTGGTTTTGGTGAGGCAGAGGCGACGCGAGTAGGTTACTTGATTGCCGATGTGCTTGATAATCCTCACGATGCAGGCAATATTGAGTGCGTCAAGGCGGGTGTCAAAGAGCTGACCGATAAATTCCCTGTTTATCAGGCTTAAGTCGATTCCCAGAGAGGAGATTGCCGCATGCATTGTCCTTTCTGCCATCACGAAGACACGCAGGTCATTGATACGCGCACCTCGGAGGAAGGCGACATCACACGTCGCCGCCGCCGCTGCAGTCATTGTGACAAGCGATTCACAACCTATGAGCGTATCGAACTTGCGATGCCTGTCATCGTCAAGAAAAATGGCAGTCGCACCGAGTTCGAATCATCCAAGCTGCGCGGTAGTCTGATGCTGGCGTTGCGCAAGCGCCCGGTCTCTGCGGATGCAGTGGATGCGGCGATGCAACGCATCGAAGAAAAGTTGCGCTCGTCTGGCGAACGAGAAATTCTCTCAGGTCAGATCGGTGAGTTGGTCATGCGTGAACTCAAGCGACTCGACAAAATTGCCTACATCCGGTTTGCCTCTGTCTACCGAAGTTTCGAGGATATTGCCGAATTTCGTGATGCTATTAATGAAGTCGACCTCGATCCGAAGGTAATAAAAAATTCGGACAAGCATTAGAGATACTCCGAACTAATCCTCCCGGCTTGCCCGCTCGCGCGGCATCATGACGCACGAGGTTGCTGCGTCAAGTGTTAGACTTTTTCCTGATCATTAAAGTTTGCGGCTCTGTTTCGTCAGAGCTTGCTCGTTAGTTCAATTCCCCAAAATAGTCGAATCGGGTATGTGCCTCAGCGCGCGTTATCGCCCACCTATCTTGCTTCCAAAAAAGGGATTGCATCAGTCGTCCATACGTTCTCGGTTTGTTTTCCATTATTAGCTGCGGAATAACTCTGCAGGTCAGAATGGCAGCATGACTTCAGTATTCGGCAGTTGATACTGCTCAGCGCCAATATGATTAACAATTGTTTAAATTCAATAACGAGAAAAATCGCAAGTGTCGTCACTTGCTCACACCGGCATAGTCGAGGTTCGATGCAATACAAGGGATTCTCGCTGCCTGAGGTGATGATTGCTTTGTTGCTTGTGTCGCTCAGTGCGAGTGCGCTGATCTCGACGATGACAAAGACCCGCCTGCAGGTGGCAAGCAACGCCCATTTCTCGGTGGCCTTTCGTCTTGCGGTCGAGTTGTCGGGCTGGGTGCGTCAAGGCGGTATGAAAGTGCTCGCTCCAGATACGGAGAATCCTTTTGATTTGATTGATCAGGCAGATTCTGTGTCAGCTTGCTTCAGCGATCCTTGTCATGCTCAAGCCGCCGCTCTTTTTTATTTGCACCATTGGCGACGTCGGCTATTGCTCAAGGTGCCGTACGCGCGTGTCGTGGTTTGCCGGGAAAATACCTTGATCAGTCAGGCATCAGATCATTGGTCGTGTAATAGCAGTGATTCGTCTGTTACCAGGCGCGTAATAAAAATTGGCTGGCCTCAGGACGGTGCTGGCCGCGAATTTCCCCCTCGATTCGTGCTCGCGCTGGGTTAGCCTGTGAGTATGGTCGGTCTGATGGTGGCGATGACGATGTCTTGTGGAGTGCTGCTCACATCGGTTTCACTGCTGCAAGTCGCTCGCGAAAATTTCCAGCATCACCATCAGTCGGCTTTGCTAGAAGCTAGTGCGGCATTTGCACTGGAAATCATCGACCGCACCTTGCAGCAAGCAGCCCAAACCGAAGCATTGGCTTCATTGGGCCCATCGTCAGAAATTTCGCCTTTCAAGCTTTCAGATGGCTCAGTGCAAGGTTTGGATAATGCACGCATGGGCAGTGATGCCGCCTCTATAGGGACATCCAGTGCCTCGGTGATTAACGGGACTGATGTGATGGCAGTCAACTTGCACTCAGTCGACGGCGATGCCATCAATTGTGCCGGCTTTGTTGTGCCTGGCGGATCATCCCAGTCGCGCGAATCAAGTTGGGTTTTCTTTTACATTGTGTCTGGTGTTGACGGCGAGCCTGACCTGCAATGCAGATATCGTGGTCAGCAAAAATGGGATTCCCAGACCATTCTGTCGGGCGTTGAATTTTTTCAGGTGCTGTATGGATTGGATACGGATGGGGACAGCTTGCCCAATCAATATCTCAGCGCTTCGGCAATTGCAAAGAAAGATAAGGCCAAGCCTGCGAGTGATCCCTCTTTTTGGCGTAGCGTTGTCGCACTTCATGTCGCGATGGTACTACGCTCAGCTATAGGCAATAACCCGTCCTCAGCTTTCAAAGGCTTGGCTTTATTTGGTGATGACTATGTCACTGTGAACGCAAAAACAGATCCGGGTACGCGTATTGCTCCAGACGATCTCGCGCCATCGGTCCGCACGCGCGCACGTCGTCATGTCGAGTCCGTCATTTTTTTACATAAGCCGGAGAAAGCGTCGTGAGATGTCATCTCGTACGACCCGTTGCTCGGCATTCAGGCATGACTCTGCTTGCGTGTTCTCTGGTCTTGCTGGGCGTGGCGATGCTGGCAAGCGCTTCGCTGCGTTCCCTTCAAGATGATGTCAGCCTCACTTACAGCACCATTGATCGTTTGCTCGCTCATCAGGCGGCAGAGGCCGCTTTGCACGATGCTGCAACCACGCTGTCGATG
>JACCDL010900850.1_pt1 | contig 10379 bp, 7 predicted proteins | sample 7441931 | NCBI WGS metagenome assembly JACCDL01 (sample SAMN15323437, study PRJNA562643) | freshwater metagenome | isolation source: river surface water | place: USA:Blue River Watershed | collected 2017-08-16 | reverse complement strand
TGCTGTACGACCGTTACGTCAAATGACCATACCGATATCTTCAGGATTGACGCGGACTTCGAGAGTTGCCACACGACGACCGTTCTTCTCCTTGACGTTAACATCGTCAGGGTTATCAACGATTCCCTTAACGAGGTGCTCGAGAGCTTCGTCGATCATAATTATTCGGCTGGAGTTTCTTCTGCTGCTGGAGCTTCAACTGCAGCTTCTTCAGCCACTGCCTCAACTACAGCTTCTTCAACCGCAGCTGGAGCCTCTTCTGCAACAGCCTCTACGACTGGAGCTTCTTCGACAGCTGGTGCTGACTTAGCAGCAAGCTTCTCTTGCGCCTTCTTCTTAAGAGTTGTTGCACCCTCTGCAGGCTCTGACGCTGCTGCCTTAACAGCTGCCTCGTATGCAACGATCTTCTTAGGCTTCTCAGCCGCAAACTTGAGTGTTCCCTCTGCTCCTGGAAGACCCTTGAACTTCTGCCAATCGCCAGTTACCTTGAAGAGAGCTGCAACTGCTTCAGTTGGCTGTGCGCCAACGCCGAGCCAGTACTGAGCGCGCTCTGAGTTCACCTGAATGATTGATGGTTCTTGTCCTGGTACATAGCGACCAATCTCTTCAATAGAGAGACCGTTACGAGCCTTACGTGAATCTGTAACGACGATGCGGTAGTACGGGGTACGGATCTTTCCAAAACGCATTAAACGAATCTTTGTAGCCAAAGTGGTGGTGCTCCTAAAAAAGTGTGTCAGCGTGAACCTTGCTACAGCGGGGTGCGTAACTCGGTAAATCCGACGGCGGATTTGGATGTTGTAGGGGTAGAGGGCCCTGCAACAGGTGCCCTATTCTGCCAGCCACCCCTCTAATTCGGAAATTGGCGATTAGCCGTTCTCAGCCGCTCGTTTAGCGGGGTTGCCGGAGCGGGACTTCTTCTTCGCTGGCTGCTGACCCATCTTGGGAGCGCCTCCCATAGCTGGCATTTGCATCCCAGAGGGCGCGCCTGGTGGGAGCGCCATACCTGGTGGGAGCGCTGGCCCCTTGCCGCCCCGCATCTGCTTCATCATCTTTTGAGCCGCGGTGAACTTCTCTACCAATTTATTGATCTCTGAAACCTGGCGACCAGAACCGGCTGCGATTCGAGCCCTGCGAGAGCCGTTGAGCAATTTGAGATCGCGACGCTCGGCAGGGGTCATCGATTGCACGATTGCTTTGGTGCGAGTTACTTCAGATTCATCAAAGTTATCGATCTGCTTCTTCATTGCGCCAGCACCAGGCAACATTCCGAGGAGCTTGCCCATATTGCCCATCTTCGACATCGCTTCTAGCTGTTCCAGGAAATCTTCGAGAGTGAAATCCTCACCCTTAACAAATTTATCCTCTAACTTCTTTGACGTCTCAGGATTAAATGCTTTCTGGGCTTGTTCAGCAAGGGTTGCCACATCGCCCATGCCAAGGATGCGCGATGCCATTCGCTCGGGATAGAAGATATCGAAATCAGCAATCTTCTCGCCATTAGATATAAACATAATCGGACGGCCGGTCAGTGATGCAATGGAGAGCGCTGCACCGCCTCGAGCATCGCCATCAAGTTTGGTCAGGACTACGCCATCAAAGCCAACGCCGTCACGGAATGCTTCAGCGGTGCGGACTGCATCTTGTCCGATCATCGCATCAACTACAAAGAGGATTTCATCTGGGTTTATTGCATCGCGTATTGCAGAAGCTTCTGCCATCAGGTCGGCATCAACACCTAAACGTCCAGCGGTGTCGACAATGACCATGTTATGTAACTTCTGCTTTGCAAAAGCGACGCCATCACGTGCAACGTTAACCGGATTTCCTACACCGTTTCCAGGTTCTGGAGCGAAGACAGGAACTCCAACGCTCTCGCCGACTACCTGCAATTGGTTAACAGCATTAGGTCGCTGTAAATCTGAGGCAACCAAGATTGGCGTATCGCCTTGATCTTTATAGAACTTAGCAAGCTTTGCAGCGAGAGTGGTCTTACCTGCACCTTGAAGGCCGGCGAGCATAATGACAGTAGGAGGATTCTTGGCATATCGAACGCGACGTGCACCACCACCGAGTATCTCTGTCAGCTCTCGATTGACGAGGTCGAAGATAGCTTGAGCTTGATTGACTCCAGATTGAAGAGTTGGGAGTAGTTCTAGCGCTCCAGTTCGAACTCTCTCGATAAATTGATCAACAACAACGAGCGCAACATCTGCCTCTAGGAGCGCCTGTCGAATCTCGGCGGCGGTATCTTCGATATCGCCTGCGGAAATCTTTCCTCGATTTCGAAGTGAACCGAAGGCGTTAGAAATCTTCGAAGAGAGCGCATCAAACATAGTGGCGCAAGACTACTTCAGAGATGCCTCAATACGCGAAGTGACTTCACTCGCCCGCTCTGTCGTAAGTGGTCCCCCACCAATTTCGGTGACATATAAGGTGTCAATCGCCTCAGCGCCGAGCGTTGTGACAATTGCGGATTTAATATCGATATTGCACTTGCGCACAGTGTCACCAATAGAGAAGAGCAGAGCTGGTCGATCGTGGCTTCGCACCTCAATGATGGTGGCATCGGTGGCAGCATCAATAAATGTCTCGACCACTGGTGGTGGAACGGGAATCGTTGGCATCTGGGTGTAGGCCTCAAGGCGAGCACGGATGCGTTCAGCTAGCCTCTCTTCTCCCGCTAAGCCTTTAACAAGTTCGCGATGAAGTTCTTCTCGTGTTAAATCAGGAGCGTTGGGATCGGGAAGCACAAGCCACTCCATGACTGCAACACCATCAACGGTTTTGGTGCGAGCGGAACGAACATCGAGTCGTAGGAGATTGAGTACTCCAGAAACTATTGAGAGAAGTCCAGTGCGGTCAGGAGAGATGATTTCAACCGCATAGACGTTTCCGCGATCTTCAATCACCACATCGAGCGTTCCTCGAGCAGCGCGAGCTAATTGATCTTCTCTCAACTCAGGTTGTTGCATGAGGGTGTTATCGGTAAGAGCCAATCTGGTTTTTCTCACCAACTCTCCCACAAGAGATGCCTTCCAATCACTCCATGCTGCTCGCCCAGTGGCCTCCCCATCGGCGATACTCAAAGCATGGAGAAGTTCTAGCGTTCCGACTTCGTTAATACTTTCAACAACGCTATTAATAGTTGCCGGGTCATCGAGATCTCGCCGCGTAGCTGTGGCAGAGAGGAGCAAGTGATGGCGAATAAGTAATTGAATGATGGCGATATCGCGTTCGTTAAAGCCAATGCGAGCAGCTAGCGGTTGAATCAGAATCTCTCCGCGCAAGGAGTGATCTTCATCGGTGCCTTTACCGATATCGTGAAAGAGCGCAGTAAAGAGGAGTAAATCCGGACGGTGGACCTCACGCGTCAACGCTGCTGCAGATACTGCGGTCTCCACCATATGGCGATCAACAGTATGTCGGTGAAGCACGTTGCGTTGCGGTAGTGAGCGGACTCCACGCCATTCTGGAATCCAGTGGAAGAGAACTTCTTCTTGGTCGAGCGCCTCAAAAATCTCAACCATCGATGGCCCTGCGCCAATGAGTGCAATCCGGTGCTCTCTGGCTTCCCGCGGCCAAGGATTAGGTAGAACTCCGCGCCCGGCATCGAGTGCATCTGCGTAGATGCGGAGTGAATCAAAGGAGAGGCGTAGACCAAGTTGGGCTGCCGTTGCAGCAGCACGTAACCCAATAACTGGATCGCTCTCTACATCAAAGGTGGGGTCGATAACTACCTCTTTATTGGAGATGGAGATTCCCGGTGATACAACTGTGGAGCGCACGCGTTTAAAGAAGCGGCCAAGGCCATCTTTACCCTTGTTCTGGTACTGATACCAGGTCAACTGCATTAAGTAATCCACTGCGCGCGCAGATTGCGCGACATCACTCATCAACGCATCAGCGTCAGAGTACTTTAAGAGCTCTGCAACTTTATCTTGTTCGCTAAAGAGCAAGCGATCCTTATCTCGACCGCTGACGATGTGAAGTGCTTCTCTAACTGTTGAGAGCAGGGATTCAGCTTGGCTTACTCGCTCCATCGGAAGTACTAGAGCACCAGATGAATGAATTGCACGCAGAGCGGTGATATCTCTTAGCCCTCCGCGAGATTCTTTGAGATCAGGCTCTAAGAGATAAGCGAGTTCACCATTGCGCTGGTAACGCTCCTCTAGCGAGTCACGAAGAAGAGGAAGGTAATGGCTGGAACCATCGCGCCAGGCAGTGAGCGCCATTGTTTGAACATCTGCAACGAGATCTGCGCTTCCGCAGATTAATCGAATATCAAGTAAGCCCATCGCAACCTTGAGGTCTTCGGTCAGGGCCTCCCGCATCTCTGATCGAGTGCGCACTGAGTGATCTATCTTGATCTTTCTATCCCACAAGGGATAGAGAATTGAATTGACTATCTCGGAGAGTTTGGCTGGTGAGTATGAACCGGTGTGAAGAATGACAATATCTAAATCTGAACCTGGAGATAGTTCGCCGCGGCCGAAACTGCCGACCGCGGCGATAGCTACCTCGTGCGAATCTGCGCCACTACCTAGGAAGAGTTTCGAGATAAGGAGATCGCTCTCGTTGGAGCGCAATCTCCTCTCTCGTGTACCCATGGCCAGATTCTATTGTGCGCAATTAGATTGCGTCGGTACCGCGCTCCCCCGTGCGAACGCGTACTACTTGATCTACTGGAGTCGTCCAGACCTTTCCATCACCAATTGATCCGGTGCCGGCGGCCTTGACGATGACATCGACGATATTTCCTGCATCAGCATCATCGACGAGCACCTCAAGGCGAACCTTTGGAACGAGATCGACTGTGTATTCAGCTCCGCGATAGACCTCAGTGTGTCCCTTCTGGCGACCGAAACCGCTCGCCTCAGAAACTGTCATTCCGGTGATACCTGCAGCTTGCAGGGCATCTTTTACTTCATCGAGCTTGAATGGCTTGAGAATTGCTGTAATGAGTTTCATAGGTTTGCGCCTCCTCGTGATGAGCTTGCATATTCGTATGCTGATTCAGCATGTTCTTTCAGGTCGATGCCTTCAATCTCGGCATCTTTTGTAATTCTGAAGCCGATGGTCTTCTCAATTGCATAACCGATAATCAGCGTTGCAACAAATGAGTAACCAGCGACAAGCGCTACACCAAGAGCTTGCTTTCCAAGGAGAGCAGTACCGCCACCATAGAGAAGGCCGTCGAGGCCGATGCTATTGACGACACTTGTTCCGAAAAGCCCGATTGCAAGTGATCCCCAGATGCCACCAACAAGGTGAACACCGACGACATCGAGTGAATCATCGAAACCAAACTTGTACTTCAAGCTCACTGCAAGTGCGCAGAGAATGCCTGCTACAAAACCGATGACAACTGCAGCCCATGGAGCAACGAATGCACAGGCAGGTGTGATTGCCACAAGACCTGCAACTGCTCCTGATGCTGCACCGAGTGAAGTTGCGTGACCGTTGCGAATCTTCTCAACGAACAACCAACCGATTACCGCTGCCGCTGCTGCAACCTGAGTGTTAAGGAATGCAAGACCTGCAATTCCATTTGCACCAAGAGCAGAACCTGCATTAAAGCCGAACCATCCGAACCACAAGAGTCCAGCGCCAAGCATTACCAAAGGCAATGAGTGTGGACGCATTGGATCTTTACGCCACCCGATGCGCTTTCCAAGAACAATGGCAAGAGCAAGACCTGCAGCACCTGCATTGATGTGAACAGCTGTTCCACCTGCAAAATCCTGTACACCCTTACCTGCAAGATAACCAGTGCCGGTGACGACATCGCCTACCTTGTTTCCAAATGCAAATACCCAGTGAGCAACAGGGAAGTAGACCACTGTTGACCAGATTGCTACGAAAATTCCCCAAGAGATGAATTTAGCGCGATCAGCAATTGCGCCAGAGATCAGCGCAGGAGTGATAATCGCAAACATCAATTGGAATGCAGCGAAGACGAGCATTGGAATTGGATAGACACCACCATTGTTGGTGAAGTCATTGACTACTCCTCCGAGACCGCTCAGTGAGAAGTTTCCATACCAAGCCGATTCAGCTTTATAACCAAATGCCAATTCAAATCCGTAGATAACCCAGAGAATGCTGACAATTCCGATGGTGACCATCGACATCATCATCATATTAAGAACGCTCTTTGTGCGAACCATGCCTCCATAGAAGAAGGCGAGACCTGGTGTCATCAAAAGAACGAGGGCGCTGCTAATAAGGATAAAGGCGGTATCGCCAGTGTTGAGAACTACATCTCCCATTTACAAACCTCACATATATGTAATAAACCGCTATGACTCGCCGTTGAGATGGGAGAAAGGTCGCAATAGCCGGTTACAAGGGAGGGCAAAACGAGTTAAGGGGGTGAAACAAAAAGGCGGCAAATGTTTCGGGGATGTTAATCCCGCAGCAGGCCGTCGATATAAGCCTGGCTATCGAAAGGGGCGAAATCCTCAATTGCCTCGCCAGTGCCGATAAATTTGATGGGAAGGTCGAGCTCATCTTCAATCGCCAGTGCGACTCCCCCACGGGCCGAGCCGTCGAGTTTGGTGACAATCAGCCCTGTTACCTCGACCGATTCGCCGAAAAGTTTTGCCTGAATTAATCCGTTCTGCCCAGTGGTGCCATCGATCACGAGGAGCACCTCTGATACCGGAGTTGTCTTCTCAATAACGCGCTTTACTTTACTGAGCTCAGCCATCAAATCATTCTTTGTATGGAGGCGACCTGCGGTATCGATAATGACATAATCCTTGGCAAGGTCGGCGCCTCGTTTTGTAGTGTCAAAGGCGACTGCAGCTGGTTCACCTTCATGCTTTCCGGTGATTACTTCTACACCTGCTCGTGCGCCCCACGTAGTTAACTGATCGACAGCTGCGGCTCGAAATGTATCGGCAGCTCCCAAGATGACGCTCTGTGATTGATTCTGCAGATAGTGTGCCAACTTAGCTACTGACGTTGTCTTTCCGACTCCATTTACTCCGACTACCAAAATTACCGCAGGTTTTGCCGCCGGAGCTAGAGAACGAACTTTGTTAGAAAGGTGGCTAGCAAGAATCTCTCGGAGTGAACCCTCTGCATCGTCACCCTTAATCTTCTTTGCTTCCGTGACTAACTTCTCTGTGAGAACAGGACCAAGATCGGCTGCAAGAAGTTCACTTGTTAACTCATCCCAATCGAGTGCGGATGCCGTTGACTCACCTTTTATTTTTGCTACAAAGCGAGAAAATAATCCCATAGCAGTAAACCTTTAGGCGTTGGTTGATTCGCGTAAGCGCTGCGAGATTACTTCAGTAACACCGTCGCCACGCATCGTCACACCATAGAGCGCATCGGCAATCTCCATTGTGCGCTTCTGGTGAGTAATAACAATCAACTGTGAACTTTCGCGAAGTTCTTCCATGATGCCAAGGAGGCGACCTAGGTTCACATCATCGAGAGCGGCTTCAACTTCATCGAGCACATAGAACGGGCTTGGACGAGATTTGAAGATCGCAACCAGCATCGCGACCGCGGTAAGAGACTTCTCTCCACCCGATAGGAGGGAGAGACGCTTGACGCGCTTTCCAGGTGGGCGTGCTTCAACATCAACACCGGTATTGAGGAGATCATCTGGGTTGGAGAGGAAGAGCTTTCCTTCTCCACCTGGGAAGAGGCGACCAAAGATATCTTTAAAGTGAGCAGCGACTTCGGTATATGCCTCCATAAAGACTTCCTGCACCTTGTCATCTACTTCCTTGATGATATCGAGCAGATCCTTCTTGGTGCGCTTTAAATCTTCGAGCTGTTCTGCCAAGAACTTTAGGCGCTCTTCAAGGGCGTTGTACTCTTCCAGTGCAAGTGGATTGATCTTTCCAAGCAAGTTGAGTGAACGCTCGGCAGATGCGAGGCGCTTCTCCTGTTGATCGCGGCGATATGGGATGAGTTCGGTAGCAACGATTTCGCCCTCATCGGTCTCGATAAATGTTGGCACATCTTTATCTGGGCCATATTCACCAATCAAAGTTGGAATATCGATACCAAGTTCTTCCACCGCCTTGGTCTCTAACGCCTCAATACGCATACGCTGTTCTGCACGTGCAATTTCATCGCGATGAACGCTGGTGGTGAGTTGATCTAATTCAGCAGTGAGCTCTCGGCCGCGCGTGCGAACAGTCAGTGTTTCACTATCGCGATCGTTGCGAGAACTCTCCAGGCGTTGACGCTCTGCTGAGCTCTTTGCAATTGAGCGTTCAATATGAATAAGGGCTTCGTAAGCAGCTTCGGCAATCGCCTGTGAGATTACAGCGCCACGAGCACGAGCACCGCGACGCGCGACTGCTCGTTCAGACGCTTCACGTTCTGCCTGCGCAGCATCCTTAAGAGATTGTGCTCGAGCTGCAATAGATGTAACTCGCTCTTCAGATGTGCGAACTGCTAAACGGCTCTCCATCTGAGTTGTTCGAGCAATCGAAACAGATTCGCGAAGAGATTCTGCACGAGTGCGATCAGGCTCTGCGATATCGCCTTGTTGCCCTAGTTGGGATTGAGCAATTGAAAGTTCATTCTCATCTCGAGATTTTGCAGTAGATGCCTCGGCGATGGCTTGAGTCAAGCGCTCTACCTCTGCAGTAGCTGACTTCATATTCTGACCAGAGACAGCTAATTGTTCAGTGAGCGCTGCAATACGAGCATCTGATTCATTGAGCTTTGCTAGAGCTGCATCAAAATCAATCTGCTTGGCATCAACTTCACTCTGAGCCGTTGAGATTTCAAACTTAATGCGGTCCGAGGTTCGGGTGAGCTCTTCTAATTGCTTCTCAAGTCCATTAATTAACGCTTGGATCTCAACGAGGGAGTTGGACGATGATGAGCCTCCGCGGGCACGGTGTGCTGTGATGACATCGCCATCACGAGTGACAACTGTGAGGTTCTTGTTCTCGCGAAGAATTGCCTCTGCTTGCCCAGCGTTTTCAACAACAACGGTGCTGCCGAGAAGTTGTGACAATAAATCTTGAACCTCTGATGAGCGGACATGTGAAAGAAGTGATGTCAGGTGACCAGGAATTGATGAAGAGTTTCCGGATCCTCCAGTGTGAACCAACACATCTGCCTGACCGAGGTTCTCGCTGCGCAGCGTCGTAAGCGCTGTTACCGCTGAACTGAGATCGCGGACTACGAGGGCGTCAGCGAGAGTTCCTAGCGCTGCTGCAGTTGCTGATTCCCAGCCGCTATCAATCTGAATCAAAGAGGCAACGCTGCCAAGAATATTGACTCCTCGGGAATCGCGAACAAGTGCTGCTGCGCCATCTCGGGATTGCGAAGTAATTTTCATCGCTTCAAGTTTCGACTCGACAGAGTTGCGTTCGCGATCTGATGCGCGCTCTTGATCGATTAAATCCTGATGCTTCTTCTTTGCGTTATCAAGAGCTGACTTAGCGATTTCAAATTGTGAATCGAGTCCGAGTTCGCCGGCATCTGCACCAGCAATCTCCATCTCAAATTGGCTATAGGAAGCCTTCGCTTGATCCACACGTGATTGTGCTTCGCTGCGAGCTGTTGTCAGACGGGCGATCTCTTCTGCATTTGCTTCCAGACGCGCAGCAAGGGATTTGATGTGACCTTCTTGACGCGCAGTTCCTTCGCGTTGATCTGCAATCGCGCGGAGTGCGGCATCGATAGTGTCTTCTTCCGCCTTTAGCGATGCTTCGAGTTCAGCTAATTTTGCAGTTGCCTCTTGTAGCGACTTTTCTGCTTCCAGAGTTTCATTACGAAGTTTCGCCTCTTCTTGTAGAAGTGCCTCAGCTTCAGCTTCGAGCGCCTCTGGATCGCGACCAGCTGATCGCGCCTCTTCTGCCTCTTCTGCTAAGAAGCGTGAACGCTCTTGAGCCAAAGATTGAGTTCCGCGGAACTTCTCACGAAGTCCAGTCAGGGCATAGAAGGTTTCTTGAGCTGAGATGAGTAATGGAGTTTCAAAGGCAGATTGAGCATCGAGCTCTTCTTCGCGCTTGCGCGCCTTGTCGAGTTCAGCCTCTACTCCGGCACGACGCTCACGTAGCGCATTTTCATCAGCTACTTCTGCATCGAGAGTCTTTGAAAATGCGATGTAATCATCTGCAAGTAGACGTAGGCGTGCATCTCGAACATCGGCCTGAATTGTTGCCGCCTTCTTTGCAACCTCTGCCTGCTTACCGAGCGGGCGAAGTTGACGTCGAAGTTCAACGGTGAGGTCATTGACGCGAGCAAGGTTTGCCTGCATTGAATCGAGTTTGCGAAGCGCCTTCTCCTTGCGCTTGCGGTGCTTGAGTACGCCTGCCGCCTCTTCAATATATGCGCGACGCTCTTCAGGTGTTGCCATAAGAATTGCATCGAGCTGGCCCTGGCCGACG
>JACCDL010991023.1_pt1 | contig 10385 bp, 5 predicted proteins | sample 7441931 | NCBI WGS metagenome assembly JACCDL01 (sample SAMN15323437, study PRJNA562643) | freshwater metagenome | isolation source: river surface water | place: USA:Blue River Watershed | collected 2017-08-16 | reverse complement strand
ACTATATACAAGATGGGGTAACCCCACTTTTGTTGCAGCAGAGCAAACTATTGCAGCATTAGAGTCACATGGACTAATGAATGAACAAGGCGAACCATTACAATTAAAAGCATTGTTGCATTCTAGTGGACAAGCTGCTATGACAACTTTATTTTTTAGTAACTTAAGTGCAGGTGATACATTGATCTCACATTATTCATTATACGGAGGCTCTCAAGAATTAATGCAAAAAGTTTTGGCAGAAGCTGGTGTGAAAATTATTTTAATTGATATCCACGATGAAGCACTTTTAATTGAAACCATTACAGCCAATCCAAGCACAAAATTAATTCACCTTGAAACCCCTGCCAATCCTACATTACAATGTGTGGATATTCAAGCGATATGCACCATTGCAAAAGCACATGGTATTAAAGTTTCTGTAGATAATACAGTTGCAACGCCTTATTTACAACAACCTTTTGCTTTAGGAGCAGATTTTGTTTTTCATTCCGCCACCAAGTTTTTAAATGGACACGGATCGGCATTGCATGGTGTAATGTTGGGTAAGGACTTGGAATTCATGAATAAGAAAGCTTGGAAATGGCATGCGTTAATGGGTGGTAATAGCAATGCATTTGATGCCTACTTATTAATACAAGGCATGAAGACTTTAGAAGTTAGAATGGAAAGACATTGCAGCAATACAGCAAAAGTAGCTAATTTTTTAGCAGCGCATCCTGCTATTGCACATGTAAATTATACAGGACTAGCAACACATCCACACCACGCTATTGCTAAAAAACAAATGAAGCAACATGCACCCTTAATTAGTTTTGAACTAAAAGGTGGTATTGAAGCTGGCAAGAAGTTCATTAACGCTGTGGAAGTTTGTACACGTGCAGTATCATTAGGCACTGTGGATACTTTAGTGTCGCATCCAGCAAGCATGACCCATATGTCTATACCAAAGGAAGAAAGAATCAAGTATGGTATTACTGATGGCTTAATAAGAATGAGTGTGGGTATCGAAAATATAGAAGACCTAGAAGCAGATTTAGCGCAGGCATTGGCTAAAGCATCTTTATAGTTTAAATATTTCTTTTTTTCAATTACATATTTTACATCTAAGTATTAAAATATGATCATAACGCTATTAATCCCTTTTTATGGAAATAAAAATTCGCAAAGCTGTTCGTAAGGATTGTGTTCGCATGATGGAATTGATCCAAGAACTAGCTAATTACGAAAAAGCACCAGACGAAGTCACCGTATCTCTAAAACATTTTGAGGAAAGTGGATTTGGCGAAAATCCAGTATGGTGGGCATTTGTAGCCGAAGCAAAAGGTGTAGTAGTAGGGATGGCATTGTATTATGTACGCTACTCTACTTGGAAAGGACAAAGAATGTACCTAGAAGATATTTTAGTCACAGAAGATATGCGTGGACAAAAAATTGGTAGCCTTTTAATGGATGCATTGATTGTAGAAGCAAAAGAAAAAGGATTCAATGGTATGAATTGGCAGGTTTTAGATTGGAACGAACCTGCAATCAATTTCTATAAAAAATACAACGCTAATTTTGATCCTGAATGGGTGAACTGTTCGATTGTTTTTTAATAGTATAATTTTAATCAAATAAAGTACGCATTAATTCCTTCTTTCTTTTACCAAATGATTTTGAAAAAGTCAATTCAAAACTATTTGATCTGATACTAGCAGCCGTAAAGTCATTTGAATAGATATCATAACTTATACCAAATATATAATCATCCATCATGATATTGATAGATGGAATTATTGCATCTTTAAAACGATAAAAGCAACCTATATACAAACGGCGATCATGGTCAAACTCATATTTAATAGGCAATGAAATACTCGCACCAGCCACATAACTTTTAATCTTGTTTCTGCTACTAAATGCCCCATGAATTAAATAAGTATAGTTTTCATTAAAATACTTTTCTAGATTCATGAATAAAGTAGAACGCATACCAGGCGCTTCATTATATTGAGAATTAGTCATATCAGGCTTTGCAAAAAAGAATCCATTGGCACTTAATTGTAAATAAGTATCATTGGAATGTCTTGTAAAAAGTAAACCTGTATTAGCTGACAAGCGACTTGGATTGGATAAAAATATTTCTGCAGAAGGATTACCAGATAAATTTCCTGATGGGTCAAACATGTCACCAAATCTTAATTTAGATCGATCTAATGTAGATTGAGCGTAAGTTACACCCAGTCCAATGGCTACATTTGAATATTCATCCCCATCTAAAAATAAATGATAGGCAGAATTAATTGTAATAAAATTTGTATTTAATAAGCCGTTCATTAATTGTTCTGAAATAATTTGACCACCAATACCTAAGTAATTTGATCGATCTTCTGTCTTTCGATTGTACTTTCTATCCCAACCAACTACTAAGGTTTTTGCAAAATTTAAACCAGCAATGGATTGGCTCCTAAAATTAGATTGAATACGTTGATCAAATACACCATTACCAACGGATGCAGGAGTTAAAAATTGAGCTGCAGCAAAAGGTTGCGATAGAACAATTTCTTGTGCATTTACCTTAAGTAAGACAAGTAGGAAAAGCGATAATATGTATACTCTAAATTTCAAATTATTTTAACAATAGGACAGTCCCGTTTTTTGAATTAACTATATTATTTCTATCAACATATACAGCAGTCCAATAATAAATATCTACCTGAAGTAGATTCCCATTGAATCTTCCATCCCAACCTCTAGATAAATCCTTAGACTCAAAAACTAGGCTACCCGATCTGCTAAATATTTTAAAACTTCTTAATTCAATAATGCCCGCATTGCTTATAATTTTTAATAGATCATTTAGTCCGTCTCCGTTAGGAGTAAATGCATTAGGTACTTCGAAGATGAATACAGGAGGAGCAGTTATATTGGCTAATGCAGTTGCTGTGCTAGATGCAAGTAAATAATTTGGCGCATCTGTACTTGTTAAATTAATACCAATTACTGTGACAGTTTTATTATTACCAACTTCTTTCGTATCAAATGTAGCAGAAGCATAATTAATTGTGACTAAATCTCCACTAATTAATCCAGGACTGGTAATATTACTTAATGTTGCTGTGGTGTTACCATCGTATTGTTTATCGTTCGCAGTTGCAATAACATTTACTGTTTTTGGCGTAATAGAACCTGTTAAACCAGTAGGTTGTGTTAATGTATAATTTGACGATGGCGCTGTATAACCTGTAACGGTGATTGGCTTTGCTGTACCTACATTTTTATTATTAAAATTAAATGAAGGTGCCCCAGTTACTGCTAACCCTGCATCAGCTGCAACTAAACCAATATAAGAAGGGATTCCAGTTATTGTTGCGATGGTTGTGCCATCGTATATCTTATTTGCTCCAGTAATACCAGTAATACTTAAAGGTGCAGTTGTAATCGTAAAATTATCACCTACGTAAGTGATCGTGTAGTTTGGATTGTTCGCAGTTGTTAAATCATTTTGCTGGATCGCATAAGTACCAACCGTTTCTCCAGCTACCCTTGTCAACGATCCGTTTAAAGCAGCTAAACCAGTCAGCGATGGACTTACTGCGTATGTATAGGTCGCAGGATTGGCAGTACCATATACTTTTGTTTGACCAGCATCTGCTGTGATGGTAATTGGCTTTTGGGTAATCGTAAAATTATCACCTACATAAGTAATCGTGTAGTTTGGATTATTCGCAGTTGTTAAATCATTTTGCTGGATCGCATAAGTACCAACAGTTTCTCCAGCTACCCTTGTCAACGATCCGTTTAAAGCAGCTAAACCAGTCAGCGATGGACTTACTGCGTATGTATAGGTCGAAGGATTGGCAGTACCATATACTTTTGTTTGACCAGCATCTGCTGTGATGGTAATTGGCTTTTGGGTAATCGTTAAAAAAACAAGGGTTCTTGTTGAACTTGAACAACCTGTAGCATCAATAGTAGCATTTGCATAACTATTGTAAGTACCCACATTTATACCTTGAGGTTTTGATGAATTAACACCGCCAACAGAAGCAGTAAACCATGAAATACTTTGACCAGAAGGAGGTATCAAATCTGGTGTAGTTTGAAGTAAACCATTATAATTTAAAGTAGCTGAATTTGCAACTGGCGCCGCTGGTAATGCATTTACTGTTATTACTTGTGTCGCTGTATTTTCACAACCATTAGCGTTGGTTCCAGTTACCGTATAGCTAGTAGTAGTAACAGGGGTTTTCGTTATCGATGCTACTGTTTCACTTGTATTCCATAAATAACTTACACCTCCGCTCGCTGTTAATGTCGCCGAACCTCCAACACATATTATATTATCATTCACCGTCGTTCCTGACGCATCAGTTTCAACTATACTTATTGATGGTAATGGATTCACCGTTATAATTGTAGGAATTGATGTTTCTGAACATCCATTTGAATTAACAGCAGTTACAGTATACGAACCTGAACTTGCAGCATTGATACCTTGAGTAATTGCCCCTGTTTGCCAAGTATAAGAATAAACTCCTGATGGGCTAGAATTTGCTGTTAATGTTACAGACCCACCAGCACAAAAAGTAGTAGGCCCAGAAGCAGAAATCGTAGGCTTAGTTGGTAATGTAAAAGTTACTTGATCAGATCCTGTGATTGAACCATAACTCACCGTTGCCGAATATGAGGTGGTTGTTCCTGGAGAAGTTGCTATTGGATTAACAATTATTTTATTACCTACTTCTCCTGTTGACCATGTTACAGTGGTGTTCAAATTATCAGTATCTATAAACTTAATTCCATCCAAAGTGGCAACAAATAATCTATTGCCAATCATTTCCATTCTGTTTGAAGAATCTCCATAGTTACCATTAGGCGCTCCTCCTGGACCATAATTAAAAATTCCCGCTGTTGGAAAGCTTATTTTATCTAACTGTGTAAAATTTACTCCATTATCTTTTGAATAATAAATCTGTCCTTTTGAAATGAACATATTATTTTTTGTAAATAATATGTCCTCTGGATAAGAAATACCACTATTAGGAAGACTCAAAGTATTTATCTGTGAAAAACTTACGCCTTGATTATCACTAACATATAAACCGGCAGAAGCACCTCCTTCAATTAAAAAAACTTTACCATTACTATCGGCTCTGATTATTTGAACTCCATATAAATTAGAAATTTTTGACCAAGTTGCACCTAAATTTGAAGATTTATATAATTCCTTCCCAACAAGACTATTGCCACCTGCATATAGATTTCCATTTATATCTTGGGTTACAGTATTAGGGTCAAAACCTCCAACTTTTTTTTGCCAACTAACAAGATCTCCAGTAGAAGCCCAAATAACCCGATTAAAACCTTTTACAGTTAGTATTGAATAATTATTGCCAAATAACATATCCATTGGACCACACCCCCCTCCAAAGTCTTGTAATTGTTTCCAAGTAATTCCCTCATCAATTGATTTATAAATTCCATTATTATTAGTTGAAGCATATATTACATTATTTTGGTCAACACCTAAGGCCATAAAATTAAATCCACCTAAATTGGGGAACCCCGTCATTTGCTCCCAAGTTTCTCCCCTATCAATACTTTTATAAATTTTCTGATTATTCAAAGAAGGTAAAGCATATAAATTGCCATTTAAATCTTTTTTTATATTATAAAATTCAATGCCTGATTTTTTTGTTTGCCAAGTTGCATATTTTGAAAATGAACTATCAATTGATAATATTTGAGAAGTATTATTACAAATACTAGCATCACTATTTAAAATATTTATTTTCAATACTCTAATATCCACGGAGGTATTACAAGTAGTTGTTTTATCTGTGACTTTTAATTGATACGTTGCAGTAGCAGTTGGTGTTACTGTTGTATTTTGATCAGTACTTGAATTAGACCAAGTATAAGTCAATTCTTGGTAAGGAGTATATTTGATATTATCATATCTACTTACATCGTAGGCACCGACTCTGATGGCTCCCCTAGGATTAGTAATTGCAGATGGTAAAGGGCCATCAAAAATAACAGTAGTATTCAACCATACTTTCAATGTTGTTGAGGTAATATATACCTTTATCTTATACCATGTACTATTACTAACTGGGCTAGTATTTGATGAAGCAATTCTAATTCCTTTAAAGTAAACATCCCATCCTTGGTTATCGGTTCCATTTGGCCTAGAACCTATCAATAAAACCCTATTCATCCAAGATCCTGATTGCTCCATGATACCAAAACTCTGATCTGCAATCCCAGATGCACTATATGCATCAACTTCATAGGTTCCATAACCAAAATCCTCTCTCAAGGTTTTCATCTCAGCATCACTACAACAATTATTAGCACGTATTACCTCAACACCCTTATCTGGCTGACCATTATTAGTTAATGTTATAGTGCCACTATTTGTTGTTAAAGTAGTAAAATCATTTAATGCATTCGCATTTGAAAAATCATAAACTGTAGTTTTTTGAGTGCCATTTAAAATACCATGTGCATTTAAGCTGACAGTTGCTCCAGTTAAAATTGTAGTATCATTGTTAAATAATTTTGCATCCACTATACTTAAGTAAGTTGAGTCAATACTTGAACAAGATGATGCATTTTTTACAGTTACAAAATAATTTTGACTTACATCTGTGCTAATATATCTTGAAGTTGATCCATTGCTCCATGAATAACTTGAATAACCAGCTCCTGCATCTAAAATAGTTTTTGTTCCACAAACCTTAGTCGTATCCATTAAACTATTAATTACTGGTAAGGCATTTACGGTAATTGCTACAGTACCTGATAAATCTGCTAAAATTGAATTACAATTTGCATCTGATAAAGCTGATATCGAATATGTAGTATTTGAATTTGGTTTTAAAGGGGTAAAATCAGTTCTACTTGCAACTCCACTCGCTACAGAATTATCTGACAATGTTAATGACCATGCTCCTGAAGAAACAACATCTAATCTTAAGCTTACATCTTCACCGAAACAAATTGGATTTTTACCAATAGGACTTGGAGAAAGTGTTAAAGTTGCTGTTGGTCTCGGATTTACAGTAATTGTAACGTCATTTGAATTACTACAACCTGTAGCAGTAATTGTTTCAGTTAAGGTATAAGTTTGAGTTGAAGACGGACTAACACTAGGATTTGAATTTGTTGAAGAATAAGTACCTACATTTGAGGACCAACTATAAGTATTACCAGTAACTGCTGTTGCACCTATTGATACTGAGGCTCCGTTACAAATTGTAGAAGGAACTGCGACTGTTGCATTAGGTAAAGGATTCCAAGTTATCAATAAGTTTGGATCAACTGTTGTAAGTCCAGTTTGACTATTAATTGTATTATATCTTATTCTATACTTTGTGCTTGCATTTATTGAAATTATTTGATTGCTTATGAATGGACTAGAACTACTAGTTGAATAGAAAATATTACCTAAAGCCCATGTAGCTCCATTATCAATAGAATTATCAATAAAAAAATATATTCTTTGTGAATGCGATATTGTTAAAGTAAAATTTTCAAAATCACAAACTGAAAGCTTTGACGAAGTTATACTCTGCCCCAACCCCACTTTAGAAAGCAGCATTAACCCCAAAAAAATATATAAAATCCACTTTTTCAAAATATTATAAAAATATTTAATATGAATATGACATAACTACCCAAAACAACAACGAAAAAAAACCCTCAAGATTGCTTGAAGGGTTAGGTTATAATCTAATAATTCTGTTAATTTTTAGTTTACTCCGTCCACCACTGCTTCTTTGTGTATTTTTTGTACCAATCCCTGTAAAACCTTACCAGGACCAACTTCGGTAAAATGCGTGGCGCCGTCTGCTACCATGACTTGAACCGTTTGTGTCCACTTAACGGCACCTGTTAATTGAGCGATTAAGTTTTGCTTGATTTGGGCAGGGTCTGTTACTGCAGAAGCTGTCACATTTTGATATACCGGACAAATTGGATTGTTGAATGTGGTGGCTTCGATGGCTGCGGCTAATTCAATTTTTGCTGGATCCATTAATGGGCTATGAAATGCACCACCTACAGGTAAAACCAAAGCTCTTTTTGCACCTGCTGCTTTCATTTGCTCGCATGCAATTTCTATTCCTTTTACAGAACCCGATATCACTAACTGTCCAGGACAATTATAATTTGCTGGTACGACTACTTCACCAGATTCAGCAGATACAGTTGCACAGATTTCTTCTACTTTTTCGTCGGCCAATGCTAGTACTGCAGCCATGGTGGATGGTTGTAATGCACAAGCAGCTTGCATCGATTTTGCACGAATGCTTACTAAGCGTAAAGCGTCTTCAAAACTTAATGTTTGATTGGCAACAAGTGCGCTAAATTCTCCAAGTGAATGTCCTGCAACCATATCTGGTATGGCATTGTTCATTGTTAAATAGGCAATTACTGAATGTATGAACACTGCAGGCTGTGTAACATTGGTTTGTTTTAATTGTTCTTCTGTGCCTTCAAACATGATATCACTTATTCTGAATCCAACTATTTCATTGGCTTTTTCGAATAAAGCTTTTGCTGCTTCATTGGACTCGTATAAATTTTTTCCCATTCCAGAAAACTGACTTCCTTGTCCTGGGAATACAAATGCATGTTTTGACATAGAAATAATTTTTATAAAACGTAAAATTACTTAAATATATCTAAAAAAATAGGGTAAGTAATTGTGAAAAATTACTTACCCTAATCTAATAAGAAAAATTAGCTCCTATTATTTGTCTTTATTTATATGAGACTTTAATAATGACTGAATTGAAAATAATAATAAAATCGAGGCAATTGCAACAATAGATAAGAAAGCACCACCTGCGAAAGTCAGAGACTTAACTCTATTTAATGCTTTCTCCATTGTTTTAAGTGATTTCTTTTCTTCGGCCATTTCAACTTTTTCGTTGTATAATTTTAAATATCTTTTGAAAGATTTGTACAAATCATTTTTATCATAATAAGCTAGATCTTCGTTAAAATCTCTAACTGCAGTTGACAAATCATCAATACCTAAATTTGAATCAAAAACTAATTTAGCAATGTCAAAATATTTAGATGCTGGGTAGGTTTTATCCTTTAATGCTGCGTGTTCTTTAATTGTAGAAATAGCAATATCAATTTGCTGATCTGAAACACTATTTGTAACAATATAACTTATATACTGCCATGCTTCGTAAAGTTCCTCTTTGTCCTTAATGATTTTATCTGATAATAAAATAGCTTTTCTTAATTCAAAAGCATCTTCAAGTTTACTCAAACTAACAGAAGGAAGTTCGTTAATTCCATATGCAAAATCAAAAAATCCTTCTTTAACTAAATAATTTTTTTCTACTTTTTTATTTAGGAAATGAAGCATTTTAATAAACTCCACTTTTTCACAAATCATGGAAGAGTCATAACCTCTCTTTGTAAAAAGATCTTCTAATACATTTGGAATTGCTAATGGATTTTTATTAAAATTCCTTTTTTCGTACATAGCATAATCCCCATATTCATCTTGGATATAATTACCATATTCATCTTTTGCATAATCACTATAAGGTTCTGAGGAATCCCCCAATTTTAACCACTCACTATTAGGTAGGTCTTTCTTTAATGTATCTACCCAACTATTATAGTCCTCTTGAGGACATGTGGATGGGGAATTAACAACTGTAATTGAAGTATCTACTTTATTTTCAATTACTTCAGATTTACTGACATTGACTGAGTCCCTACTTGTAGGAGTGGCATTCAATAAGAAATATAAAATACTTAATGCTAAAACAACTAGTCCAATTAATGATAAGACCTGCCAAGATCTTCTCCCAATTGGAAAAACAAAGCGTTCTTCCATGTTGTTAAAAAACTTTTTCATAGTATATAATTTTATTTAAATATAATAAAATTATAATAAATAAAAAAATAAAAATGGTGAAGCTAGGCTCCACCATTCATTACAAACTAACTTATAACCAAACTATAAACCAAAACGCTTAGGCATTGATGTCTAAATATTTTAAGAATTCAGCCTTTGTATTTTCTTCTTGAAATTTACCACCATAAAAACTTGTGATGGTATTGGAGCTATCATCCTTCACACCTCTACTTGCAACACATAAATGTTTTGCATCCATAAACACCGCTACATCTTGCGTTTGCAAAACAGTTTGTAAAGCCTTTCCAATTTGCATGGTCAAACGCTCTTGCACTTGTGGACGCTTAGAAAAATATTCTACCAATCTGTTTAACTTACTTAAGCCAATCACTTTACCACTGCTGATATACGCCACATGCGCTTTACCAAAAAATGGTACAAAATGGTGCTCACAATTGGTGTAGAAATTGATATTTTTTTCGACCAACATTTCATTGTACTGAAATTT
>JACCDL010490877.1_pt1 | contig 10391 bp, 10 predicted proteins | sample 7441931 | NCBI WGS metagenome assembly JACCDL01 (sample SAMN15323437, study PRJNA562643) | freshwater metagenome | isolation source: river surface water | place: USA:Blue River Watershed | collected 2017-08-16 | reverse complement strand
AGGCAGTCGGTGCGCCTCTGGCCCTCCGATCAACGGGTTAACCGATCAACTTCTGATTACCCTTACCACCACCGCTTGCGCTTCATCCAGAGGGTGATGAGCGTGGCGACGAGGGCCATGGAGCCCAACGCGAGGAAATAGCCGTACTTCTCGCCCCACTCGGTGTGGATCTCGGGCATGAAGTGGAAGTTCATGCCCCAGAGGCCCACGAGGAAGGTCAGCGGGATGAAGACCGACGACATGACCGTCAGCACGCGGATGACCTCGCTGGTCTTCCGCTCCTGCTGGGTATGGTGGTATTCCTGGAGGTCCTGCAGGATCATGCGCGCATGCTCGATGCGGTCGGCCGCGCGGATCGCGTGGTCATAGAGGTCGCGCAGGAAGATGTCGAGGGAGGTGGGCAGGAGGCCGTGCTCGTAGTGCTCGAGCACGCTGACCATGTCCTTGAGCGGTTGGGCGAGGCGGCTGAGGCGCACCACGATGCGCTTGAGCCGGTAGACCTCGTTGAGGTCCCAGTCGTCCGTGCCCTTGAGGATCGAATCCTCGAGCTCGGTGATCGCGTCCTCGATCTCCTCGGTCTGCACCAGCAGGCGGTCGACGAGCGTGTCGAGGAGCGAGTAGACGAGGTAGCCCGAGCCCCAGCGGCGGATGTTGCCCTTGTTCTCGGACAGGCGCTTCTCGATGGCCGCGAAGACCGGCTCGTCGTTCTCGTGGAAGGAGATGACCCAGTTCTGGGCCGCGACGATGGAGATCTGCTGGCCCCGCGGGGTGTCCTCCTCGACGCCGATGCGGACGGCGCGGGCGATGGCCAGGATCTTGTCGCCGTGTTCCTCGAACTTCGGGCGGGAGGTGTTCGTCAGGACGTCCTCCTGGGCGAGCATCGGGATGTCGAAGAAGGCCCCCACGATGTGGACGATCTGCGGGTCGGTGATGCCGAGGACCTGCACCCAGACCATCCCGGGCCGGCCCACGTACTTGCCGACGGCGTCCAGCTCCGCGAACTCGTCGACCTTGCAGCCGACCTCGTCGTAGCAGTGGACCCGGAACTTGGTCGGGGCATTGGACTCGAAGGGGGAGGCGGCCGGCAACTGGCCGGGGGCGCGGCCGATTTCGGTGTCCTCGAAGGCGGCTTCGCCCGGCAGGGGGGCGGCGTCGGCCCGGAGCCCGAGCCGACGGCGCAATTCCTCCAGGCGACGCTGGATGAAGGACCGGGCGCGAGCCTTGTCCTTTTCACGCTTCTCCTGGTGCCGACTCATCCCGGTCAGTTTCCGCAGCCCCGGGGACTTGTCAACGGGGAGGTGCCCTTGGGTCAGCCCTTGCGGCGGCCCTTGCTCGCGCGGCGTCCTTGGCGGCTGATCCCGAGGGACTCCATCTTGCCCTGCTGCACCTTCTGGAACAGGTTGTTGGAATTGGTGACCCCGAGGCAGTAGAGGGAGGCGGCGACGAACTCCTGCTGGTCGGCCTTCACCAAGCCGGCGTTGACCAGCCAGTCGGCCAGGGCTTGGTGGAAATTCGCCGGGCTGATGTCCATCTTCTCGCCGCCGTGCCGGAGCCAGACCGCCGCGCGCAGTTCCATCGGGCAGTTGCCCTTCTTCTGGCAGACTTCCACGATTTTGCGCAGGGTTTCCTTGCAGGGTTCGGGGGATTTGCTCGACGGAACTTCGGACATGGCGGTGGTGGGACGGCAGGAGCCGGGCGGTCCTTTAGTAGATGCCCGACAGTTTACTGTGAACAATGAACTCGCCACTGTCACCAAGTATTATAATACTATAAAATACAAGAAAGCAGTGGACGGCCCGACGCTCCCGACGTTCCCCGGTGGTGGTCGCGACAGGACTTGAACCTGTGACTTCAGCAATGTGAATGCTGCGCTCTAACCAACTGAGCTACGCGACCGGCACCGGGCCTTCCTAGATGGCCGCCCGGGGCCGGTCGGGCAAGACCGAATTGGCCGTCCCAGGCCTTCGCCGCCACCCCTCCGACGGCTTGCAACCCTCCGCCAAGCCCCAATCTTGGGGTGGATGGATACCGCCGCGAACCCTGCCTCCCCCCGCGTGGCCGATGAGCGTCTGCTCCGACTCACGGCCCCGGCCGGGCGCAAGGTCCTGGCTTTGGCGGCCCGCGAGGGCCAGGGCGCTTTCCTGCGCGTCGCCATCACCGGTGGAGGCTGCAATGGTCTGTCCTACAAGATGCGCTTTGTCGCCGCCCCCAAGGCCGGCGACATCCTTGTCCGCTCGGAAGGGGTCGAGGTGCTGGTCGACCCCAAGTCCGCCCTGTACCTGCGCGGCACCCACCTCGATTACTCCGACAAGATGATCGGCGGCGGCTTCAAGTTCTCCAACCCCAACGCCAAGGCCAGTTGTTCCTGCGGGGAGAGCTTTTCGCTTTGACGCGAAGGCGCTGCCTTCGCGAGGGGGCACGTTGTCGCGCTGGCACGTGGGCAAGGGTGGTGTCCGCGGCCGAAACACGCGGTCTGGCTTCACCGAGGGCTAGGTCGAGTGGTGGATCGAGTGCAGGGTACGGAGTGCGGATTACAGAGTGCGGAGTCGAGGCAAGCACCTGGATGGGAAGCTGACTTGGGTCGGAACTCCTTCCCCTGCCGACTGACCCTGCCCCTGACCCTTCTGTCTCTTTGCCTCTAGGTAGGGACGAGCGTCCCTGCTCGTACGCGGGCAAGGTAGGGGCAGCACCGTGCGCTGCCCTAGCAGCCGGTCACGTCGGCAACGGGGTCAGGCACCATCACGCTGCGCGTGCTGAAGCCAGACCCCATGCCGACGGCCGACCGAGGACGGTCAGCCCTACCGAGGCGCAAAGAAACTTTAGGGCCAGGGCCAGAATCAGGGATGCGGATTCTCCAAGGCCCTCGTATTTCCTGACGCCTGGCCCTGGCCCTTTCCTGCATAGCCCTTTCCGTATCACCCTTGCCCCCGCGCCAGCCTGCCCCCTAGTTTCCCCCCGTGTTCACCCTGCTCAAGACCGATACGACGACGGCCGCGCGCCTCGGCGTCCTGAAGACCCCCCATGGGGAAGTGCGCACGCCGGTCTTCATGCCCGTCGGCACGCAGGCCACGGTCAAGGGGCTTTCGCCGCAGCAGGTCGCCGACACGGGCGCCCAGATCCTGCTCAGCAATACCTACCACCTGAACCTCCGGCCCGGCCGCGAGATCGTCCGCGCCGCGGGCGGGCTCCACAAGTTCATGCACTGGGATAAGCCGATCCTGACCGACAGCGGCGGCTTCCAGGTGTTCTCCCTGGCGAAGCTCCGCACGATCACCGACGAGGGCATCCACTTCAGTTCCCACCTCGACGGCAACAAACTGTTCCTCGACGTGAAGGACTGCTTCGACATCCAGGACGCGCTCGGCTCCGACATCGCGATGGTGCTCGACGAGTGCCCGCCTTACCCCTGCGACCGCGCCGCCTGCGAGGTCGCGGTGGCCCGCTCGATCCGCTGGGCCAAGGAGATGCTCCAGCTCGCCAAGGACCGCGGCTTCCTCGCCTCCGGCCGGCACCTCTTCTGCATCAACCAGGGCTCGGTCTACGACGACCTGCGCATCCGCTGCGCCGAGGAACTCGGCGGCCTCGACTTCCCCGGCCACGCCATCGGCGGCGTCAGCGTCGGCGAGCCCGAGGAGCACATGCTCCATCAGGTCGGCCTCGTCGCCCCGCTCCTGCCCAAGGACAAGCCCCGCTACGTGATGGGCGTGGGCACGCCGCCCCAGCTCCTCCGCATGGTCGCCCTCGGCGCCGACATGTTCGACTGCACCATGCCGACCCGCATCGGCCGCCACGGCGGCGCCTTCACCCCGGATGGTCCGATCAGCGTGAAGCACCTCCGCTACCGCGAGGACCATCGTCCCTTGGTCGAGGGCATGGACAACTACACCTGCCGGCATTTCTCCCGCGCCTACCTGCGGCACCTCCACCACGCCGGGGAGCAGCTCGGCGGAACGCTGCTGGCGCTGCACAACATCCACTTCCTGCAGGACCTCATGGCCCAGGCCCACGCGCACATCGCCGCGGGCGACTTCGCCGCCTGGTCCAAGGCCTGGTGCGAGCGCTACGAGGCCGGCGCCAAGGACGAGATTCCGGCGGACTAGCCGGGTGGGCGGGAGAAGGGTGGGCGAGGGCGGCGCGCGGTGCCGCCCCCCTCGGCCTCAGCGCGTATTGCCGTCGAACGTCAGGCGCCGGCCCTTGGGGGCGTCGGCGCGGACCTTGCCGTCCTCGAAGACGCAGACGCCGTTGACGAAGGTGCGCTCGATGGAGGCGCCGAAGGTGTGCCCCTCGAAGGGCGACCAGCCGCACTGGTAGAGCAGGCCGGCCTTGGCGACGGTGTGCGGCTTGGCGGGGTCGACGACCACGAGGTCGGCCGCGTAGCCTTCGCGGAGGAAGCCGCGTCGCTCCACGCCGAAGAGCGTGGCGGGCGCGTGGCAGGCGCGCTCGATGGCTGTCTCGAGCGAGAACGCCCCTTGGCGGACGAGGTCCATCAGGATCAGCAGCGGGTGCTGGATCAGCGGCAGACCGGAGGGGGCCTTGAAGTAGGACTGCGATTTCTCCTCCCAGGTGTGCGGCGCGTGGTCGGTCGCGATGACGTCGATGACGCCCGAAGCCACGGCGGCGCGCACGGCGTCCCGGTCGGCGGCGGTCTTGATCGCCGGGTTGCACTTGATCTGGTGGCCGAGGCGAGCGTAGTCCGCCTCGGCGAACCAGAGGTGGTGCACGCAGGCTTCGGCGGTCAGCCGCTTGCCCTTGAGCGGAGCGGCGCTGAAGAGGGAGAGTTCCTTGGCCGTGGTGATGTGCAGGATGTGCAGGCGCGCGTCGTGGCGCCGGGCGAGCGCGGCCGCCAGGGAGGACGAGGCGTAGCAGGCCTCGACGTCGCGCAGGCGCGGGTGCTCGGCGGCGGGGACGTCCTCGCCCCACTTGGCCTTGGCGGCGGCCTCGGCGGCCTTGATGCGGGGCGTGTCCTCGCAGTGGGTCAGGATGAGGGTGGGGGAGTGGCGGAAGATGCCCTCCAGGGTGGCCTCGCGGTCGACGAGCATGTCGCCGGTCGAAGAGCCCATGAAGACCTTCACCCCGCAGATCCGGCGGGGGTCCATCGACTTCACGACGTCGAGGTTGGTGTTGGTGGCCCCCAGGAAGAAGGAGTAGTTCGCCACCGAGGTCGCCGCGCCGATCGCATACTTCTTCTCGAGTTCCTCGAGCGTGACGGCCGGAGGGTTCGTGTTCGGCATCTCCATGAACGAGGTCACGCCCCCGGCCACGGCGGCGCGGGCCTCGGAGGCGATGCACGCCTTGTGGGTGAGGCCGGGTTCGCGGAAGTGGACCTGGTCGTCGATCAGGCCGGGCACCAGCAGCTTGCCGGCGAGGTCGTATTCCGCGTCGTAACGGACGCCGGCCGGCAGGGCGCCGATCCGTTCGATCAGCCCGTCGCGCACGAGGACGTCCGCGACGAAGCGGCGACCTTCGTTGACGAGTTCGGCTTGGCGGAGGGCGAGGGTGGCCATGCCGCCATCTCAAGCCCCGGCCGGAAGACCGCAAAAGGAAAAAGCCGTCCGCCTCAGCCGCCGACCTTGACGATGTCCGAAAGGTCGGCCTTCTGCACGCCTTCCGGATTGATGTTCACGGCGGTCACGCGGAACTGGGCCCCCTTGCGGTGGCTGAACTTCAGCACGAAATTGGTCACGCTGAGCTTCTCCTCCGGGAAGAGCTCGTTCTTGCGGGCGACCATGGTGGTGACCAGTTCCTCGACCTGGGTCGAGGTGGCGCCGGGCAGGGCGGCCAAGGTCTTCTTGGCGGCGGCGATCTTCTCCTCGCCTTCGATGGCGGCGTTCCAGATGAGGATGGCCACGTTCATCGCCCCCTTGGCGGCGGTGTGGTTGTTGCCGGCCTGCTCCAGGATCGGCTGGGAATACTGGATCAGCTTGTCGGCGAAAGTCGGCCCCTTGGGCTTGTCGTCGATCGGCTGGGGCTTGGGGGCGGGGTCGAAGACGCGACCGATCGGGCGGGGCTTGTTGGTGCCGAAGGCGCCGTGACGATTGCGGGAGGAAGACATGGCCGGGGGTGGTCCTCCAAGGGAAACCCGCTTCAGGCGGTCGGCAAGCCCTTTCACCCGCCGTCCCTTGACACCCCCCCCGCCGCCCCTCAGCCTACGGCCGTTCCCCGTCCCCGTGTCCGATTACAGCGAAGTCATCCGCAAGCACCGCCGAGACCACCTCTCGACCCCCAACTCCCTCCCGCGTGGCGTGCACCGCTACTTCGAGAGCACCCTGTTGGCCCTGCCCATCGAACGCGTCTTCGATTTTTTCTCCAAGGCGGAGAACCTCGAGGCCATCACCCCTCCCGAACTGCAGTTCCGCATCACGACTCCGCTGCCGATCGCGATGACGCAGGGCACGCTGATCGACTACCGGCTCAAGCTCAACGGCGTCTCGTTCGGTTGGCGCACCCGCATCAGCGCGTGGGATCCGCCCTACGCCTTCGTCGACGAGCAGCTCAAGGGTCCCTACGCCGTCTGGCACCACACGCACACCTTCGCCGACGAAGGCGGCAAGACGCGCATGGACGACGAGGTGCTCTACAAGCTCCCCCTCTGGCCCCTCGGCGAGGTCGCCTATCCCTTCGTGAAGTCGAAGGTCGAAGGCATCTTCCGCTACCGTCGCGCGCGTATGCGGGAGATTCTGGGAGCCTAAGACAAATCCAGTCCCGTTGGGGGATAGGGGTACGTGGGCAAGGGCTTAGCGTTTGCCTTTAAGGTAGGGACGAGCGTCCCGGCTCGTCCGCGGGCAAGGTAGGGGCAGCACCGCGTGCTGCCCTGGACTGCGGCCGACCGAGGACGGTCAGCCCTACCCAAGGCACAGTTGATTGGTTGGCCCGAGGCCAACGCTGCGCCCTCGCCAGCCTGCCCCCCTGCCGGCGTGCCAACTAACTAGGCCTACTTCTTCTCCAACGTCTCGACGGGCTTGCGGCCGGCCCAGGCGATGCCGCGCAGGAGCAGGGTCTGGACGTCGGGTCGGGAGAAGTTCACGTAGGTATGGCCGGGGATGAAGACGAACGCGCGCTGGGCGCCTTCCTTCTCGTAGGTCCAGATCTGCGTCTGGGCCTCGAAGCCGTCGCCCTTCTTCTTGGGCGTCGGGGCGGTCGCGAGGGAGTGGATGCCCGGGAGCATGTCGAGGTCGTAGTAGATCTCGTCCTTCATCCCGAAGTCGGCCACGCCCTTCGTGATCGGGTGCGCGCGGTCCACGAAGTTCAGCTGCATCGGGCCTTCGCGCCACTTCGTGACCTTCTGGCGCCAGGAGCCGCCGAGCAGGTCGCGGTAATAGTCGTCGGAGGCTCCGCCGCCGGCGACCGCGCCCGCGTGGATGACGACGAAGCCCCCGCCGCGCTTCGCGTAGGCGTCGACGATCGCGCGTTCCTCGGGCTTGAAGTTGCCGCCCACCTGGCGGTGGATGATCATGACGTCGGTCTCGGCGAGCTGCGCCGCGGTCGGGAAGACGTCGCCACCCTCCACTTGCGCGCCGCGTTCCTTGAGGAGCGGGACCCAGTCGCGGAGGAAGGCCGGGTGGTCATGGTCGCCGGGGCCGTGCGACTTCGGGCCGGAGCGCAGGAAGACGCGGAGGGGCTTGGAGCCCGGGCCCGCCGCCGGAATGGGGTCGGGTCCGCCGGTCTGCGGCTTGGAGTCGGCGGCGAAAACGGTGCAGAGGGCCAGGAGGGGGAGCAGGCGGCGCATAGGGAGGATTTAGGAGGACAGGGAGAGGGGAGGCAAGGAGTGAGGAGGGGTTGGCGGTTGGAAAGCACGGAGTGCTGGATCGAGTTCAGGGTAAGGAGTACTGAGTACAGATTACAGAGTACTGAGTCGATGGAAGCACGGGGATGGGAGGCCGATTTGGGTCTGAACTCCTTCCCCTACTTGCTGACCCTTCTGCTTCGTTGCCTCTTAGGTAGGGACGAGCGTCCCTGCTCGTCCGAGTCTCCCTTTTGTCCGCATGCCACCAACCGCCAACCCCCAACCGCCAACCGCTAACCACCAACCCCTAACCCCCAACCGCCAACCCCTTACACAACTCCCACCAACTCCTCGAGCGAGCGCACGAACTTATCCGCGCCCGCGACGACCTTCGGGCGTTGCACGTAGCGTCCGAAACCGATGACCACATCGGCGTCGCCCTTGACCTCGAGGTCGCTGGCGCCGTCGCCGACCATGACCACGTGCGTGGCTTGGTGCTCGGCGCGGAGGCGACGGGCCACGACGTTCTTGCCCTTCGACTTGCAGGTCGGGCAGGAGTCGTCGAACCCCGCATAGGAACCGTCGGCGTGGAACTTGAGCGTCACGGCCTCCACGCGGTCGATGCCCAGGAAGTCGGCCAGCGGGCGGATGGCCTGCGTGAAGCCTCCGCTGACGATGGCGATCTTCCAGCCGGCGGCGCGCAACTTGGCGAGGCTGGCCAAGGCGGTCGGTTCGACGGTGGCGATGTATTGGGCGCCGATCGCGGCGAGTTCCGCGGCGGTCGGTTGGATGATCTCCAGGCGCTTGGCGAAGATCGCCTCCATCGGAGTGCCCCCATTCATGGCGGCGTTGGTCATGTCCTCGACCGCCTTGAAGGTCGCCGGACCCCGCAGTCGTCCCAACTCATCGATGCCCTCGATGGAGGAGAGGGTGGAATCGCAGTCGAGGAGGAGGAGCTTCGTGGCCACGCCGCACTAGAAAGCCTGAGGCGGGGGAGGGCAAGGAAGAGTGCGGGCGGAGGGCAGGGGGCACGCTGGCAAGTTGGCACGTGGGCAAGGGTGTTGTGGTTGCCTCTTAGAGGTAGGGACGAGCGTCCCTGCTCGTCCGCGGGCAAGGTAGGGGCAGCACCGCGTGCTGCCCTAGACTGCGGCCGACCGGGGACGGTCAGCCCTACCCAAGGATCTAGTGCAGCACGCGGTGCTGCCCCTACCAAACGCCTTGCCCTTGTCCCTGGTTTCCTGATTCTTCGTTCCACCATGGCCTGCACTCCTCCTGCCACCCCATCCGAAGTCTTCGCCCGCTCCGCCAAGTGCAACCGTCTGATGGGCCGTGTGCTCGTCGCCCTCGCGGTGGTGCTCGCGGTCGTCCTCGTGAAGGGTGGTGCGGAGTTCATCCGCAATTCGACCGCCGGCCTGACCGGCACCGCCGAGCGTATCGTCGGCTTCGTCGCCATCTTCGCCGCGCAGTTCACGCTCCTCCTCACGGCCTTGTTCTTCGCCCGTCGTCGCGCTTCCGCCGCCCACCACGCGCAGGTGAAGTCGAACAACCTCAAGGCCCTCGAGCTGCTCGCCGCGTCCGCGACCGACGAAGCCACGAAGAAGGATCTCCATGCCCGCGCCGCCGACCTCGTCGCCGGCAAGCCGGGGTGCTGTAAGTAAGGGCGGAAGGCGGAGAGCAGGGAGTCGAGTGCTAATTCGAGTACAGAGTGCTGAGTCGATCAATGCACGAGGAGATGGGATTTCCTGGCGCCTGTCCCTGGCCCTTTCCTGCATCACTGTATCTAGGTAGGGACGAGCGTCCCTGCTCGTCCGCGGGCAAGGTAGGGGCAGCACGCGGTGCTGCCCTAGACTGCGGCCGACCGGGGACGGTCAGCCCTACCCAAGGCGCTAGGGCAGCACGCGGTGCTGCCCCTACCTCCCGTCGCGATCCTTCTTTTCCTGTTCGAGGGAGGCTTGGATGGCGTCGTTGAAGGCCTGGGTGCGCTCGGCGTCGGAGAGTTCCGGGGCGGACGGCGCGTCCCCTTGGTACTGACCTCCGACCCATCGGAGCTGGCGGATCCGGGTCGCCCCCGCTTTCTTCCAGTCGACGCTCGGCAGGGGGGTCTTCGCTCCATCCTTCACCACGTTGGCATGGCCGCTGAGACTGAGGTCGGTGAGCGTCGACCAATCGGTCAAGGGCTTGGCGCCCTTCGGGTCGACCGGTTGGAAATCCTCGACCCCGAGGTTCACCGCGACCCAGCCCCCGTTGGCCTTGAGCGGTACGGCTGCGTAATAGTCGCCGGTGCCGGACCCGAAGGCTCCCCAGGCGTTGCGGGTGACCGTCACGTAAAGGATGGTGTCGTTCGCCGGGTTGATTTCGAAGGCGAGGCGCGCGCCCAGCGGGCCTCGCCACAGCGGATCCTTCACCTTCCGCGTGCTCACCGTCCAGAGGGTCGGGTTCCCCCAGTTCAGGCGGAACCAATCCTGCCAGCCACGCGTCCCGTCATCGATCATCCGGTCGCGGCGCGCGGAAGGACGGACGCCGGCCTCGGCGAGTTGGGCCCCGGTGAGCGCGAGCACGCGCGAACTCAGCGCAAACGTCTCGCTCCGGCCCACGCCAGGATTCGTCGGGGTCTTCCGGTAGGCTTCGGGCGTCTCGTAGTGGACGTCGGCGTAGACGAAGAGCGGGT
>JACCDL010538365.1_pt1 | contig 10401 bp, 8 predicted proteins | sample 7441931 | NCBI WGS metagenome assembly JACCDL01 (sample SAMN15323437, study PRJNA562643) | freshwater metagenome | isolation source: river surface water | place: USA:Blue River Watershed | collected 2017-08-16 | reverse complement strand
GCTTGTTCCATTTGTTCGTCTTCCTCAAAAGTGATCAGGGTGCCAGATGCGGCTTCTTCGTTGATGTCGATGTCCCAGGGCGTGAAGCTCGACAGCACACGCATGGGCACTTTGTATTTGCCTGCAAATTCGACCGAGCGGATTTGCAAAACCTTGGAGCCGAGCGACGCCATCTCGAGCATCTCTGCAAAACTCACGGTGTGCAGACGCCGGGCTTCGGGCACCACGCGGGGGTCGGTGGTGTAGACGCCGTCCACATCGGTGTAGATCAGGCATTCGTCGGCCTTGAGGGCTGCAGCCACAGCCACGGCCGAGGTGTCCGAGCCGCCACGGCCCAAGGTGGTGATGTTGCCGTTCTCGTCCACGCCCTGAAAGCCGGTGATGATCACGACCTTGCCTGCGTTAAGGTCGCCACGCACGCGCACGTCATCGATCGATTCGATGCGGGCTTTGGTGAAGGCGCTGTTGGTCTTGATGGGCACTTGCCAGCCTGCGTAGCTGACCGAAGGCTGGCCTTCGGCTTGTAGCGCAATGGCCAACAAGGCCGACGAAGCCTGCTCGCCCGTGGAGGCCAGCATGTCGAGTTCGCGGTGGTAGTCCGTGCCGGGTTTGGCAGGGGCCAACTCTTTGGCCAGGCCGAGCAGGCGGTTGGTTTCGCCGCTCATGGCGCTGGGGACCACCACAATCTGGTGGCCAGCACGCGTCCATTTGGCCACGCGCTTGGCGACGTTGCGGATGCGCTCGGTCGAGCCCATCGAGGTGCCGCCGTATTTGTGAACGATCAAAGCCATGTGTAGTTCTGAAAAGAAGGAGAAAGCAGGCGCTGGTTTCAAGAAATGAAGTCAAGACAGCACTGCCCACGTCAAAAGGGGTTGAGGCCCCAGCAAAGCCTGTCAATTGTACCAACCGGGCTGACGCCTCCATGACCCGACAAACCGCTCTGCTCATGCCCACGACGCGGGTAACCTTTGCAGCCGAAGGCATGGGCCCCCGATCAAGTCGGGGGCGACAAAGCAAATCGGTCATACCCGCGCACGCGGGTATTCACCGCAGCCGAAGGCATGGGCCCCCGATCCAGTCGGGGGAGACAAAGCAAACCGGTCATACCCGCGCACGCGGGTATCCATCGCAGCCGAAGGCATGGGCCCCCGATCGAGTCGGGGGCGACAAAGCAAACCTGTCATACCCGCGCACGCGGGTATCCATGCCCGCCGAAGGCACGCCACATCAAGCCAAATAAGACAAACAGGTCCCTGCCCGAACCACAAAGCCCTGCCCCACTTTCAGGTGCAAGCGGTGTCCACGGGTGGTGCAGGCTGCCACCTGGTCCAGCAGTTCATGCAGCTGCGCGGTGCTGGGCGTGGTGGCATGGTGTTGCCGCAGCCAGTGGCGCAGCACCAGCGCTTGGCGGGCGCGGCTGAGCTGTTGCAGCGCCTGGATGCGCGGCGGCACACCCACTTGCGCCAGGTCTTGCGCCGCCACTTCGTTCAACACCTCTTGCGCCTGCGCGGCATGGGCGGCGCTGCGGGCGAAGGTTTCACGAAAAGCGGGCAAGGCCTCGGCCAGCGCGGGCAAGACGCGGGCGCGGATGCGGTTGCGGGTGAACTTCTCGTCGGTGTTGCTGGGGTCGTCGACCCAGCTTTGCCCCTGGCTGTGCAGCCATTCGCGCATTGCGGCGCCCGGCACAGCCAAGCAGGGGCGGTGCCAGTTCAGGCCCTGCCGCTGCCAATGCGCGGGCATGCTGGCCAGACCGGGCAGGCCTGCGCCGCGCGACAACGCGATCAGCAAGGTTTCCACTTGGTCGTCGGCGTGCTGGGCCAGGGCCACATCGCGCACCCCGGGCCACTCGCTGTGCACCGCTTCGGCCAGCGCGGCATAACGGGCTTGGCGGGCGGCATCTTCGGGGCTTTGGCCGGGTGCATGGCCCGCTTGCACGCGCCGCACCGCCAGTGGCACCCCAAGCGCCAGACACAGCGCACGGCAATGCGCCTCAAAGCCATCAGCAGCAGCTTGCAAGCCGTGGTGAATGTGCACCGCCCTCACCTGCCCGGGCCAGCGCCGTGCACAGGCCACAAGCAATGCGGTCGAGTCGGCGCCACCGCTGAGCGCCACGGCAAAAGGAAGGCCCGGGCTGAAATCAGCCAGGGCCTGTTCAAAGGTGTGCGCCATGTGTGAAGCCTGACGGCTCACCTGCGGTTTTATTTGCCCGCTTTGGTGTCGGTGAAGCGGCCGTAGCTGTTCAGGCGCTCGTAGCGGCGCTCCAGCAACTCTTTGGGCTTGAGGTCGGCCACCTGACGCCAGGCGTCGCCCAAGGCGCGTTTGAGGAAGGACACCATTTGCTCGGGGTCCCGGTGGGCACCGCCCACGGGTTCGTTGACGATTTTGTCGACCAGGTTCAAGGCCTTGAGGCGGTGTGCGGTGATGCCCAGGGCATCGGCCGCCACTTCGGCTTTGTCGCTGGTTTTCCACAAAATCGAGGCGCAGCCTTCAGGGCTGATGACCGAGTACACCGAATACTGCAGCATCAGCACCTGATCGGCCACCGAAATGGCCAATGCGCCGCCGGAGCCGCCTTCGCCAATGATGGTGGTGATGATCGGGACTTCGAGCTGGGCCATCTCGAAAATGTTGCGGCCAATGGCTTCGGACTGGCCGCGCTCTTCGGCGTCGATGCCGGGGTAGGCGCCGGGCGTGTCCACAAAGGTGAAGACGGGCAGCTTGAACTTTTCGGCCGTTTTCATGAGGCGCAGCGCTTTGCGGTAGCCCTCGGGCTTGCTCATGCCAAAGTTGCGCAGCGTGCGCTCTTTGGTATCGCGCCCTTTTTGCTGGCCAATGACCATGCAGGCCTGTCCATTGAAGCGGGCCAAACCACCCACGATGGACAGGTCATCGGCAAAGTGACGGTCACCGTGCATCTCGACAAAGTCGGTGAAGATGCCGTGGATGTAGTCCAGCGTGTAGGGGCGCTCGGGGTGGCGGGCGATTTTGGTGATCTGCCAGGGGGTCAGATCGCTGTAGATGTCTTTGGTCAGTTGCTGGCTTTTCTTGCTCAGCTGGTCGATTTCGAGGGTGATGTCCACCGCCGACTCGGTCTGCACGTAACGCAACTCTTCGATCTTGGCTTCGAGTTCGGCAACGGGTTGCTCAAAGTCGAGAAATGTCTTTTTGGCCAAGTTGGGCTCCTCTGTTCTGTTTCCGGCTGGACGCGCTGTCCAGCCCTTCAATACGCCACGGGCACGGGGTCCAGCGAGCGCCAAATATACCAAGTCGCCACCGTGGCGAAGGGGCTCCAGGCCTGGGCCACTTCACGGGCATCGCTGCGGCTGACCGGCTCACCCGAAAAGTAGTTGCGGCTGATGCCGTTGATCAAGCCCACATCGTCGAGCGGCAGCACATTGGGCCGCATGAGGTGGAAGATCAGGAACATCTCGGCCGTCCAGCGGCCAATGCCCCGGATCGCCACCAACTCGTCGATGATGGCTTCGTCGTCCATCTCTTGCCAGGCCTTGACGTGCACCGTGCCCGAGCTGAAATGCATGGCCAAATCGACCAGGTATTCGACCTTGCGGGCCGACAAACCGGCCGCCCGCATGTCGTCGACCTTGAGCTTGAGCACGGCAGCCGGGGTGAGCCGTTTGGGGAGCACCGAAAAGCGGTCCCAAACCGACTGTGCCGCCTTCACGGAGATTTGCTGGCCCACAATGGACCGCGCCAAAGTGACAAAAGCATCGCCCCGCGTCTCCAGAATGGCGTTGCCAAACTGGGGGATGAGTTTTTTCATGACCCGGTCTTTTTTGGCCAGGTGCGCACAGGCCTCGGCCCAATAAGCGGGGGTGACGGGTGTCACCGCGGGTGTGGCTGCGCTCACTGAGCCACCTCCCAGGTGGTGCCAGCCGCAGAATCCTTGAGCACAATGCCTTGCGCCAGCAAATCGTTGCGGATGCGGTCGGCTTCGGCAAAGTTTTTGGCTTTTTTGGCGTCGGCCCGGGCCTGGATCTGCGCCTGAATGGCCGCTTCATCCAGCCCTGCACCCGCCTGCAGGTAAACCGTGGGGTTGGTTTGCAGCAAACCGAGCAAGCCGCCCAAGGCTTTGAGCAAGCCAGCACGCTCGGCCGAGCCGCTGCGGTTGACTTCACCCGCCAGCTCAAACAGCACAGCCACCGCCTCGGGCGTACCAAAGTCTTCGTCCATGGCGGCTTTGAAGCGAGCGGCCAAGGGGTCGGCCCAGTCGATTTGCACGTCGGCTGGCGGCACAGCCTGCAGCGCGGTGTACAGGCGCTTCAAAGCGCCTTTGGCGTCGTTCAGGTGCACGTCGCTGTAATTGAGCGAACTGCGGTAATGGCTGCGCACGATGAAAAACCGCACCGTCTCGGCATCAAACTCTTTGAGCACATCGCGGATGGTGAAGAAATTGCCCAGGCTCTTGGACATCTTTTCGTTGTCCACATTGATGAAGCCGTTGTGCATCCAATAACGCGCCAGGGGCTGGCCGTTGGCGCCTTCGCTTTGGGCGATCTCGTTTTCGTGGTGCGGAAACTGCAGGTCCGCACCGCCGCCGTGGATGTCAAAGGTCTGACCCAGCAACTCGCAAGCCATGGCCGAGCACTCGATGTGCCAGCCGGGGCGGCCCGTGCCAAAGGGGCTGGCCCATTTAACGTCTTCGGGCTCGGTGGGTTTGGCGCTCTTCCAGAGCACAAAGTCCAGCGGGTCTTGCTTGTCCGTCTCCACCGCCACGCGCTCGCCAGCGTTCAGCTCATCGAGTGACTTGCCGGACAACTTGCCGTAACCCGCAAACTTGCGCACCGAATAATTCACGTCGCCATTGCCTGCGCGGTAAGCCAGGCCTTTTTGCTCCAGCGTGCCGATCATGCTGAGCATCTGCGGCACGTAGTCGGTGGCGCGGGGCTCGTGCTGAGGCCGTTCGATACCCAGGGCGTCGGCGTCCTGGTGCAGCGCCTCGATCATGCGGTCGGTCAAACCGCGGATGGTTTCGCCGTTTTCCAGGGCACGTTTGATGATTTTGTCGTCGATGTCGGTGACGTTGCGGACATACGTGACCCGGTAGCCACTGGCCTTGAGCCAACGCTGCACCACATCGAACGCGATCATCGAGCGGGCGTGGCCCAGATGGCACAGGTCGTACACCGTCATGCCGCAGACATACATGCGCACATGGCCGGGCTCGGCCGGAGAAAACTCGGAGACAGCACGGCTCAGCGTGTTGAAGATGCGCAGACTCATGTCAGATCAAAGATTTTTTTATTACAACCACCCACACGACAGTGTCCGGCATCGGCATCTGATCGGCTCAGGGAAATTCAGGAAACTCAACACATAGAAACAAGGCCCAAAGCCCCGCTTCCCGGCTGGGCAACAGCCCCCGCCAACGGCCTGATGACCGCGTGCCCTCCGCTACAATGACCCTTCAGTATATCCCCGACGGGGGCCCTGCTCCCAGTTCCTGGCAGCCCGAATTCAACACTTTTGGCGCGCATGCAAGCTCTACTTTCGTTCGTATTGACCAGTCTTTTGCTGCTGTCCAGCGTGAGCGCCCAAGCGGACGTTTACCAGGATGTGAACCGACTGATCGGGGCGGCCGAATGGTCCAAAGCCCAGGCGCAAGCGCAGGAATACCTCAAGACCCGCCCCACCGACCCGCAAATGCGCCTCTTGCTCAGCCGCATTCAAGACGGTCAGGGCCAGACCGCCGAGGCGATGGAAACCCTGCAGGCCTTGACCCAGTCCTTCCCCGAACTGCCCGAACCGCACAACAACCTGGCCGCCCTGCTGGCCCGCCAAAACCGCTATGCCGAGGCGCTGGCCCAGTTGCAAGACGCTGTGCGCGCACGACCCGATTACGGCACGGCCCTGGAAAATCTGGGCGATGTCTACATTGCACTGGCCATTGAGGCCTACCAAAAAGCCAGCCGGGCACCGGCCCCGCAGCCGCGCGTGACCAGCAAACGCCAGGCGGCCGAACAACTGCTCAAGTCGTCGGCGCCTTGAGGCCGCCACCGACGCGCCGTCCCGCACGCCACCTGCCGCCTCACCTTGCTCCCGTTGGAAGAACACCATGCGACGCTCCCGCTTTTTGACCTCGTTGGCCCTGACACTGGCTTTGGCATTGCCCATGGCCAGCCAGGCCCAGACATCCGGCGTGACCAAGGTGCGCATCAGCACCTCCATGGGTGACATCGAAGCCGAGCTCTACGCCGACAAAGCCCCCAAAACCGTGGCCAACTTTTTGCAGTATGTGAACGACAAGCACTACGACGGCACGATTTTTCACCGGGTGATTGCGGGCTTCATGGTGCAAGGCGGCGGCTATGACGCGCAATACAAAGAGAAGAAAACCCGCGCACCCGTGCCGCACGAAGGCCGACAGGCCCTGGCCGCTGGCCTGAAAAACACCACCGGCACGCTGGCCATGGCCCGCACCAACGACCCGCAATCGGCCACGGCGCAGTTCTTCATCAACGTGGTGGACAACGCTTTTCTGGACCCGACCCCGATCCCCGACGGTGACCCGGTGGCCAAATTTCAATACCAGGGCCGCGTTTACGAGAACGTGGCCCTCGCCCAACTGCTGAACGCCCCCCAGCTGTTCGGCTACACCGTTTTTGGCAAAGTCACGTCCGGCATGGACGTGGTCCAAAAAATCCGCAACACGCCCACGGGCGCTGGCGGCCCCTTCCCGACCGATGTTCCCCGGACGCCGGTTGTCATCCAATCCATCACTTTGTTGAAGTAACACCATGAGCAACCCACAAGTCGAACTGCACATCACCGGCTACGGCGTCATCACCCTCGAACTGGACGCTGAAAAAGCCCCCAAATCGACCGAAAACTTTCTGGCCTATGTGAACAAGGGCCACTACAACAACACGATTTTTCACCGCGTGATCCCCGGCTTCATGATCCAGGGCGGCGGCTTCGAGCCCGGCATGAGCCAAAAACCCACCGACGCGGCCATCGAGAACGAAGCCAACAACGGCCTGAAAAACGACGAGTACACCGTGGCCATGGCCCGCACTTCGGCGCCCCACTCGGCCACCGCGCAGTTCTTCATCAACGTCGCCAAAAACGACTTCCTGAACCACACCGCACCTTCCATGCAAGGCTGGGGCTATGCCGTGTTCGGCAAAGTGGTCAAGGGCACCGAAGTGGTCGACCAGATCAAAGGCGTGAAAACCGGCAACCGCGGCGGCCACGGTGACGTGCCCAAAGAGGACGTCGTGATCGAAAAAGCCGTCGCACTGTGATGGGCTGAGCCGTGTCGGACCCGCGCACCACCCGGCCGAACATCGGCTTGCTGACCGCGCCAGCGACATGGCAAACCGTGGACCTGATCTCGGACCTGCATTTGCAGGCCTCCGAGACCGCCACTTTTGAAGCCTGGCGTGACTACATGGCCCGCACGCCTGCCGATGCGGTGCTGATTCTGGGGGACTTGTTTGAAGTCTGGGTGGGCGACGATGCCGCTGCGCTTGACCCCTTTTTGCAAGCATGTGCCCAGGTGTTGCGCCAAACCGCGCAGCGCGCCCATGTCGCCTTCATGCCCGGCAACCGCGACTTTTTGGTGGGCCCGGATTACCTGGGCCGTTGTGGCGTTCAGCCCCTGACCGACCCGACTCTGCTCGCGCTGGGCACCCAACGCATGTTGCTCACCCACGGCGACGCGCTGTGCCTGGACGACAAACCTTACCAAGCCTTCCGACTGCAGGCGCGCAGCCCCGAATGGCAGCAGGCGTTTTTGGCCAAGCCTTTGGAAGAGCGTCAGGCGTTTGCCCGCAGTTTGCGTGCGCTCAGCGAGTCGCAAAAGCACGAGGGCATGACCTTTGCCGACGCAGACCCGGAGATGAGCCTGTTCTGGCTGGTCCAGGCCCAAGCGGATCGGCTGATTCACGGCCACACCCACCGCCCTGCTGACCATGTGCTGGGCACCGCCCAACGGCATGTGCTGAGCGACTGGTCGCTGGACCACGCCCCTGTGCGGGCGCAGGTGTTCAGGCTGCAGCGCGATGGCGCCTCACAGCGCATCGATTGGCTTTAAAACAGCTTTCTTTTCAAGAGACCCGTACCGATCAAAAAAACAGCCGCTCGAGAGCGGCTGTTTTGCATGAAGCGGACTGATCAGCCGCGCAGCAGGTTCTTCAAGACGTTTTGCAGGCGGCGTGCCGTGGCCTCTTCGTGCGGGCCGGACAGCACCTGCGCCACATCCTGAGCCCAGGTTTCGCGGGGGCCGGGCTGGTTGCGCTGGGTCAACAGCTGCAATTGCAAAGCGCGGCGCTCGTTCAAGCTGTCGGCCGGGGTGGGCACTTCGGCTGCCATTTCCAGACGCAACAAAGCCGTGGCAGCGGGCACCTTGGCGGGTGCGCTGACGGCTTGCGCCCATGTCTGACGGGTCGCGGCGTTGATGGCGCGGCCCAATTCCTGTGCGCTGGGCAATGCTTCGGCCTGGCGCTCTTGCCAGGCGCTCATCAAGCGGGTCAGGGTTTCGCCGTGCGCTTGCGCGGCCAGTTTGCGCAGCGACATTTCGGCACGCTCCATGGCTTCGCGCTGAGCACGGAAAGCGGCATCGCCCAGACGCGGACCGCGGTCCTCGCGGACATCACGGCTTTCGCCACGACCACCGCGGTCGCCAAAGCGCTCACCGCCACGCTCACCTGGGCGACCAGCGCCTCGGTCAGCCCCGGGACGCGCACCGCGCTCGCCGGGTCGGCCATCGCGGCGGCCGTCGCGACCTGCAACGGCTTCTGTTTTCTTTTGGCCGGGGCGGTCATCGCCCCGCACCGCCACAACAGGCTTGGCGGGTTTGGGCGGGGCGACGGGCGCAGCAGGGGCTTCACCCTCGGCAACAGCCGCGCTCTCGCCCGGCTCAGCAGCCGATGCGGCTTCATCAGCGGGCAGGCCTGCAGCAGCAGGCGCGGGCGAAGAGGCTGGGTCCACTGCGGGTGCTGCGCTGGTTGCCGCAGCTTTGGCAGCCTGTGCTTCCTGCGCCTGGCCACGCAAGGCGGCATCGAGCGCAGCCATGGCCGCGCGGATCTTGCTGGCATCGCCACCGGCATTGGCTTCGTCCAGGGCTTTGGATGCGTCGATCACGGCGCGGTCACGGGCGGTCAAGGGGGCGGCCGAGGCGTGGCGCTCGGTGCCTTTGCGCTGGAAAGCTTCGTCCAGCGGCGCACGGAACACTTCCCAGAGTTTTTGTTCGGTCTTTCGGTCCAACGGGACCGATTGGGCTTCGACTTGCCAGCGCTGCTGCAAGGCCTTGACGGCATCCACACGCAAAGCGGGCGCAGCGCCCAGCTCGCGGGCTTCGTTGATCAGGGCCTGGCGGCGTTCGACGCTGGCTTTCTGGGCGGCTTCGAGGCGGGCGGCAGCGGCTTTGAAAATCGCCTTCCACTGCGACTGCATTTCGCCAAAGGCTTTTTCACTCAGGTGGCCCGCATTGCGCCAGCGGTCGGCGAACTGGTGCAGGGCACGCAACTGGGCACGCCAGTCTTCGCTATCGGCGTTGGCCGCCGTCCAGGCTTTGACTTCGTCCATCAGGGCCACGCGCTGGGCGCGGTGGTCGGCAGACTCTTTTTTCATTTGCTCGAGCCAAGCCAGCACGGTTTTGTAGGCTTCGTTGCAAGCGGCATCGAAACGCTTCCACAGCGCATGGTTGGGCAAGCCGCCTTGGTCGGTTTGCTTCCAGCTGTCACGCAATTGGCGCAGCTTGTCCTGCATTTTGCGGCCGCCCACGGTGGGGGCCTTGTCGGCGTCAAGCAGGCCTTCAGCCTGGGCCACCAGGGTCTGGCGCACCTGGTCGGCCAGCCAGCGCTGCCAGCCTTCGGCGTCACCCGCTGCGGTCAAGGCCTTGTGCACCCGCTCGTCCAAGGTGGTGTCGAGGTTCTTGCCGTGGGTTTTGAGGGCCGCACGCAAAGCGTTGACCCCCTCGGGCAAGGGGGCGCCCTCGCTCTCGGTGATCTGTTTTTCAAGCGCTTCCAGCACGTCGGTCACGGCCTTGAGGGCCTGCTCGCGCAGGGCCTGGCGCTGGGCCGCGTCCATTTTGGGTTTGGCAGGCTTGGGCTCTTTGGCGGCATCGCCAGGCGCAGGCATTGCGGCGGGGGACTGAACGTCCGCCACGACCTCGCCGCGCAAACGGCGGATTTCATCGGCCCACACGGGCACCGAGGGCAAGGCGGCGGTGGCATCGGCCTGGGCTTGCTGGGCCAGCGCCAAGGCGGCAGAAAAACCTTGCCAGACGGCCTGCAGCTGGCTCTGCGCGGCATCGAGCTGGGCCGGGAACTTCAAATCCACGCTGGGCCAGACGGGGTTGGTGCTGAGCTGCCCAGCTTGGGCTTGCCACTGGGCGACATCGGCCTGCACCCCCGCCAAACCGGCTTGGGCCTCGGCCAT
>JACCDL010191178.1_pt1 | contig 10402 bp, 19 predicted proteins | sample 7441931 | NCBI WGS metagenome assembly JACCDL01 (sample SAMN15323437, study PRJNA562643) | freshwater metagenome | isolation source: river surface water | place: USA:Blue River Watershed | collected 2017-08-16 | reverse complement strand
GTATTGTCTACCTTCTGCCAAACTGTGCCGTTATAGACTGCCCAATCGCCCACAAGCCAATCAGTAATCCCGTTAAGGTTAGTATTACCAGCAACGCTGACAACATAGTAATAACCTTTAGAACCAACAGAGGAAGTAAGAGTAGGGGTATTAGTGCTTGCATCCCATGTTCCTTGGTAATTAAGTGCGCCCAAGACTGCGGCAGGAAGTTCAGAAACAGGCACTTTACCGCCAGCATCAAGGGTAGCAACACCGTTAGCTGTGCCTTTTTCGGTGCTTGGAATGTATCCAGTGATAGCTACGCCTGACATTGTGCCGCCAGTAATCGCTACCGCATTGGCATCTTGCTCTGCCATCGTGCCTAGACCGACTAGGGTATGGTCAGCATTCCAATCGGATGGCTGTACTAGGTTGGCATCTCCAGCATCAGGGATTGCTGATACTTTGGTGTGCTTGACTGTTATAGGCATTATTGGACTCCAATAATCTTACCGTCTTGTCCTCGAACCACAGTCTTGGGCTGGCTAAGTTTCTCTAGCAATGTAGCCAACATCTGCGCTAATTGCTGGTTGCTCATGTGCATACTCTCAATTGCAGGTTGTAGTGGGTGGTTTTTCATATCGGAATATCCTAATTGGTCTTGCAAAATGTTAGCCATCTGTACATTGTCAGCGTAAGCTTGCTCGCCCGTGTCTAGTCCTGCCGTAATACGGGTGGTTTCTATCTTAGCCGCATTGTTGAGGTAGGCAAGGAGCAGTTCCTTGTTATTGGCAGAATCCATCTTGGTCTGCTCCAAGTCCATCTCCATCTGCATCTGTTCACGGTTGCGCTGATCTTCAAGCTGGAACTTAAGCTGGTTCTCTTGGGCTTGGTACTCCTGTTTAGCCTTCTCCAGTTCAATCTGCCCTTGAATCTTAGCCTGTTCAATCTGCTGTTGCATCTGCATCTTCTGCGCTTCTGCTTGCATCTTGGCTTGCTCAATCTGCATCTGCATCTCAAGCTTCATTTGTTCAGGGCTAGGTGGTTTGGGTTGTCCTTCTGCCATCTTCGCCTGTTCACGGAACTTGTCAGCGGTTTCGTCAATCATGCCCTCTAAGCCTTTACCTGCCTTAAATGCGGTGACACCAAACTTCAGCATCTCGACCAACATAGGGGTAAGTTCAGGGTTAGCTTGGGATGCTGGCACTGCCTGTTGCAAGAAGCCACTCATAGCGGATAAGAACTCTAGACGGTCAGCTTTTTCCTGCTGTTCGTCTTGGAATATCATCGAGTCGCTGGTTACCTCAACACGGAAGTTCTTAGCGGCTTCGTTACGCAATAGGGCTAAAGCTTGTGGGATTAATGCTTGATCCTGTGGGCTTAGTTGCATTGCACCACTAATCTTGACGATGGTGTCATCGGTAAAGTGGTTGCAGATAATCTGCGCCTTGATGCAAAGCAGTTCGGTCGCAAAGTCTACGACTGCGTGTTGCATGGTCTTGAGTCTACCGCTGGCGTTGTTCGACTTGATAATCTGTGCGCCAAGGGTTTCATTCGGGTCGGTCTGTCCACGCTGGATGTCAGCAATACCCATAATCTCGTAGATTTGGTTTTTGACCTGATCCATTGCCTGATACGACATCTGTAGGGCATTGGCAATCGGTGCAATATCTACAAGGTTAATAGCCCCCATCATTCCACCCTTCTCACTGAAGGCGGCATAGTTCTTGACAGGAATCAGGGTATTGTTCTCACCTTCGGAGAACAGGCGAGCAAGACTTGGTTCGGATGCGTCATAAACACCACGGACTTTCAAGGCGTTAATGAATCCATCGATACGGTCAGCCAGCGTGTCTAACTGCTTGGCTTGGTCTTGGTATAGCGTAAAGTCAGGGATAGGTTCTAGCTTATCCGTGGTCAGTGTGGCGTACAGTGGTTTAGGGCAGGGCCAAAAGTTCTCAAGTTTTAACGGGTCAGGTCGTACATCTAGAATCTTACCCATCGACTTCGATAGCCAAATGACCTCGCCCGATGTCTTATCCCAAATTTCATAGATAACGGCTTCAGATGCGCCTTCACCCATCTTTTCGTTGAATGTCTTGGATGTTTCGGGCTTGGTGTCTAACGGAATCTTGTTACCCAGTTCCTCACCAAAACGCTCAACAAGGGCAGGTCTTTCCATGTAGACCTTGCGCCAGCAAGCGGTTACTTCTTCCCATGTACGGGCAATCGTATGTCCAAAGTCACGCCAATAAACATAGTCAACGGGCGCACATTCGTACTCGATGCGCTCCTGATCCTCACGGTAGATACCGCCTTCGGTTTCGGCTTCGTCTGTATCCTCGGTTACCTGTAACCCATCTTCAGGCATCCCTTCAGCCATGCCGCCAGCTTCACCAGCAATGTGTGGTTCGTAGCGTACCCACGCTGTACCACGCCCACCCAGTAAGCGGTCTAAGACCGACTGACTCATGGCAGACTTGTAGTCACCGTAATGGGTAATCTCATAGTCCAATGCCCGTTCAAGCATCATGGATGCCACCCGTGCCACTGGGTCGTTATCTCTAAACCTACGACTTACATCAGGGCGAGGCAGTCTAGCAAAGATTGCTGGGGTAATGGTTTGGACATTTGACCAAAGGATATTGAATCGTGCGTTAGGGTTATTCCTAGTACGGCTGTCATCACGATACCGCTTGATGATTCGGTCAGTACGGGCTTCCCATTCCTTGTACGCCCTCTCATAACTAGCGATGGTGTTATACCAATCTTGATAGGTGTGATCCATGTTTATATCCTGCGGTAAGTTTGTTTAGGCGTTTGCTTCCATAGTTCGTCAAGGGTCACTTCATTTTGTCCAACAGATAAGCCTTTAACCCTTGTATCTTTGAGGATAGGGCTGTCCTCATCTTTCCAAACAATGCTGAGATAGCGCATTGCGTCTGCCGAGTGACTTGTCCAATCGTGCTTCGGGCGATCTCTAAATACTTTTTTATCATCATCCCATTCCCTTTGATATTGACGCAAACATTCAATAAGTTCGTCACACTTATTATCGAACCAAGCACGGGTTAATGCAAGTCGTGTTGCCTGTATTCCATCCTGAAGTGATAGGTTTGGAACAATTTTTAGCTTGTTTATGTCAATTTTTGTCGAAATTTGTTCGATTATGCTCTTGCCGCCACTTGCCAAAGTTTTAGCCCTAGCGTCATGGGGCAGGTAGTGGTAGCCGTACTTGTACCCGTACTCATCCTCTTTCTGCGCTAGTAATCCGAGGTAGTAAGGGATAGCTTGACCGTTAGACATATGGTGGTCTAGCACCCGTATCTCACCGTATACGACCTGAAACCAAATGATAGCCGTGGAATCATTAAAGCCTAAATCCCAAACGGTATGGCATGGGAACATGGGGTCATAGTCCACCGTGGTGATGCGCTCAAGGTCGGTAATCCTACGCATCTCCTGACCGTAGTATGCGCCCAGTATGGCGGCTTCAAAGCTACAGAGGAACTCCTGCTCGTACTGGTTAGCTGACATTGAAGCTTGAGCGTCTATAAGTTCTTCCTGCGCCAATAAGCCTGACTGGTCTGCCCGTAGCGTCTTGGTATACCACCTGTCATTATTTTGGGCTTCCCTGTATATATCGTAAAAGGCGTTATGACCACGGGGAGTCCCAATAAACACAGCCCAGCCAAGGCGATCAGCTAATAACGGTCTAATGATCTCGCCCCAAACACGAGGTTTCATATCGGCCATTTCGTCAAGCACGATTCCGTCACAATAATTCCCACGGAGATTGTCAGGCGCATCTGCACCAAATAGCCGTATCCGTGCGCCATTGTGTAGTTCTACCCATAACTCTGACTGGTTGGCTTTAGCCATAGCAGGTTCAGAGAAGCGTAATAAGTAGTCCCAAGCCACTGATTTGGCCTGACTGTAAAAGGGGCAAAGGTAAAAGTACCTACCGTCAGGTTTGTTTTCTTTAATTGCCCTGCGGATTAGGTCATTGATGCTGGCTACTGTCTTACCTGCCCTTCGATGGCAGACCAATACAGCCCAGCGTTGTGTTCTCTTGTGAAACTCTTTAAACGCTTCCCGTGCTTTGTATTCAAACTCAATAACGACTTCTTCAGTCATCTTTCCACTTGTAGATGTGGACTACGGGTTTGGTTTCATCGCCTACCTGCTCAACACGGGCTAGTTTAGGTACATGGTACTCAGCTACCTGCATGAAGCAATCAAATGCGACTTTTGGCCCTAGCTTTTCATTCATAGCAATCTCATCAAGCCACGCTTGTAAACGGTCAGCATTGTTATCCACAAACCTAGCGATAGCCTCTCTAGCGAGGGCTGTTGACTTATTAGGGCTACCTTTTGGTCTACCCTTGGGATTATTAGTTTGTTGTTTATTGCCCATACCTTATCCAAGTAGTTGTTAAGATAGATTAATGTTTGATACAATTATATTACAAAACAAGGAGATTGCAATGACACCCACTGTTAATGTAGATGTGCCTATGTCTAAGCCAATGCTTGATGCTCTTACCTTGCATGAAACCTTTTGTATTGCTTCGGGCATTGTTTCTGTGACTCATGAATCTGTGTGTTCTTTTCTATCTCAACGCTTTGGCGAACAGATGGCGAATCAATTTAAACCTGAATATTTGTATTAGTACCCTAGCTGTCTTAGTAGGTTTGCGGTTAGGATTCCTGCATAGGGTTTCATTTGCAATGCCCGTAGGTCTGTCTGCGCTGGGGCGGTTGGGTTAGCAATACCACGCTCCTTGACTACATTGGGCAGAAGTTCAAATATGTTGCGGTTTTCTTCCAGTACGCCAAGACCTTGACCTGCTACTCCCCGTGGGTAGGATGGGTGACCTGATTTCATAATCATTGGCTGACCAGCGAATATCTCGCCCACATTCTGTATACCACCTTCTGCCGCATTGATTTGGCGTGGGTCGGTTACCGATAATCTAGCCTGACCAATGTTTAGACTTCCAGCATTCCTGAAGTCACGATCCATGATCTGCATGATGGAATCTCTTACGACTTTGGGTGCGGCTCTGTATTGGGCAATGCTTTCAGCGTTATCTACGCCTTTCCAGTTCGGGATAAGGTCTTTAATTGCGCTGTTGAGTTGCTTCTTATCACCCCTGCTCATGGCGGCTTCTGCGTATCCCAGCATACTTTCACCCGTCATGTGGGCAAAGTCACCGCTGGTCGGGGCCATTCTCCAAGGAATATAAAGCGGATTCTGCCCCGTAATCTCTTTAAGCATCTCAGCATTTTTAATGATTGGCGATACTGCTTGTTGCGCTGATGCCCATACCTGATTGGGGTTGTTAAACATATAGTCCTGCCCACCGTAAAGGTGTACGGGTCTTTTAAACATAACATCGTTAACGCCAAGCAAGTCACCACCAGCGGCAGTGCGGTCAGACATACTGGTTATGAATGGTCTACCTTCAAAGTCTGCCAGCGATACCTTGGGGATTGCGGTCTTGTTAGTCTGTTCGACCACAGGCACGGTGCTTGCAATCTTTTCTTTCTCTAGCACTCTAGGGTCAAAGCGTGGGTCAAACTCACCAATTGGCTTGTTGCGGATAGCATCAGCTAGGGCTTTGTTTTGCGGTGCAATATATTGAACGCCACCTATTTTTGCCAAATAGTCCTCTGCCATGCTTGCGGCTTTTGGTGCTAATGCTCTAGCGGTTGGGGCGGCAAGTGGTGCGCCCATTGATGCTACAGCGATAGGCAAAGCCAGCGGTTCACCCTGTTTAAAGCCTTTTTCACTACCGTATTTACGGTCACCGACCATTGCGCCTTCAGCGAACCCTGTTTCATTGGGTAGTCGGTTAACGCCAAACATTTGGGTAAATGCTTGGGGGTTGTACATAAAACGCTGTGCCTCGGTGGGTAGGTTTACCACCCTATCACTAAAGGAGCGTAATGCACTAGCTAAGTCCATTTACTTAACTTCTTTGTCCATGTCTTTCAGTTTGTTGGCAAGCATAGCCCTGCGCTCTAGGCGCAAGCGTTGCTGTTTCTCCAGCGTGGATTCTTTGTGGGGCTGTAGTAAGCTGTTTTCGGGCTTAACCTTTTCTTTTTTAAACATATTATTTCCTCATGTAATCGGGCGGTAGTGAGAAATAGCGGTCACCAAACTTCATTACCTGATAACCCCTGTCTTGCTCACCTTGTACGCCCATCTGAAATGTAGGGTGTGCCGCACCTTTAAGCATCATGTAAGAGTTTTCGGGCAGATTGTAGTCCATACGGTATTGCATGGGTGTCGGGGCTACTGACCCCCAATGACCTTGGTTTTCACCGCCTTCTTGCTGGGGTTTCATCCCTGCGGCAATAGCGGTGGTGTAATCATAGTCAGCACCATGAGGGTCAAATTGACGCAAGATAGCGGCTAACTTCTGATTAACCATTACATATCCTTCATCTTAGAAGCAATCATCTCTCTGCGTGTGGGCTTTGCAGTCTTAGCAGATTCTTTAAAGTCTTTAGCGGTGGGTGCGCCTTCGCTACCTACCTTACGCATCTTTTCGCCTGATCCCGCCTTAATCCTAGCCCTCTTGCGGTGAATGTTGGCATATAGTCCGTCTTTCATTAGCATTTCCACCTTGCTCTAGCCGCCTTGCCACGCTCACCAGTCCAGCCTTTTGACCTTGCACAGAAACTATCGTGCCTTGGGCCACTAGCTTGTGGTGCTTGTAGATTAGCGTTGTTTTTACGATTGTATGCCGCCCTACCTTTGGCGGTCATCCCTGCGCCTTGCTCTGTGGGCAGGTAGTTCTTATCCTTGCCCGTTGTTGTCTTAGGAATGGGTTTATCGTGCTTTTCTACTGCCGCACGAATGTCATCCCTACGACTCATGCTTTTTCCTCAATGTACTTAGCGTAAGCATCTTCTAGCTTTGCCTTGCGGCTACCCCTAGCGTTCTCACGCTCAACATTTAGGGCAATAGCAGTAGCCTGTTTGCCTTTATAACCTTCGGATTTAAGTTTTTTAATGTTTTTACCAACAGATTCTTGGCTACCTGATTTATCGAGTGGCATAAATATCCTTTTATTTCAAGAACTTAAGTTTATAAGTCGTGGTGTTAATGAGGTCTGCGATCTCATCAATAATGTTCTGTAGTTCACTGTCTTGCGGCAGGTCTTGACGGGCTTCCTTGACAAAGTTCTGTAAGGATTCCATGTAACGGATTGGGTCTTTAGGTTGATGGTATACGCTTGGGAAGTTAACTATCTTTCCATACTTACCAAAGTACGATTCTGCTAACTGGTCTACCAGCGGCACTACCCCATCATAATATTCGCCAAGTGCGCTGTGCTTTGAAAAACTGTCGGTAGTCCAATGGAAAAAATGCGTGTTAGTCGCTGAGTGTAATAATGTTGCTAGGAATAACGCACAATTTTCCATACAAATCCTTATGTTATGGGTGTAGTTTCCTCTATTTTATCAAGAATGTCGATATAAACAAGGCATCCACCGCCTTTTTTTATTGCGCCTCTTTCCAAAAATAAAACATCAATTTGACTGTCATCATCAAACACCCCTGCACCGTTTCCGCCCAGTGCATCCCAAAGTGACTTGACACGATTGTCCAAATCTTGCTTACGCTTATTGGCAAAATGAATAACTATTTTCATTTCTAAACGAGCATCACCCAGCTTTGGTACTCTGTACTCAGCTACATAGTCAGCGACTTGTTTTTTAAATTCAATAGCTTCTTTGCTTAAATACCGCCTATGACCACTACTTTTGATGTAATGGTTTACGGTAGGCGGCAAAGGTAGGGTTAGTATCAACATTAAGAGAGTTTAACAATTCCACCGTATCTTGTGTCATTTCCTCAAAACTTGGTATATAAAAACCCCGACTCGAATAAGAGGGCAATCGTTTTTCTGTGCGCTTCTTCCCACCTAGCCACTCTCTCTGCTTTGCTGAGTGTTGCGCCTTGGTCGATTTCTGTGTGACAGGTGTAACAGAGTGATGCGATTCTGTAATCATGCGCTTTAATTCCACGGCCTTTACCATCCCTTAGTTGATTTGAGTGTGCGGCTACTACAGTGCCATCGATTGCCCCACAATGGGTGCAGGGGAAGCTTTTAGCTATCTCCAATAAGCTTTTATTGCGATACATTGGCATGATCCACGCTGTGTTGTTCTAGTTTTTCAGCGGATTCTGCAATGTCTACAGCAATCTCCATCATCTGTACGGCATTATTGCTCTTGAGAGCATCGTCATACATTCGAACCAAGGTTCTAAGGGTATGAAATTCATCAAGTAGGTCAATCATTTTAATATCCGATCTTGGTTACGGTTAGATACTTCTAGGGTCTGCCATGTAGTATGGCGCAATCTTGCGGCTTCTAGTTCCCATTTCAGCTTCTCGGCATTCTCGGTAGCCGCACCAATAGCCTTACATAAGTCTTGGTACTCTTGGCTGGCGTATGCTTCCCGTTCCTGCGCCCCAATGGTCTGTTCACCTGATTTCTGCATCATTATGGCTTTTAAACTGCTTTTAAAAGTTTCTAGCTGGGCAAGTTCACCTTTGGCAGATGCGTATTTGCCAGCGTTCTCAAGGATAAAGTCTATACAACGGTTCGGGTCTATATCTCTCATTGAATCTCCATTAGTTTCATTCCGTAATTGTTTCCGCCTTTAGGTATTACCAGCCCTGCCTTCTTCTTGAGCATATTTTTCTCAAAACCTGTGTAATCTACTTCGTGATGCCAGCGGTCATATCTCCACACCAATTTAGCCCTGTGTGGGTATTCGTCTACAAGCATCTGCGACTTGGGTAGAGTGCCTTCTTTATCGTAAAACTCCGCTGAATTGCCGCCCTTGACCGTCTGTGTTGCGGCTTTGTTCTGTAGGAAACAGTGGAACATGATGGTACACCAGCCGCCCTCTAGACAATCTAATGACAGGATGGTGTCCTCGTTGTACTTGGTTCTCCAGCGGTACGGTATGTCATTGCGGATCAACATACAAGAAAATATGCGATTGTTTAGCCTAAACGGTGGTTTCTTGCGCCTGTTACCACCAGCAAAGAATCGGTACTCAAAGCCAGCTTGGGCTACATTTTCGTATCTCTCAACAAAATCCTCTGCCGCCCGAAAGATTGTGCCTGACGCTACGGGTACTCGTTCATTACGGTTTAGCCTAACAAAACCGTTAATGTTGTCATCGAGCATCCAGTGAAAAGTATGACCATTTTGTATGGAATGCTCCCAGCACCAGTTCCTCGCAGGGGTAGAACCAAACCCGTGGTTACTAAACGGCAAAGTCAGTATCTTGGCTGGGTCAATAACCTCTGCGTAGTTATCGTACTCTTGCGGTTCTACAGCAATGTAGTACGGTACGCCCATTTTTTCTAACGATTTGCTAGTCAGGCGGCTTTCCCATCTGCCCTTAGAGATAATGTAAACAGGGTGTTTAGGGTTCATCAATGTATATTTTCTTCACGGGTTTTACTACTGGGAACAATATGCTTTTGGTCTGAAAAGTAATGCGCCTACCCACCAATTCACTAAAAGCGTTCATATCTTCAACGGTTAAGAAGTTAACGGTTACCGATGCTATTGCTTTTAAATCTTCAGCAATAAACTCAGGCATTCCTTCCCATTCTTTTTCGTAGTCAAAATCATCATCAAAAAGGTCGCTCATTTGCCAAGCCTTTTCTTGATAAGCATTTTCATGCGTTCTTCATCTTTAGGAAACTGTTTTAGTAGGCGTACTACTTCATCCCAGCCACGCCTTTTGGCTACACCGATATACCATTCGACTAGGTAGTTATCAGGGATGTGCTTCACATCTGCTCCTCAATCTGTTTAATCTTTTGGCTAATTCTTGCTCTCCATTGTTGCCAGCCCTCACCCTGATAAGCAGGGCAGTTTATTTCCTGCGCTTTTTTAATGGTCAGTTCCTCTGTGGAATACCACGGTAATTCGGGCTTTTTGGTCGGTTCAAGGTCAATCTCGTCAGTCCAGCGTTCTTGGTTCAGGAATGTGGCTGGGTACGGGATAAAGTCTTTTTGGGTCTGCTTAATCTTCCAGTATTTAATGTAGTTAGGCATGGCTTCTAGGCATTCTGCTTGCTGGGCGGGGGTTAGCCTATTCCAGCTACGCTCGGCTTCTTTGCGCCCCATTTTGCGTGGGTATAGCGAGTAAAAGTCTTGAAATGTCATTTCTCACTCGCTTTCTTTAATCTTTCTTTCATATCTTTTAGCTTTGTTTCCATCTCATTACTGATGCCACCCCCCAACGCTTTTAAATGTTCAAAAGACGAAATCCACCATTTCAAATTATTTTGCTCATCACTTAACTCTTTTATTTGTGGTGTGGTTCTGTGGACTAAATCATGTATTGGGCTATCGCCAATTTTGCCGATAATTCCCTT
>JACCDL010424712.1_pt1 | contig 10406 bp, 10 predicted proteins | sample 7441931 | NCBI WGS metagenome assembly JACCDL01 (sample SAMN15323437, study PRJNA562643) | freshwater metagenome | isolation source: river surface water | place: USA:Blue River Watershed | collected 2017-08-16 | reverse complement strand
ATGCATTGGCCCACGGTTACTTCAAGGTCGATCTGGAAATTCTCTGGAACACCATTAACAAGCACCTACCAGAGCTTCAGGAACAGCTGAAAAGTCTTTGCAAATAGAAGCGAATCTCTATTACACGTTCTATTACACGTTCTATTACACGCTCGGAAAAATACCCGGCAAGCCATTGAATTGCAAAGTTAATTTTTAAGCCGCCGACGCTGTTAATCCGCAGGTCCCTGGTTCGAGTCCAGGTCGGGGAGCCAGAAATCAAAAGCCCGCAAATGAAAGTTTGCGGGCTTTTTCGTTTCTGAGCCACTTGATGATTCAAACTAAAGCAGTTGGTGCAATCGATGGATTTTCTTTGAACTTCATCTCAGCGTGCCAGATATCCAAAGCCTCCTGCATTCGCAACCAGCTTTCCGGTGAACCACCTACTACTCTCGATATCCTTACCGCCATTTCTGCGGTCAATCCACGTTTTTCGTGAAGAAGTTCAGATACCGTCAAACGGCTAACACCTAAGTGGGTAGCAAGCACCTCTTGCGTAATGCCCAGCTCGGGCATGACATCTTCTCGTAACACCGCCCCCGGATGAGTCGGCCTACGGTTGGGATTCCTCATTGAAGCACCCATCAGTGATAATCCTCCAGATTGACGTTGACAGCGTCCTGACCATCGAACTCAAATGTTATTCGCCAGTTGCCAGATACCGATACTGCATATTCGCCTTTGCGATCACCCTTGAGCAAATGAAATTTGTACCCGGGCAAACTCATATTCCGCAGGTCCCTGGTTCGAGTCCAGGTCGGGGAGCCAGAATTCCTTGTTTTTGCAGGGCTTTTTCGACTCTCACTATAGCCCGCCGGCGAAAAGGCGGTCTCTGCGGTCAGGAGTCCGAAATGAGCTATCTCGCACTGGTATTACCAGTAAACCCCTCCGATTCTGCGCAGGACGACGCAGGACCTGAGCAGCCAGCGAATCTAGAGCGACCCTACAGCGAACCGATAGAAGGCATTTTAAGCACTTCTGAGTGCGCTCCGTCGCCGCTCGTTACTGATCCGCCCCCTACAGCGAAGCCAAAGCCTCAAAGTCGCAGCGGCCATCGACTTGTAGATGACCCGCTGCTGCGAGAATTGCATGCGCTAGGGCATTGGCGGCCGACTTCGACAACTTCAAGAGTTGTTGCGATCCCGTAAACCACTGCGCAAGGACGATCCGCAGGCCTCGCTAATCAGTCAGGATAAAAAGCATGGCCATCAGCGACTTGAGCGCTCGCTGATGGCCGACCACTCAACAGAGTGCCCGCCCATTGCTCGGCGGTCTTCAGATCACGACCTCCTGTTGGCCAAAAAGACCTAGGGCTGGCTCATTCCTGCGCGCACGCGAATCATAGTTTCACCATCACGTGGCGCGCTACTGTGTAGTCCTCCAGCGCGTACATCGACATATCCTTGCCATAGCCAGAAGCTTTCAAGCCTCCGTGCGGCATCTCATTCACCAGCATGAAATGCGTGTTGATCCAGGTACAACCATATTGCAATTGACGCGCAATATTCATCGCACGTGACACGTCTTTGGTCCAGACGCTCGATGCCAAACCGTACTCGGAGTCATTCGCCCACTGAACTGCTTGGTCGTCGTCGGTGAAGCGGGTAATTGAGACTGCCGGACCGAATACCTCGCGACGAACAATCTCGTCATCTTGTAGCGCACCTGCGATCACCGTTGGCTCATAAAAGAAACCCGCGCCGGCACGAATCGTGCCGCCAGTCGTAATTTGCATATGACCGGCCATCTGCGCGCGCTCGACAAAGCTCGCCACTCGATTGCGTTGACGGTCAGAGATCAACGGACCAATCTCGACATCATCCTCATCCTGTGGTCCGACCTTGATACTTGCCACCGCAGCGGTGAGATCAGCCACCAAGTTTTCATAGATTTTTGGACCAGCATAAATCCGGCATGCCGCAGTACAGTCTTGACCCGCGTTGTAATAGCCGAAAGTACGGACACCCTCGACCACTGAGGCAAGATCAGCGTCGTCCAGCACAATCACCGGTGCCTTGCCGCCTAGCTCCAGATGCGTACGTTTCAAACTACCGGAGGCTGCTTGCAGAACCTTGCGCCCGGTGGCCACATCTCCTGTGATGGACACCATCCGGACCTTCGGGTGCTCCACCAGCACTTGCCCCACACTGCTACCCCTACCGCAAATCACGTTCAGCACGCCCGGCGGCAAAATTTCTGCTGCCAGTTGCGCGAAATAAAGTGCGGTGAGTGGCGTTTGCTCACTGGGCTTGAGCACCACAGTATTTCCTGCGGCAATCGCAGGCGCTACCTTCCATGCTGCCATCAGCATCGGATAGTTCCATGGCGCGATCGAACCCACGACGCCTACCGGATCGCGCCGGATCATACTGGTGTGGCCACTTAAATATTCACCAGCAGCAGTACCGGTCATACAACGCGCCGCGCCTGCAAAATAGCGGAAGCAGTCAACAATCGCAGGTATCTCATCACCGAGCGCACGTGCATAGGGTTTGCCACAATTCAGCGATTCGAGACGCGCGAAGGTCTCCGCGTTATTTTCTATGGCAGATGCAAGTTGCAATAACAGCGCGGAGCGCTCACCCGGCGTGGTCTGCGACCAGCTGGTAAATGCATGTTCAGCGGCATCGACCGCACGTGACACCTGCTCCGGCGAGGCCTCTGGCACATCGCACAGAGGGAGACCCGTGGCTGGGTTGATCACGTGCTCGACCGGACCCTCACCACGTTCGTTACGGTTATTGATTATCAACTCGGTCGGGAGGGTTACATTATGCGTTGCGGAATTTGCCATGGTGTTATCTCCTCTTGTCATCATCGTCTAACATCGTCATCGCCGCGCTGTGTTAACCAATATGCAGCAACAATGGGTATGAAAGTCATCGCAATAATGAACACCGCGACAACATTGGTGACCGGGCGTTGCCGAGGCCGTATCAGCTCTTGCAACATCCAGATCGGCAAGGTTGTTTGCTGTCCCGCCGTGAAGGTGGTGACAATCACTTCGTCGAAACTTAACGCGAAAGCGAGTAATGCTCCGGCCAGCAAAGCAGAGCCCAGCTGAGGCAATACGACATAGAAAAAAGTTTGGAACGCGTTGGCCCCCAGATCCATGGAGGCCTCGATCAGCGATGGGCTTAGACGCCGCAGACGTGCCACCGCATTGTTATAGACCACGACAATACAGAATGTTGCATGGCCAATTACGATGGTCCAGAAACTGAATGGCACATCTGCTGAGTGATAGGCGGATCGCAGTGCGATTCCCGTCACCACACCCGGCAATGCGATGGGCAAAATCAATAACAAAGAAATTGCGTCTCGGCCGAAAAATTTAGACCGAGCTAGCGCACCTGCCGCGAGTGTGCCGAGTATCAAAGCAAGGATGGTCGCACTTAGCGCCACCTGTACCGACAAGGTCACCGCATTCCACACGTCCACCCGATCGAGCGCCACGGAAAACCATTGGGTTGTCAGTGACGGCGGCGGAAATACATAGCTCTTGTCTTCGCTACTGAAGGCATACAAAACTATCAACGCAAGTGGCACGTGCAGAAACAGTACACCGCCGATCGTGGCTAACCAGAGACCCAGGGAGGGGCGCGTACTTAACGGCGTATCAGAGCGCATCAAAGGCTCCCTTCCGCTTGGCCAACCAGAGGTAGATGGCAATAATAATGATCGGTGCAATCGAGAACGCCGCTGCAAAAGGTAAATTACCTGCGATTCCCTGCTGGCGATAGACCACCTGACCGATGAACAGCGTTGAGTTACCGATCACCTGAGGAATGATGTAATCACCGAGCGTCAAAGAAAAAGAAAAAATCGATCCCGCCGCGATCCCGGGCATCGCCAGTGGCAGAATCACCGTCCAAAAGGTACGACGAGGATGCGCGCCAAGATCTGCTGAAGCCTCAATAAGTGACGGTGGTATGCGCTCGATTGACGCCTGAATCGGCAGTATGACAAACGGTAACCACATGTAGACAAAGACGACGAAGGTGCCGAGGGGTGAGAAACTCAGCGAGTTACCCCCTACCACGGGTGCCGACAGAATTGCCTCCAGCAGCCAGGAAAGATGAAGTTGCGTCACTAGCCATGCAATGGCACCCTCCTTCGCAAGCAGCAGTTTCCAGGCGTATAGCCGCACCAAATAACTGGACCACAGTGGCAACATGACCGCGACATACAAAATCGCCTTGGTTGTACCGCGCGTATAACGAGCCATCATGTATGCCAGCGGGAAGCCAACCGATACGCTCGCGATCGTGACGAGTGTGGCCATGACGACGCTTCGACGGATCACATCAAGATTCGCAGGTTCTAGCAGCGCAACAAAATTCTGTAGTCCGACCTCGTATACGATCGTGCCAGAAAAATCATCCAATCGAAAAAAGCTCTGCGCTAGCAGCGTGAAGAGCGATCCAAGATAGATCACGCTGAACCAAAGTAGCGGTGGAATCAGCAGCAGCAAGGGCAACAGATATTGTCGCCGCAGCAAATGCGTGGAAAGTCGATCGCCAAGCCCAGCGCCAATCTGCGCGCCAGCGTTGATTGTGGAGACCCGAGCGCCGCTCATACCGAAACTGATGGTCTCAATGGATGGACAGCCGAGGCATCCCAATGAAGGTGCACGGTGTCACCGATGACGGGTTGTACCGAACTCACTGGCAAATCTACCACCAGCACTACTGCCAACGGACACCGCACCTTGATTCGCCAGAACGAGCCAAAGTACTGTACCGCCTCAACCTGGCCTGAAATCCGTGCCGAAGACGAAGGACCGATGGTTATCCGTTCCGGGCGGATCATAGCCGTTGGGTAACTAGTCAGGTGCAGCGCCGCCTCATGCTCGAGTACATTTGCCGCACCCAGAAATTCGGCGACAAAGCGCGAAGTAGGTCGCTCATAGAGTGCACTCGGGGTATCGACCTGCTCCAACCTTCCCTGATTAAACACACCGATCCGATCGCTGATCGAAAAGGCCTCATGCTGGTCATGCGTCACCAGCACGAAGGTGATACCTAGCCGTCGCTGCAGTTCTTTCAGCTCCACCTGCATCTGCTCACGCAGTTTCAAATCGAGTGCGCCGAGAGGCTCATCCAGCAGCAGCACCTTGGGCTCGCTCACTAGCGCCCGCGCGAGCGCGACGCGCTGCCGCTGACCTCCCGATAACTGCGCAGGTTTGCGCTTGGACATGTCGGGCAAGCGAACCACTTCAAGCATTTCGCTTGCGCGCTGCTCGCGCTCCACTTTAGGAACTCCGCGCACCATCAGCGAATAGGCAACGTTTTCCAGCACCGTCATGTGCGGAAACAAAGCGTAATCTTGAAATACCGTGGTAACTGGTCTTGCAAAGGGTGGTAACGCACTGACCGCGTTGCCATAAATGCTGATGCTACCCGCCGTCGGCCGGGTAAAACCGCCGATCATGCGTAAACAGGTCGTCTTCCCAGAACCAGATGGCCCGAGCAAAGTGAAAAACTCGCCAGCAGCGATATCAAGGGTGACATCATCCACTGCACGCACGGCGCGGCCAGCAGAGACGAACACACACGACACCTGACTCAGGCTGACAGCATGCGCCATGAAAGTGCTCCGGATTAAACCGCCAGTGCGCGTCATACCAGCGCGCTGGCGGTCAGGCTAGCTTATCTACCGCCCAGAATGGCGATGTAATCCGAAACCCACTTATGGTAAGGGACACACTGGTTGTTCTGACTCTTGCATTGAGTCACCGGCGTGCGCCAGAAAGAGATTTTCTCGAAGTCTTTGTAGCCTTGGTTGGCGCAGCCCTCATCGGTCAGCAGCTTGTTACCTTTACAGGCTGCAGGTACTGCAGGAACCGATCCGAACCAAGCCGCGAGGTCGCCCTGTAGCTTGGGATTGAGCGAGTGCTCAAGCCACATGTAGGCGCAATTCGGGTGCTTGGACTCAGCGTGCAACATGGTGCTGTCAGCCCAACCGGTAGCTCCCTCAACCGGTACGACAGTAGCAATCGGTGCTTTTTTCGAACGCAGAATATTCGACTGGAACTGCCACGAGCTGGACGCGACCACGCCCTCGTTAGTGAAGTCGTCGATCTGGACGAAAGCATCATGCCAGTACTTGCCGACCAACTTGCGTTGGGCACGTAGCAAATCGAGTGCAGCCTTGTACTGGGTCTCGTTCAGCTCATAGGGATCCACGATGCCGAGCGAGGGATTTTTCTTTTTGAGGTACAAGGCAGCGTCAGCGATGTAGATCGGACCGTCGAATGCCTGAATCCGGCCCTTGTTGCTCTTGCCATCGGGGAGATTCTGCTCCTCGAACACTACGTTCCAACTGGTTGGCTTCTTGCTGCCAAATACCTTGGTGTTATACATCAACACATTCCAACCCCACTGGTACGGCACACCATAGTGGGTGTTGTTATCGAAGTGCCAAGGTGCTTTTTGCAGTCTTGGGTCGACGTTCTTGTAACTAGGAACCAAGCTGACGTTGATGGGTTGCACACGCTTACCACGTATTAACCTGAGCGACGCGTCGCCACTCGCGGTCACTAGATCAAAGCCGCCTTCATTCATCAACGCGACCATCTCATCTGAGGTGCCTGCAGTTTTGACATTGACTTTACAACCGGTTTTTTTCTCAAAGTCAGTGACCCAATCGAATGCTTTGTCTGTCTCGCCACGCTCGATGTAACCAGCCCAAGCGACGATATCAACACGCCCTTCGCCTTTGCCGATTTTTTGTAACGGGGTTTGCGCAATGCTTGCGCCTGTAAACGCGGTCAAGACTAATGCCGCTGCGGTACGCTGAAAAGTGCTCATGATGTGCCTCCGATGATCTGGGTGAGGGATCGGGAAATTATCTTTCTGCTATTCACTGACGCACGACTTGGCTCGCGCGCGAAAACCCGCGTGCCATGCGGTGAACCATATCGCTTGACCACTGAATGCGAGAAGTTCAATATTCCACTAGGTCGCGTTCTGTTTTTTAGATAGCAGACAAAGCTTGTTGCGACGCATCAGGAAAATGATCGATCAGCGTGAATAAACACTTCACATTAAAGCAATTTCGGTACTTCTTAGCCGTCTGCGATACCGGCTCGATTGCTGCTGCGGCGCGTCTGGTCAACATCGCGCAGTCTGCGCTCACCAAAAGTATTCAAGAATTAGAAACTACACTAGGTGCGCCTTTATTCGAAAGGCAACCCCGCGGCATGGAGCTGACTCAGGCAGGATACCGATTCGAGGCGAAGGCCAGGCAAGTGATGTCCGCGGTGACACAAGCGGGAGCAATCAACCACGACGAAGATCAGGAGCTGACCGGCTCAATCACTATCGGCGTCACAAGCTTGATGGCGGGCTACTGCCTTGCTGATCTCGTGGGCCGGTTTCAACGCTCTCACCCGGAGGTAAGAGTTGAAATTCTGGAAGATTCTCCGCGCTTCCTGGAGCACTTGCTGATTAATGGTGAAGTCGATATTGCACTGATGATTGCCAATGCCTTGGACGACAAAGCGCTACAAGTCGAAACGCTGTCAACCTCGCCCAACCGGGTATGGATGTCGCCGAGTCACGCGCTCAGCTCGGAAAGCGAACTTACTCTGGAAATGTGCGTCGGCACCCCACTGATCGTACTGGAGGCTGACCGTATGGAGGACATGCAGCGCGCACACTGGCGTCGGCATGGTCTCACACCCGACGTGCGGGTCCGAACAAGCTCACTGGAGGCGGTACGCTCATTGGTTGGCGTGGGCGCAGGGATTTCCATCCTGCCGGATTTTCTCTACAGACGCTGGACGCTGGATGCAGAGCGCATTGAGGTTAGGCGACTACGCGACCCGATACCGGGTACCGAGATCGGATTAGTACGTCGACGCGGCGCACGCAATCGCGACGTGATTGATCAGTTCGTTCAGCTGGCGCAAAACCCAGGAGTTAACACCCGTCGCTAATCCGACCAGGTCCGTATCCAAGCTGACGTGTCGTCCAGCGCGCGCTCGAAGCGCTCGAGCAGCGCATGGATCTCTGCTTTGGTGATGATGAGCGGCGGTGAGAAGGCCACAATATCACCAGCCATCGCACGCAGGATCAACCCATGCTCTTGCGCCCGGCGGACCAGATAAGCACCCACTGCCCGCTCGGGCGGAAAAGCCTGTCGGAGCGCAGGGTTGGCAGATAACTCAACCGCAGCAATCAATCCCATCCCACGCACATCGCCGATATAAGGGTGATCGCGAAACTTCTGCAGACCCTGCTGCAAGCTCGGCGCGACATGGTTCACATGGCCGACGATATCGCACTCTTCATAGATTTGTAATGCCTCTAATGCGACTGCACAGGCTACTGGGTGGCCACCATAGGTATAACCATGACCGAACACGCCCACCTCTGCGCTGGCATCTGCAACGGCCTGATACACCCGATCACTGATATATAGCGCAGACATCGGCATATAAGCTGAGGTCAGCATCTTGGCCACCGTAATGAAATCCGGCTGCAAGTCATACACTTGCGTGCCAAACGGCTTACCAAGACGACCAAACCCTGAAACCACTTCATCCGCAATCAGTAGGATGTCGTACTTCTTCAAGATAGGTTGAATCAGCGAAAAATAACTCGGCGGCGGAACAATCACACCCCCTGCACCCTGCACAGGCTCTGCGATGAAAGCACCGATCGTATCGGGCCCCTCGCGCAAGATAGTCTCTTCCAATTCGCGCGCGAGGCGCTGGGCGAAAGCATCCGGCGTTTCGTTCGGCTGTGCGAATTGATAAGGGTGCGGGCAACTCACCCGAATGGTGTCAGGCAGCGGCAAATCGAAATTCTTGTGCATAGTGGGTATGCCCGACAGCGAGGCCGCTGCCAGCGTCACACCATGATACCCCTTGCCGCGTGCAATGATTTTTTTCTTGTGCGGGCGGCCAATCGCATTGTGGTAATAGCGAACTAATTTGACGGCCGTATCGTTCGACTCTGAGCCTGAGTTTGCAAACAAAATACGGGCCATGGGTACTGGTGCCCACGCCATCATCTTCTCTACCAAGTCGGTGACCGGGCCAGACACCTTTCCAGAGAAGGTATGGTAGTACGGCAGCTTATTCATCTGCCGATAAGCCGCCTCAACCAGACGCGATTCAGAGAAACCCAGCGCTGCACACCACAGGCCCGCCATACCCTCAATATATTCCTTGCCGCTTTCGTCAGAAACATGGACGCCGCGGCCTCCCACAACAACGAGCGCGCCATTTTTCTCGAGGTCGCGTGGCTGGGTGTAAGGGTGAAAATGAAATTTGGCGTCGGCTAGTGCGGCGGATGAAAGCTTCATAACAGATTCCTATCGTGGCTTTGCTTAATATTGCCATATCGCGACAGTATGCATTACCCGTCTCGATGTTCTTATCAAATTCAGTGCTTGAGATTCCCGTATCAAGCTCGCATTACACATCAATAGGCAAGCATAACCCAAGGTTGGCGAGTAAGCCACGCGAAGACCCTGAATGCCCGTCTACAAGTACGTCATCTAATCGATCGTATCAAACGGTAATGAAAACCCGTCCCGTGCATCGGGCTGCTGCATCACGTTCAGTATCAAGGCGCAATCACTCACGCTCCCAGAACGAGTGGCGCGCTGAACCAAGACAGAAAAGCACTAAGATTTTGCGATTGGCTGCGAAGCCTGCTACCGTCAGCTCAGGTTTTTTGGGGAGGGGGTGAACGAAGCGATTCTCAAAGCATCCAAACTCGGACTTTATGTTCGAATTTTGCTATTTTGATAAATTTATTGTATTGCACGGTGTATTACACCAGTCGATTTTTAGACGCTAAATTATTAATCTCATAGTGCTGCCCACGAGCTTGGGTTTCAATGAATCCGCCGGTCCATGGTTCGAGTAGAGTCACACCTCCTTCACACCTCTTGCTCCTAGAATTTTGCCACCAAGCGTTTAACTTCGGATTTTGCCTCGGGTGGCATCAATGCTTGGTCGATCCATCGGTATCAATCCGATGCGTCTTGCAGAAAAGATGCCGCTAGCGGATGTCGGCTATCTGCATGACCAGTTTCACAAGATGCGAGTATCATCGACTGTTGAAAAGTCCAAGGCCGCTGGCTAGCCGCCCTTGAGCAGGCAGCACCAACCTGCGACAAAGCGGTGCGACAAAGCGGTGCAACAAGGCAGTCCAGCATCGCGAGTATTTTTTGGGTGTGCCCCCAATGGAATAGGCCGTCAGGCATCACGAGAGTCATGGCTACTATAGATCACCTCATTGTCGCTGCAACATCGCTTGACGAAGGGATTGCGTGGTGCGAACGCCACTTGGGAATCCGACCGCTGCCCGGCGGCGTTCATACAAGATATGGCACGCATAATCATCTGT
>JACCDL010262124.1_pt1 | contig 10409 bp, 8 predicted proteins | sample 7441931 | NCBI WGS metagenome assembly JACCDL01 (sample SAMN15323437, study PRJNA562643) | freshwater metagenome | isolation source: river surface water | place: USA:Blue River Watershed | collected 2017-08-16 | reverse complement strand
TTGAGAAACTATGACGAACTCTCATAAGGAACCCGAGCTAGGTTTACTTCGAACTGAGCAAGTTGACTCCAAATTTCAAATGCTTGATGTGATGACTGTTTCTGAGTTGTTGCAAGCTATGAATGAGAGTGATGCAGAGGTGCCTAAAGCAGTGGCTCTCATATTGCCTAAAATTGAGAAAGCCATTGATGGTGTGGTTGATCGCCTGCTTCAAGGTGGCCGGTTAATTTATATGGGCGCAGGAACATCTGGGCGACTTGGTGTTTTAGATGCAGCTGAATGTGGACCAACGTTTTCAGTATCAACCGATCAAGTTGTTGCCTTTATTGCGGGTGGAGATTCTGCGTTGCGAAGTCCTGCAGAAGGAGCCGAAGACAAACCAGAACTTGGTGCCGCCGATATGAAGGCAGCAAATGTTTCACAACTTGATGCGGTTGTCGGAATTGCAGCGAGCGGAAGAACGCCTTATGTTCTTGGTGGACTTGAATACGCAAAGAGTGTTGGTGCTCTAACAATTGCAATCACATGTAATCCAGATTCAGAAGCTGGAAAAATTAGTGAACATGCTTTAGATGTTGATTCTGGGCCTGAGCTATTAGCAGGATCAACCCGCTTAAAATCCGGAACTGCCCAGAAGATGGTTCTCAATATGATTTCAACAATCTCAATGGTTCGCTTAGGCAAGACCTTTGGAAATTTGATGGTTGATCTTCAGATAAGTAATGAGAAGCTTCAAGATCGAGCTGTCAGAATCATTGAAAAGGCAACTGGAGCTACCAAGAAAGACGCTACCGAAGCCCTCAAAGATTCTGGGCACGAGGTCAAAGTTGCGATTCTGATGTTACTTTTGAATATAGAGCCTGAGGCAGCCCGCGAAAGGCTGCAAGCCTCATCAAATAGAATCAGAGAAGCCCTTAAATAACGGTATTTCGTTACCGTTTTTCTCTTGACCCAAGCGTGTTTGGGCGATAATTTTCACCAACTCAAGTATTTCTTGAAGGTATTTTTCATGAGGGGTTACTGATGACGAAGAGGTCAGCGGTTGTGCCATTGCCAGGCAGCAACTTCAGCGACCTCTTGGGTGAGATAAAGAGTTCATTTAATTCTTTTCACGCTAGCGAAGCGTTAATTGCTAACTGTGTGATTTCAGATCCTGTTGGTGTTTCACAGATGAATATCTCGCAGCTTGCCGACTATTCCACGACATCGGTTGCATCTGTAGTTCGATTCAGTAAGGCGATCGGATACAAGGGATATCCAGAATTTAGAATGGCCTTAGTTAGTGAAGTAAGTCGCCTTGGATTGAATGCGGCATCATTTTCTGAATTAGATAGCGGAATTACAACTGAGGATTCAATAGAAGAAATTATTCGCAAAATAGCCTTGGCTGATTCAAGAGCAATACAAACCACAGCTGAACGTTTAGATGTTAAGAGTTTTAAGAGTGTCGTCGATGCCTGGGACAAAGCAGCCAACATTGGAATTTTTGGTTTAGCTTCTAGTGGTTATGTTGCTATGGACTTGCAATTGAAACTAAATCGTCAAGGCAAAAATGCTGTCGCATGGCGTGATGCTCATACTGCTTTAACATCTGTTTCATTGTTGGGTCCAGGCGATTGCTTAGTGGCCATTAGCCACAGTGGTACAACACTTGATGTTGTTGAAGTGATTGAGGAATTTAAGTCTCGCGGAGTAACAATAATTTTGATCACAAACGCGATACGTAGCACTGCAACCGCACTTTCAGATTTTGTTCTTCACACATCCGCACGGGAAACCACCTTCCGAAGTGGAGCTACATCGAGCCGAATCGCTCAATTAACGGTGGTTGATTGTCTCTGCGTCGCATTGGCACAGAGAAACTGGAGCGGAACCAAATCTGCTCTGGATCAATCCAGATCGGCCGTGGGAAGCCGCTCCGGTAAAAAGATAGAAGAAAACGAGGGTGTTCTCCTATCGCCAACCAAGTCCCGCACAAGAGGAGGAAATAAGTGAAAATCGCATCTCGCCGCTTACGCGGTTTGGTTGCAGCAGCAGTCGCTGTGTCAGCCATTGCAGTACCAGTAATTTCAGCGGTTCCAGCTAGCGCAGCTACAGAATTAACATTCTGGAGCTGGCGAACAGAGGATAAGGCTTTCTATGAAGGTCAGATTGCAAAGTTTGAGGCGAAGAACCCAGGCATCACAGTCAAGTTCACTCCGTACCTAAATACCGAGTACAACGCAATTGTTTCAACAGCGCTCACCGCAGGTAAGGGTCCAGACATCATTCAGATGCGCCCATACGGTGGAATGTCTAACCTTTCAGATGCAGGAAACTTCTTAGCTCTAACAACTAAGGATGTTCCAGCACTTGGAAAGCTACAGCCAGGAATTCTTGCTGGTGCTCAGGGTTATAAGGACAAGAAGCAGTATGGATATCCATATGCAGTCTCAGCAATGGGAATCTTCTACAACCCTGAACTTCTTGCACAGGCAGGCGTAAAAGCGCTTCCAACAAATTGGGATCAACTTCTAAATGCATTCAAAAAGGTTAAGGCAGCAGGAATACTGCCACTAGGAAACGCTGGTGGAAACGGTCCTGCGCTAGAACAACTACATGCAACTGTTGGACCAACATTCTATGGCGGAACTCAATTCTTCAATGATGTTGTTGCTGGCAAGAAGACATTCACAGACAAGGCATATGTTGCAAGCTTGAAGGCTGTTAAGGATCTAGTTGCTTACATGCCACCAGCATTTGAAGGAATTGACTACAACACTGCACGTGGTCTCTTCGCAAATGAAAAGGCTGCCTTCTACATTGGTGGAAATTACGAGCTTGGATACTTCCGTAGCTTGAATCCATCACTACAAGCTGGCTGGATCCCACCGGTCGGCAAGACAGCTGGAGCAACCAAGTATGTTTCAACTTGGGCTGACGGCGCATATGCAATCAACTCAAAGACAGCTAACAAGGCTGCATCAATCAAGTTCCTCAATTTCCTAGCATCAAAGGATTTTGGTCAGGCACTTGTTGATGAAATCGCTTTTATCCCAACTGCTCCATTTGTGAAGATCACAGATCCAGTTGTTAAGGCGATTAATAAGGGACGTTCATCATTAGGAACACCATTCCTCAATGTTGTTGGTTTCCGTTATGAAACACCTACAAGTTCAAACATTTTGCAACCTGGTTTCCAGAAGCTAATCACAGGTGGAACAACACCTGAGCAATTAGCTAAGGATGTTCAGACAGCTGTTGCATCATGGTACGCACCACAAAAGGGTAAGAACTAAGAAACTGACATTGGGCGCAGGTAAACACCTGCGCCCAATGTTTTCATTTGTAAAGACAATAGGAGATAACAGTGGCTGTAAGTGGATTGAAACAAGAACAACGCAAGTACATTGTTCTGCTATTGACCCCTGCTTTGGCGACCATCCTAATCTTTACAACACTGCCAGCGGTAACAACTCTCAGCTATGCATTCTTTAAGTGGGAAGGTTTTCAGCGAGGCGGTTTTGCAGGTCTAGTTAATTTCCAAAGATTATTTGAGTATCCATTTCGGGATCAGTTCTTTATGGCTTTGCGCCATAACACTTTGGTATTTATTGGGATCATGATTTTGCAAACATCTTTGGGCTTATTGATTGCTTATTCGATTTTTCAGTTAAAGCGCGGACAAAGATTTTTTAGAACTGTGACTTTCTTGCCAGTAATCTTTTCACTTGTTGTTGTGGGTTATATGTGGCAAGTCATGTTGGACCCTTACTACGGACCAATCAATATGCTATTAACCGATCTTGGCCTTGAAAATCTTGCCAAGCCTTGGTTAGGAAGCACCAGTACAGCTTTGCCAACTTTGGTTTTTATTAATCTTTGGCGCTGGGTTGGCTTCCCAGCAATTATTTTTCTCGCTGGCTTAAATGCCATTAACCAAGAGTTCTTAGAGGCTGCTCGTATTGATGGCGCCACTGAAGGCCAGATTTTCAGAAAGATCATGTTCCCGCTATTAGCACCATCGATGACTATCATCACCATCCTTACCTTTATTGGAGCTTTTGAGTGGTTTGATCTGCCTTTTGTTCTTGGTGGATCAAATGGCAATCCCGCAGGCTCCACCGATACTTTGGCGCTTATGTTTTATCGCCTTTCATTTGGTTCCGTTGATTCAAATGCAAATGAGGTTGGCGTTGGCTCAGCTCTTGGGGTTCTCATCTTTGTGATCGTTGGGTTGGGGGCTGCCATTGGACAGCACTTATTACGAAAGCGGGAGGTTGAGCAGTGATATCACTTCTTGCATCAAAGGCATTTTTTAGAGCGGTTTTGATCTTTAATTCCCTCATAGTTCTGTTACCTGTCTTCTTTCTTTTCAACTCATCTTTAAGAGAAACCAATAGTTTTGCATCAAATCCATTTGCATTAGCTAGAGATCCACATTGGGAGAACTTCCAACAGGTATGGTCAGATGGAGCTTTTGCCACTTATTTGAAAAACTCGCTTCTAGTTACGGGTGGCTCTCTTATCCTGATTCTTATATGTGCACTTGGTGCAGGGTTCGTTTTAGGACGCTATAACTTCAAAGGTAACGCTGTTATTTTCGGTTTTGTTCTAACCGGGATGTTGATTCCTGCCAAACTTGCGATTCTTCCCCTTTTTATTCAATTGAAGTGGATGAATCTTCTGGACTCACATCTCGGATTGATACTTGTTTACGCATCAGGTGCATTACCTGCCGCCGTCTTCATCATGAGCGGATTTTTTAGATCACTTCCTGCAGATCTAGATAACGCAGCTCGCATTGATGGTGCAACCGAATTCCAACTTCTAACCAAAGTTCTTATGCCTCTGGTTCGTCCCGGGTTAGCGATTGTTGCTATTTATTCTGCGATACCTATCTGGAATGACTTCTTTCTTCCACTTGTCTTTTTGCAGAGCCCTGAGAACAAGACCATCATGCAAGGTTTAACGGTATTTTTCGGTCAATACGCATCACAATGGGGAGTCTTATTTGCAGGCTTAACGATGGCCGCTCTTCCATTAATCGCTTTGTATTTAGTTCTATCAGAGCAGTTCATTAAGGGTCTAACTGCTGGCGCTGTGAAAGGCTAGGGCATGCACTTTTTAGGAATTGATGCCGGGGCTTCAGCTACGAAGTGGGTGTTAATTAATGAGAATGGTCCTGTGTCATCAGGAGTCCTCGAAGCCATGGATGGCCATCTATATCGAGAAAGTTCACTTGAACGGATGCGAAAGGTTTTAAGAGAGATTTCAGCTAAAACAAAGAATGTTGAAGTCACTTCTGTTTACATGGGAATAACGGGTGTTACCCATGATGGCTCGATTCAAAAAGAGATTCACGCTGTATTTGGTTGCCCATCTACCGTTATTTCAGATATTGAATTGGCTTACCGGGCTAACTTTGCCGATGGAGAAGGAATTTTGTTATACGCAGGTACGGGTTCGGTTGCCTACGCAATTGATGAGAACGGATCTGTACATCAAATTGGTGGCTGGGGATATTTACTTGGCGATGAAGGAGCTGGGTATTGGATCGGAAGAGAGGCAATTCGAGTAGCGCTCTATAAGATCGAAGCGAAAGAAGGGATCAATCAAGATTCACTTGCGGGTCAAGTATTAGAAAAAATCAATGCGCATGATTGGTCCACTGTTAAGAGTTTTGTTTACTCACAAGACCGTTCTGCGATAGCAGCTCTAAGTAAGATTGTTGATACGGCAGCGTCAGCGGGAGACTCTGATGCGATAGAAATCCTGAGCAAGGCCGCAGGTCATCTTGCAGAGTTAGTCAGCCGCGCTGATCGACAGTTGGTGCGGAAAGCTCTTCCCGTTAAGTTCACTGGCGGAATTAGCGGTTCTAAGTCTTTATATTTTGAATTGGAAAAGTTTTTAAGAATTCGAGTAACAATATCAACGGCTGATATTGCCTTACGTGCTGCAGAACTTGCTCGTTAAGGAAGCTTCTTTCCTGGGTTAAGAATTCCCGCGGGATCTAATAGCTTCTTAATTCCTCGCTGAATTTCGATAATGGATTGTGAAACCTCATCAGGTACTAATCCACGCTTAATTGAACCGATGCCATGCTCGCCACTTGCGGTTCCGCCGAGGGATTGAGCTATGCGCACGATCTCAGAAAAGGCCATTTTGGCCCGCTTTTCACCCTCTAGATCACCATGATCGTGAACAATCGTTGGATGCATATTTCCATCACCTGCATGACCAAAGATTCCAATTGTCAGTTGATGTTCAGCTGCAAGCTTTTCAACTAAACCAACAAACTCTGCAATCTTGGTGACCGGCAATGCAACATCATCAAGCAATGATGCTCCAAGACGTTCAAGTGCAGGGTAAGCAAGCTTTCTTACTCGAATCAGATCTGCTGCATCGCTTGCTACGGTCGAGAACATTCCATCGATCATTCCGTGGGATTCACATGTGGCAACTGCTGCATCGCCAAGTTCGAAGTTTTCATCTAACTGCATCAGCAATATTGAACCCGCAACTTCAAAACCAAGTGGATGCCACGCCTCGACCGCTTTGAGAGTTGTCTGATCAAGGATCTCGAGCATTGATGGGCGGAACTTCAGAAGTTCTGTTGAGGCAGCAGCGGCTTGAACGATGCTTGGAAAAGTTGCAATCAGAGTTGCAGGAGATTTCGGACGAGGAACAATGTTGACTGTAATTTCGGTAACGACTCCAAGCGTTCCTTCTGAACCAATAAACAAATGCATTAAATCCAATGTTGTTACAAATTTCTTCGTTGATTTGCCCAGGTGTATAACTTCACCGCTTGATAAAACTACAGTTAGCGCGCGAACATGGTGCGAGGTAACCCCATACTTAACACAGCACATTCCTCCTGCATTTGTTGCAACATTTCCACCCAATGTTGACCAATCACGGCTTGCAGGATCTGGTAGGTATGCCATCCCAAACTCTTTAACCGCTGTATCTAAATCTAAGTTGATAACTCCAGCCTGAACTCGCGCTAATTGATTTGCTGGATCAATTTCAATTATTTGATTCATCTTTTCTAGAGAAATTACAAGTGATTGTGAATCAGCGTTTGCTCCACCAGACAAACCACTTCCGGCACCGCGGGTGACAACAGGAATCTTTCGTTCAGAACAAAAGGCCAACGCTCGTGAAATCTCTTCAGTTGAACGGGCTAAAAGCACCGCTGCTGCGGGTGCAGAAGGGGCGAAAGGTGCTTGATCCTTGGAATAGGAGGCGGTGATATCTGGGTCGCTGATTAGTGCAACGCCCAGAACCTTTTCCAAATCAGCAACAAAACTCATAGCGGAAGTCTATATCTCCCACGGTTAACGGATTCGATTAGCCCATCCTTAGTTAGGGTGATTAAAGCTTTTTCTACCTGAGATTCATCGGGCCACAACTTCTTTATGGCTGACTCTGTCAATGATTCATTGTCGCGAAGTGCTTGAACAATTGTTCCGCGGCATTTGCGATCGGTTCCATGCCAATCTTGAGACTTCCTTACTAAATCAGTTTTTGGATAACCATTCTTACGCCAATTGCATTGACTGATAATTGGGCATAGTTCGCATGATGGATTTTTTGATGTGCAAACAAGTGCACCTAACTCCATTGTTGCAGCCGCCCAAAGATGAGCATTCTTGGCAGGAAGGATCTCAAGACGTCGCGCTTTCTCTCGCGCAGTCGGTGCTGGCTTTGGATGCTCTTCTCCATCAATTGCTCGAACAAGTAGACGTCGAATATTTACATCCATAACCAAAGAACGTTGTTCAAAGGCAAAGGCAGCAATTGCAGCTGCGGTGTACTCTCCAATTCCAGGTAGCAGTTGAAGAGTTTCTTGATCCTCGGGAACTTGGTTGTTGAAATCTTCGGCGATAATTTGTGCAGCGGCATGTAATCGAAGTGCGCGACGTGGATAGCCCAGTCGTCCCCACGCTGTAATAACTTCGGCAGGTGTCGCCTTTGCTAAATCCTTTGGAGTTGGCCATCGCTCCATCCACTGATTCCACTTTGGAAGAACGCGATTGACGGGTGTCTGTTGCAACATGTACTCGCTCACCATTACGCCCCATGGTGATGTGTCACGCCAAGGGAGATCACGCTTATTCTTTTTAAACCAGTTAAGAATTGGTTTTTCTAACGAACTCATTCGCCGGGCTATTTACTTTGAACGGCTCGTAGACTCGCCGGTAATCTTTACTCGATTTAGTGCGGCATCAAGTCGTGAAACTTCAACGATCTCCATGCCATCAATCTTTGTATCTGATCCAGTTGGAACTAACGCACGCTTGAAGCCAAGGCGGTAGGCCTCTTGAAGTCTGCGATTTACGCCGCTTACTTTGCGGATCTCACCTGCTAAACCAACTTCGCCAATTGCGACTAAATCCGCTGGCAGGGCAAGGCCCTTTGCAGCAGATGCCACTGCGAGAGCTAGAGCTAAATCAGCGGCAGGTTCTGTCATCTTCATACCGCCAACAGTTGCCGCGTATACATCTCGACCGCCTACACGAACATTTGCGCGCAACTCTAGGACCGCCAAGGTCATTGATGTGCGTGCTGAGTCCAAACCAGATACAACTCGACGTGCATTTCCATAATCATTTTCACGTCCTGCAGATACAAGGGCTTGAATCTCAGCTAGAAGTGGTCGACGACCTTCGAGGGTTACCGTGACGCAGGTTCCTGGAACAGGTTCTGCATGTCGGGATGTAAACAAACCTGTTGGATCTAGAACTGATTCAATTCCGGTGTCACTTAAATCAAAGCAGCCAACCTCATCTGATGCACCAAAACGGTTTTTGATAGCGCGAATTAAACGAAGACGAGAGTGACGCTCGCCTTCAAACTGCAACACAACATCAACGATGTGTTCAAGGAGACGAGGACCTGCGATCGATCCATCTTTTGTTACATGCCCAACAAGAAGCAAGGTGATGTCGCGATCTTTACAGATGCGAATCAATGCACCTGCCACTTCGCGTACCTGAGTTACTCCACCGGGAGCGCCATCTGCAGCAGAGCTTCCGATAGTTTGAACTGAGTCGATAATAAGTAACTGTGGTTTAACAGCATCGATGTGTGCAATTACTGCACCAAGATCTGTTTCTGATGCCAAGAACAACTGCGGATCAACGGCGTTAATTCTTTCAGCACGAAGTCTTACTTGCGAAGCTGACTCTTCACCGCTGATGTAGAGCGCTGGAATTCCCTTTGATGCGGTTTGTGCAGCTACTGATAGCAACAGCGTTGATTTACCAACACCTGGTTCTCCAGCAAGCAAAATCGCAGCTCCTGGTACTAATCCACCGCCTAGAACTCGATCTAACTCGGAAACTCCAGTTGCACGCGCATGTGCTGCAGAAAGATCTACATCGCCAATAGGAGTTGCCTTAGCGGTTACATTGCCAGCAACGAGAGATAGTTTCTTTGGGGCAGCGATCTCTTCAACTGAGCCCCATGCTTGGCATTCACCGCAGCGACCAACCCATTTTTGGGATGTCCAACCACACTCAGTGCAGCGGAATGGATCTTTTTCAACCTTGGCCATGAGGTAACCCTATGACAAGGGGCTGACTATTTCTTCTGGGCAGCCAATGTCGCTGGATGCTGAATGATAAATAGCGGCAGATTGCGCGCAGCTGACTCGCGAATGTGTTCCATTCGGACATCACACAAGCGTGCAAGCTCAGCGTATGCATCCTTGCCCATCAATAGTTCAAGTTCATACTTGTTAGAGACATAAACAGGCTCTGTTCCAACGTGAGCATCGCTATTGCTGGTGCAGTACCAATCAAAATCATCGCCGCCATCGCCCCATGCAAGGCGCTCGTACTCTCCAATTACAGTAACTGAATATTCACGTTCGCCGTATTCGCGCGTTTCAAAACTGCGGCGAAGTGGCAACTGCCAACAAACATCTGGCTTGGTATCAGCAAAATGTTTTCCATCGCGTTGTGCGACATGGTGAAGCACGCAACCAAATGTTCCAGTGAACCCTTCGGCTTCGTAACCTTTGCGGTTTAAGAAAATACAACCATCTTCAACACGACGAGTCTTTCGTTCGCCATCTTCATCTTTTTCTGAAATTCGAAGTGGTCCACCTGGCTTCTTGGGACGAGCTTCGCCATAGAACTGCCACATTTCTGGAGTTAAGTAAGCTGCAGCTTTAACTGTGCGGGCTTCGTCATCTTCATCGGTGTACATCGCACCTTCGGTACAACACCCCGAATTTGGCTGATTCTTAAAGACACCTTGGCAACCATCGCCATAAATACAAGTCCAGTATGAAGTTAACCAAGTGAGATCGCACTTAAAGATTGTTTCTTCATCATTAGGGTCAAAGAATTCAACCCAATCACGCGCAAATCCTGCTTTAACTTCTGACATAGTCGCAGAGCCTACAGGCATAAAGG
>JACCDL010041815.1_pt1 | contig 10415 bp, 8 predicted proteins | sample 7441931 | NCBI WGS metagenome assembly JACCDL01 (sample SAMN15323437, study PRJNA562643) | freshwater metagenome | isolation source: river surface water | place: USA:Blue River Watershed | collected 2017-08-16 | reverse complement strand
GGGAACTTCGAAACCAGCAGCTCCATTCCCATCGCCTCCAGTTGTGCCTGAGTGCGACCAAAGCTGGCCACCTGAGGGTTGGTGAAGATTGCCCGCGGCATAGCCATATAGTCAACGATTTCCTCGGGACCCTCGGCACATATCGCCTCGGCGGCAGTTATGCCCTGTGCCTCGGCAACATGTGCAAGCTGCAGCTTGGCGGTGACATCCCCCACGGCATAGATGTGGTCAACGCTGGTCCGCAGATTTCCGTCCACGGCAATCGCACGATTCTCCGTCAGCTGGACTCCAGTGTTCTCAAGCCCATAACCCTCAAGGTTTGGAGCGAACCCAATGGAGATCATGACTCTTTCGGTTTGAAGCTGAACAGTCTCTCCGGCGGAATCGAGCACAGTCAGGGTGACTGCGTCCGCCGACTCGACCGCAGTTTGCAGCTTTGCCGAGGTCATAACCACAACGCCCTTCTTGCGAAGCACCTTCAGCATCTCCTTGCTAACGTCTTCGTCTTCGAGTGGCAGCACGCGGTCTTGAGCCTCAAGCAGCGTTACCTTGGTGCCAAATGACGAGAGCAAGAAACTGAACTCGACACCAATCGGTCCCGCCCCGATGATGGCGATGGATTCTGGATTGCCGGACTGCAGAATCTGATCTTCGTAATCGACAATCCGCGGTCCAAATTTGATGCCCGGAATTGCTCGAGGTGAAGCACCGGTGGCAATGACAGCGTAATCAAAATCAATAATCAGGTCGCCGTCTGCTTGGGTGACAGCTAGCGAGGTTGGGCTGAGAAAGCTTCCTCGGCCTTGAAACTGTGTCACTCCATTTTTCTTCATGAGGAAGTGGATGCCCTTAGCCATCTGCTCACTAACCTGGCGAGATCTTTGGAATGCTGGAGCGTAGTCAACACTCACCGCTCCCGAAATTCCGTATGACTCTGCATGCTCGTTTACCAACTCGGCCACCTCGGCATTTTTTAGCAGTGCTTTGGTTGGGATGCAGCCAACGTTGAGGCAAACTCCGCCCCAATACTTTTCCTCAATCAGAGCTACAGACTTTCCCAGCTGGGCAAGCTTTATCGCCGCTACGTAGCCGCCGGGTCCAGCCCCGAGAACTATGCAGTCGAATTGCTGATTAGCTGTCATCTGAACTCCTGCTGAATCACTCAGCGGAAATCGGGCTTTGCAGCAGTTCTGCAAAGCGCTGCAAGAACTTAGCTCCGGTGGCACCGTCGATAGCGCGGTGATCGCAGGTGAGGGTGAATTCGGCAATTGGAATCCAGATTTCCTGGTCGTTGATTTTTCTCAACCGCTGCTCGGTAGCACCCACCGCAAGGATTGCGGCTTGTGGCACGTTGAGGATTGCGTCAAATCTGCGAATTCCCATCATGCCGAGATTGGAAATGGTAAAAGTTCCCATTGTGATATCAGGTCGAGTAAGCGTTCCGGTTCTGGCTCGCTCGACAATCTCGGCTCGGCGAGCGGCAATCCCCTGAAGTGAGAGTGAGTCGGCATCGTGAATCACCGGCACCGTCAAACCCTGTTCGGTTGCCACCGCAAGACCGATGTTGGCCTGAGCAAACTGAGTTACGCCCTCTTCATCAACGTGCACGTTTAGCTCCGGGACAGTTGCGAGCGTGCGTCCGGAAACAAAAACCAGCAGGTCGGTCAGGTTTGCGCCCGGGCTGGCTTGCTTGATCTTGAGCGCTTCGGTCATGTCGACCTCGATGGTCAGGTGAAAAGCGGGCACCTGCCAAGCGGCAATCATGTGACGGGCCGCGGTTCTGCGAATACCTTTGAATGGAACCTTTTCCCCGACCTCAGTCTCTAGCGCGGTCATGCTTACTTCGACGCCTTTCCTGCGCAACCGTAGTCCTGCATCTTCTCTACCGTGGCAGCGATCATTCGGCGACGACCCTCGTCCATCGCTTCTTCGAGCTGGCGGTCCCCCTTGCTGAAGGTGTGCTCGATGCCAGATCGGAAAGCGTGCCTTAGGTCGGTGTCCGCATTTAGCTTGTGGACGCCGGCTGCTACCGCCTGCTTGAGCTCGTCGACCGGAACACCAGAGGCTCCGTGCAAAACCAGCGGAATCTTGGTTACTTCTCTGATCCGGTGTACCAGGTCAATTGCCAGCGGCTGAGGCTTTATGTTTGGGACGCCGTGCATTACACCGGCAGAAATTGCCAACAGATCCACTCCGGTCTTCGCTACAAACTCTTCCGCTTGTTCGACCTTGGTGTAAAAGTCTGACCAATTGATATTGTCGGCGGCATCTGGAATCTGCCCGAGCTCAGCCTCCACCGGAATACCGAAGGAGTGGGCTACCTCAACGACCTGCTTGGTCTTCTGAATATTCTCCGCAAATGGCAGGTGAGAGCCATCGAACATAATCGAATCAAAGCCGAGCTTGATTGCCTCGAAGACCTCCTCGTAGGTGCCATGATCAAGATGAATTGGGGCTAGCGCATCAGACTTGTCGCGTTCACGACGAGTCATGTAGAAGGCTTCGGCGAGACCCATGTGCGGCACAACGGCTCGTCCCACCTGGAGGAAAACCGGAGCGTTTGCCTGTTCCGCAGCTCTGATTAGCGCCTGGGTGGTTTCTGGGTTGTGCATGTTGAATCCGCCGATTGCATATCCCCCGGCTTGAGCGGCTTGGATCAAGCCCATCACATCAATCTTGGACATTTAGCTATTCCTATACTCGTTGTTCTTGTTACTTAGTTGGTTTCGATGATTGCGACCACGGTGCGGACTTCGACCGCCTCGCCCTCCGCAACCAAAATCTCCACAAGAGTTCCGGTCGCTGGAGATTCCAAAACCTCTTCGACCTTCTCCGCCTCTACTTCTGCCAGTGGCTCGTCCTCAACCACGGCATCTCCGACCTTCTTCAGCCACTGAATGATTGAGCCCTCGCTCATTCCCATTCCCCACTGTGGGAGCAGAACTTCAACTCTCATTTGTTACCTCTCTCTAGTTAGCGCAGTCCCGCTACCTTGCGGATGGCGTCTGCGATGTTTACTCGGTTTGGGTACATCTGCTTCTCCAGCGCTGGGCTGAATGGAATCTGCATGTCAGGCGCTGTCACGCGAATAATCGGGGCCTTTAGCGAGTCAAAGATTTCCTCAGACACGATTGCGCTGATCTCACCGGCTGCTCCGCAAGTGCGGTGTGCCGGCTCTGCGACCACTAGTCGACCGGTTTTTGAAACTGACTCGAGAATCGCTCTGGTGTCCAGTGGCACCAGGGTTCGAGGGTCAATCACCTCGACCGAAACTCCCTCTTCTGCCAGTGCGTCGGCAGCCGCGACTGCCTCGGGCACAGATGAGGAGATGGCAACCACGGTGACATCGGTGCCCTCACGAGCGATGCGGGCCTTGCCGAAAGGAATTCGATACTCTTCGTCGCTGACTTCCTCTTTGCTACCCCAGAGAATGCAGGCCTCGAAGGTCAACACCGGGTCATCGGAGTCGATGGCGTAGCGCAGCAGACCCTTCGCATCCGATGGTGATGACGGTGCAATGATCTTCAATCCAGGAACGTTCATAAACATTGGGTATGGGCGATCGGAGTGATGCGCGCCGGTGTTCAGGCCGTAGAACATTGCCGAGCGGAATACCACCGGCATTGAAGCTTGGCCACCAAACATGTAGCGGTTCTTTGCCACCTGGTTCACAAACTGATCCATCGCCATGTAGAGGAAGCTCGAGTAGGAGAGGTCAACGATTGGTCGCAAACCGGTCATTGCCGCACCGGCAGCAAAACCAACGATGGCTTCCTCAGAGATCGGAGTGTTTCGAATTCGATCGCGCCCATACATCTGCACAAAGTCACCCTTGTCGGCGCGAGACTTACCGCCACCGGTGGTGCCGTAGACGTTTGCCTCAACATCCTCGCCGATGATGATGACTCGACTGTCAGCATCCATTGCTTCACGCTGAGCCGCACCAATGGCGCCCAGGTAACTCATCAAGCTCATGCGAACTGCTCCTCTTTGTCTGTGTAGAGATCGGCAAATGCTGTCTCTGGATCTGGGTATGGACTCTCGTCGGTGAAGCGAACTGCCTCATCCACCTCGGCTAGCACTTCGGCATCGAGCGCATCAAGTTCCTCGGCCGAGAAGTGACCCTCGGCAATTAGGTAGTTTCGGAACAGCACGATCGGATCGCGCTTTAGCCACTGCTCACGCTCTTCGGCATCTCGATAGTCGGTGCCGATTCGCAGTCCCTCGGAGTGTTCGTTGAAGCGGTAGGTGACGACTTCAATCAGTGATGGGCCCTCGCCCGCCCGAGCTCGCGCCGCCGCCTCGGATACCGCATTGAAAACCTCAAGCACGTCTTGACCGTTTTCAACCCGAACTCCAAAGATGCCAAAGCCTTCGGCACGATTGGCAATCACACCAGAGGTGACAGTGTGGGCCGGCGTGCTCAGTGCGTACTGATTGTTCTCGCACAAGAAAATGACAGGCAGCTTCCAAACTCCGGCCATGTTCATTGACTCGTAGAGCACACCCTGGTTTGCTGCACCATCTCCGAAGAAGGCGAGTGAGACGTGACTCTTTTTCAAAACTGCAGCGGTCAGTGCTGCGCCGGCCGCAATTGGAATTGAAGAACCGACAATGCCGGACTCGCCCAGACTGCCAACGCTGAAGTCAGCCAGGTGCAGTGATCCACCCTTACCCTTACAAACTCCGGTTGCCTTGCCTACCAGCTCTGCCATCAGCGGTCCCAGCGGGGAACCCTTACCAATCGGGTGGCCATGACTGCGGTGGTTTCCGGTCATGTAATCCTCATCGCGCAGCGCCATGGTTGCACCGACCACCTGGGCCTCTTGGCCAATGCTGGTGTGAACGGTGCCCGGGATGTGTCCGCGCTTGACCATCTTGGAAGCGCGCTCGTCGAAGTAGCGAATACGCAGCATTCGACGCTGCATTTCCAGCATCTGATCCTTAGTTGGTGCTGCCATTGAACTGCCTTTCGTTTCCTGCTTTATCATAATTATTCACTTCTTGATTTACTATTCTACACATCCGCAAAATTTTTTCAACAATTTCTCGATTAGGCGTTTTGCACAGGTAGAAGTTGGTCGATTCTGCTCAGCACATAGGTAGGGCTGATGCCGGTTTGCACGGGATCGTAGTCCAGTCCCTGGCTCTCACCGGTAAGCACCAAGGCCGAGTGAATCCCGGCATTAACCGCCATTTTTATATCGGTGGTTGGTCGGTCTCCGACCATGATGATGCGCTCAGGTGTCGCCGCGAGTCTTTGCATCGCGACATCGATCATGACTTGATCTGGCTTACCCATATTGAAACTGCACTTCACCCCGGTGGTTGCCTCGATGGCTGCCACAATGCCTGCCGCATCGGGCTCGCCATTGCCGTTTGGGAAGGGGCAGTACTTATCCGGATTAGTCGTGATCAGCTCTGCCCTGCCATGCTTCCAAAGCGCATCAAAGGCAATCTGCAGCTTTCGGTAATTGAAGTCGTGGTCATAACTTGCAATCACAATGTCAATCTCGGCTGGATTGTCGGCGATTTCGATTCCTGCCTCTTCTAGGGCAGCGATCAGCGGGGGGTCAGAGATTGGAAACACTTTGGCGCCGGGGCGATTGGTCTTAATCCATCCCACGGTTGAAATGATGGTGTTGAGAATCTCGTCGAGCTCGGCTTCAATTCCAAGGCGGCGCAACTTGTCCACATACATCTGGGGACTCTTGGTGGGGTTATTACTCAAAAACACTCGCTGGCTACCGCGCGACCTGAGACTATCTAGTAATTCGCGAGCGCCGGGCAAGAGCTCTTCGCCGAGGTAGATGGTGCCATCCAGGTCAAACAGGTAGGCGTCGTAGAACTCCTCTGGCCTTGTTCCAACCCGGAGAACCTGCTCCACAGTCATGGTTAGAGCTCCTCAATGGCAGAGAAGGTTGATTTCAAAGCCGGGTAGAGAGATTTGTAAACCTCGAAGTAGCGGTCATAGCGTTCGGCATTCTCAGGGTTCGGCAAAAACTCCTGACCAAAGTCAGACATTTGTGCAGATGCCTCAGGGATCGACCCATAGACGCCAAGTGCAGCAAAGCCGAGCATTGCGGCCCCGAGTGCGGTGGCCTCCTGTGATCGCGAGATTGCGATTGGGATGCGTAGATTGTCAGCCAGTATCTGGCACCAGAGTGCACTCTTCGAACCGCCACCCATTGTGATGAAGCGCTCAACCGGTTGACGAATTGTGGCACTTGCAGTTTCGATGCAGAGCCGCAGTTCAAAGGCGATTCCCTCCAGGATTGAGCGATAGACGTGCTCATTGCCGTGGATTCCTGAGAAGCCCACGATAGATCCGCGAGCGTTCTGGTCCCAGTAGGGCGTAAGCGCACCATTCCAATACGGCAGCGTGAACAGTCCCTCGCTGCCAATCGGCACCTGTAGTGCTTTGGATTCCCAATACTGCTCCGGTGCCTGTCCAGAACCGTTTTCAGCCTGACTCAGGTGGCTCTTGAACCAATTGATCATGTAGGTGCCGGCACCGACAAAGAACTCGTAGTTGTAACTGGATGGAACAGTGCCAGACATCGCCCGGTAGGCAAAGCTTGGCTTGTAGTCATCCGAATAGATTCCGGCAATCAGGCCGGTGCCAAGGTTGAGATATCCAGTGCCCGGGGCTGCAACTCCGGCACCCAATCCGGCGCACTGTCCATCGCCGCCACCTGAAATCAACGGCAGGTCTGCGGGAAGGCCAAGCGCTTTGCTGACCTCGGGTTTTAGGTTGGCGATTACAGTGCCTGGTTCACAAATTTCCGGGAAGACGTCATCGGAGAGTTGCAGGGTTCTGAGGATCTCTGGGCTGTATTCCATGGATTCGAGATCGAGAACTCCCAGCGGATCCGCACTTGCGGTCGAGGTGGCAAACATTCCTGTGAGCTGAAGGGAGAGATAGGCGTGCACATCTGCCACTCGAGCGATTTTCGCAAAGACCGCGGGCTCGTTGTCTCTAATCCAGAGCAACTTATAAAAGGCAGGTGTTGGGTTTGCCGGTTTTCCGGTGAGGGTGTGGATTCGGCTGGTGCCAAAACGCTTGACCTGATCGTGAGCCCTGGTGTCAAGCCAAAGCATGGCAGGACGCAAAGGCTCATCGTAGTGATCCAAACAGGCAAAGCTCTCCCGCTGGTGTGTCAGCACCAGGGCCTTCACCTGGCTGGCGTCGACCCCTTGAACCGCAGTCTTGATAGCCGAACTGGTGGCACTCCACCAGACCTTCGGATCTTGCTCTCCCCAACCCTCCTTGGGGATGCTCAACGCTATGTCCTGCCGACCCTCACTGAGCTGACGGCCACTTGAATCCCAGACAATTGCCTTGGCGCTGGTGGTTGAACAGTCCACCGAGATTACTAGTTGCTCGCTCATGCGCTCACCCGGCTAATCGCAACATCGGTCAGTTCCAAGACTCGGTCCCGGTCAGATTTTTCCCATCTGCCGCAAAGTGCCAGTAGGTCAACCACGGTGAAGCGGTTTCGCATCAGGTGACAGTTGGCCACAGACCACTGCCAAATCTCTTCAGTCACCCAAGGCTCCAGGTCGGAATAGTTCATTGGAGCTCCGGAGACCAGTAGCCCCTGCGCCAGCGCCTCTGGATTTGGTGCGATTTCAGCTAGTTCGCTCGGGTCAAGCTGCCAGGCCCTTAGTTGAGCAGCAATCGCGACATGGTTTGACTGCACGCGCTCAAGCTTCTTAGTCACATCAGAAACGCACTCTCTGGTAAGTGCTCCCGATTCATCTATTCCAGCAAATGCCTCTCGTGCTCGGTTCGTAAACAAGTCAATATCCACCGACTGAGGAAGCTCAAGCTCGGGAAGAATCTCCAGCAGGTAGCGCCAAGCCATGGCTGAGACCAGGGAGGCTGCTCCAACCTGCGCACCGTGAAGTCCGACTTGCTCCCCCGTTGCCACCGCCCGCATGTCCAACATGTGACTGATCAGGTGCTCGGTCCCGGACAGGCAAGCGGTGGTTCCGGCGATACCAGTTCCGATGCCGCGGATAGCCAAGACTTTGGTCAATTGCTCAACTGCGGACAGGTTCCCAACCGCAAGGCCATTGCCCCACTCTGCCGGGTCGCCTGCAAAAGCCAGTAGCAGGTCTCGAGGTGTCTCGTGAAAACTCGAATCAAGGCCAAGTCGGCTTGCCAACTGCCAGTCTGCCGGGGCGGTGTATAAAGACATTGCCTCACCAAAACCGGCGAGATTTAGCTCCAGTGGGGCACTCTGAATTACCTCGAGGTCGGCTAAGACCACCTCTGGCCAGTTTGATGCAATGGTGCGCTTCGCCCCGTTTTTTAGCACCACCGAAACATTGTCGGTGTAGCCGTCGACCGAGGCTGCGGTCTGAATCGAAATCAGTTGTATGCCTGGATTTCGGTGGCAAGCCACCTTGGCGATGTCGCTTATGGTTCCGCCGCCCAGCCCCACGACAAGATCATGACCTGGGACCGAGGCACTGGCCAGATCCAAAGTCTTGTCATCAACCTTTACCACCCCATCAGCAGCGAGCTTTAGCCAGGTCACTTTGAAGTACTTGGACAGCGTCTCATTGACATGCGCCTTGAAGTCACGCTGCCCTTTAAAGATCGTTACCTCGTCTGTGATGAACAGGACTTTCGCACCGACCGGCTCAATCTTTTGTTCGCGCAGCAACTCTGCAGCAGCAAAAACCAGTAGTTCGGAAGCGTTCCATGAGATCTCTAACTGTTTGATGCCAAGCGGCACAAGACGCTCAGGCTCAGGCGCAGCGGCAATCACAGACTTGATGCGGAACAAGTCAGTTGGATCACTCACTTGGGAAAAGCTAGACATCAGCAACCTCACCTTCGAGAACTATTCTGCATGTTTATTCATTACTAGAATAAATCATTCATTAACATTAGAGTAGGAACAAACAGGAAACGTTGTCAAGGCGGTTTTAAATGTCAGAGTCGAAGAATTCAACCCTTTACGATGTCGCCATTATTGGCGGTGGAATAAACGGAGCGGTCTCGGCTGCGCGACTGTCTGCCTCTGGCCTGAAGGTATTGCTTCTTGAGCGGGGAGACTTTGCCTCCACCACCTCCCAAGAGTCCAGCAATCTGGTTTGGGGTGGCATCAAGTACCTTCAAAGCTACGAATTTGGCCTGGTTTACAAGCTCTGCCGATCTCGCAATCAGCTAATGCGTTGCTACCCGAATCGGATTCGCGAGATTGGATTTTTAGCATCAATTGGGCCCACCTCACCTTTTGGAAGAGTCCTTGGACTCTTTGGCACGATGGCCTACTGGGTAATTGGCGGCTTTTTTACAAAGACGCCGAAGTTGTATCTTGCTAATCGCGCTAGTGAGATTGAGCCGAGCTTCATCCCTGGCCGAGCAGCACTTGAATACTTTGATGCCGAGCTGCCGGACAATGACAGCAGATTTGTTTGGGACTTCCTGGCTACCGCCAAGCGATTTGGCTCAGAGGTCTGCAACTACTCAGAGCTGGTTGAGGCTCAGTTCGATGGTGAATGGAATCTGGTGGCCCAGGATGCCTTCAGCTCGGAAAAGATTGAGTACCGCGCAAAAAGCATTGTGAACGCAACCGGCCCTTTCGCAGCCAATGTCTCCGAGCTACTTGGGGTAACTCCGGAATCTAGGCTTGTGCTATCCAAGGGCGTGCATCTGATTGTGCCCAAGATTCACAACTCGGATCGAGTACTGGCCTTTTGGGATGAAGAGGGGCGCATGTTCTATGTGCTTCCAATGGGCGACCGGAGCATGATTGGCACCACCGACACCAGGGTGGAGAGCGAGACCAAAGAAGTCACCCCGGCGGATCGCGAGTTTTTGCTGCGCCAGATCAATAAAGAAATGAACCTTGAGACACCGCTGACCGAATTAGACATCATCTCGGAGCGTTGTGGAGTCAGGCCACTGGTTGCCGGCAGCGCCAAGGGAGAGACGACCGATTGGCACAAGCTCTCCAGAAAGCACGTCATCGAAACAGCCCCCGACAGAAGAGTGATTACGGTCTTCGGTGGCAAGCTCACTGACTGCCTCAATGTTGGCGATGAGGTTTTCGCAGCGGTGAAGAAGTTCCGGATCGGTAAGTGGAGAGCAGCTGAGAACTGGTACGGGGAAGAATCCAGAGATCGCCAGCAGAGTTTTGAGCGGGTGGCCAAAGAGGTGTTTGGTAGCTCTTTGGCTGCCGAGCTAATTGTTTCTGAACTGTGGCGACGCCATGGCAGTCGAGCGCTGGAGATTGTGGAGCTGGCGCGCGGCGACCACGAATTGCGCGAGCCCATCTTCGAGGGGCTAGGAATCTGCGGTGCTGAAGTTTCATATGTACTTGAGAATGAGCAGGTAAAGACAGCCGATGACCTGCTTCGACGCAGATTGCCGATTGCCATGTGCCGCTCAAGTATCG
>JACCDL010465884.1_pt1 | contig 10416 bp, 8 predicted proteins | sample 7441931 | NCBI WGS metagenome assembly JACCDL01 (sample SAMN15323437, study PRJNA562643) | freshwater metagenome | isolation source: river surface water | place: USA:Blue River Watershed | collected 2017-08-16 | reverse complement strand
ACAAGCTCACCCTCACCGAAGTCACCAAACACTTCGTAACCAATCGCGTGCTCGAGCAACTGAGCATCTCGATCGCCCCCGGCGAGGTCGTCTCGTTCATCGGTGCGAGCGGATCGGGCAAGACCACGCTCTTGCGCTGCATCAACCTGCTGGAGACGATCGACGACGGCTCCATCCACCTCGACGATCTCGAAATCACCCGCGTCGGCGTCGACGCCAACCCGATCCGCCGCCGCGTCGGCATCGTGTTCCAGAGCTTCAACCTGTTCCCGCACATGAGCGTGATGCGCAACACCACGCTCGCCCTCACCGAGGTGCTCGGGCTCTCGCGCGACGAAGCCGAGTCGAGCGCCCGAACGTTGCTCGCCCGCTTCGGACTCGGCGACAAGCTCGAGTCCTACCCCGACCGTCTCTCAGGTGGCCAACAGCAACGAGTGGCGATCGCTCGTGCGCTCGCGCTCAACCCCGAGGTGTTGCTGCTCGATGAGATCACCTCTGCCCTCGACCCTGAACTCGTCGGCGAAGTGCTCGACGTCGTGCGCGAACTGAAGGGCAGCGGCATCACGCTCTTGCTCGCGACCCACGAGATGGGGTTCGCACGCGAGATCAGCGACCGCGTCTGCTTCCTCGCGAACGGCACGATCGCCGAGTCGGGTCACCCCGACCAGATCTTCGGCGAACCCAAGGATCAGCGCACGCAGCAATTCCTTGCGCGCGTGATCAACTCCGGTCGCCTCGGTTAGTTCTCCGGCAACACGTAGTCGGCGAAACGCTCGCGCAGGGTCTTCTTCGAGAACTTCCCCACGCTGGTCTTCGGAACCTCGTCGATGAACACGACATCGTCGGGAACCTGCCACTTGGCGAGCGAACCCCGGATGTGGTCGAGAACCTCATCCTTGGTCAATGAATCGCCGGGATTGACGACGACACACGCGAGCGGACGCTCCGACCACTTCGGGTGCGGCACGCCGATGACGGCCGCTTCCTTGATCTTCGGATGGGCCATCAACTCGTTTTCGATCTCCACCGAGGAGATCCACTCGCCACCCGACTTGATCAAGTCCTTGGTGCGGTCCACGAGACGGATGCGGCCGTGGGCGTCCACCGTCGCGACGTCGCCGGTGCGCAACCAGCCGTCCTTGGTGAAACTCTCGTGCGCGCGCTCGTCGTTGTAATAGGTGGCGGCGATCCAGTTCCCTCGGCACTGCAATTCGCCACTCGTCTCGCCGTCCCACGCAACGGGATTGGTGGTGCCCGGCTCGACCACACGTGCATCCACGCCGAAGGCGATCTGACCGACGGTGGTGCGCAGTTCGGCCTGCTCGTCCTGCGGCAACTTCTGATCCGCCGCCGACAACGTGCACACCGCGGCAATCGGTGAGGTCTCCGTCATCCCCCACGCCTGCAGGATCGGCAGTCCGGTCTGTTCGCGATAGCCCTCAGAGAGCGCCTTCGGCACCGCGGATCCACCACACGGAATCGCTCGCAATGACGAGGTGTCGCGACCCTTCAATTCGGGCAACACCGCCATCCAGATGGTCGGCACGCCGGCCGCAACGGTGACCTTCTCCTCCACGATCAGGTTCGCGATCGCCTTGCCGGACAGATCCGGTCCCGGCATCACGAGGTTCGCGCCCGATGCGACCGCTGCGTGCGCGAGGCCCCATGCGTTGGCGTGGAACATCGGCACGACCGGCAGGATGGTGTCGCTCTCGCGCGCACCGAGTGAGTCCACGGTCATCGCGCCGAAGGTGTGCAGGAATGTCGAGCGATGGCTGTACACCACACCCTTCGGGTTGCCCGTCGTGCCACTCGTGTAACACATGCTCGCGGCGAGATGTTCGTCCTGGATGTCGAACTCGACCGCCTTGGCCGAGGCGAGCAACTTCTCGTAATCGTGCACTTCGAAGCCGGGAACGCTCGTCGGCGCCTCCCCCTTGCCGTCATCCATGACCACGAGATGGCGCACCGTCTTGAAAGTCGGCAGCAACGGAGCGATGAGTGCGAACAACGAACGATCGATGAAGATCACCTCGTCCTCGGCGTGATTGACGATGTAGGTGAGCTGTTCCGGGAACAAGCGAATGTTCAGCGTGTGCGCGACGCGACCGGTGCACGGCGGCGCGAAGTACAACTCGAGGTGACGCGCGGTGTTCCACGCGAAGGTCGCGACGCGACCGTCCTTGGAGATGCCGAGGTCGTTCAACACTCCGCCGAGACGACGCGTGCGCTCTGCCCAAGCGGCATACGTGGTGCGCTCGCGCCCGGTGGCAGTGGCCGTCACGATCGTCTTGTCCCGGTGATACAACTCGGCGCGCTCGAACATGTGCACCAACGTCATCGGTGTGTCTTGCATCAAACCCTTCATGACATCCCCCCGTCGTCTGACTGCCCAAACGGTATCAACTCGGCTAAGTTGCTTCGAATGCGCAAAGCCGTCGTCACGTTCACGACGTTCCTCTTCGTGATCGGCACGATCGGCAGCAACATCGGCCCCGCATTGGTGGACGAACGGCCCCGCCTCGTGCTCGCACTGTCGTCGCGCAACCGCAACCTGTTCGGGGCGGTGCCCTACATCGACCAGTTCTCCTATTGGGCGATCGGCTTCCCCCGCATCCTCGTCGCGGGCATCGCGCTCTATCTCGTCGGTCGCTGGTACGGGCACCGGGCACTGGCCTGGGTCGAGGGAAACCTCGGGGAACTTCCCGCCATCTACCGCTGGACCGAACGCGCCGTCGACAAGGCCGGCTGGCTCGCCTTGATCCTCATGCCCGCGAGCAACGTCGTGTGCCTTCTCCTCGGCTACCGGCGCATGCGCCCGCAGCTCTTCGTCCCCCTCATCTGCCTCGGCATCGTCATCAAGCTCGTGGTGTTGTGGTCCCTCGGCAAGGCCTTCGAATCACAGATCGAGGCCTTCCTGGACGCCATCGAGAAATATCAGTGGTGGGTCGTCGGCGGGTTGTTCGCGCTCTCTTTTTTCCAGTCGGCGAGGAAAGGTCGGCCAAAGTCCGACTAGTTTGAGGCTCCACTAGACCACGTACAAGGAGTCCACCATGGCCGCCAAGAAGGCGAAGAAGTCCGCGAAGAAGGTTGCAGCACGCAAGCCAGCGCCGAAGAAGAAGTCGGCGAAGAAGCCAAAGAAGGCTGTGAAGAAGTCGTCATCAGCGAAGAAGACCTCGACCGTCACCCTCGGTGGCAATCCGGTGAAGACGAACGGTCAGTTGCCCAAGGTCGGCGCGAAGGCCCCAGCATTTTCGATGACCACCGGCACGTTGTCGGAGATCGGCCCGAAGGAATTGCGCGGCAAGCGAGTGATCCTCAACATCTTCCCCTCGATCGACACACCGACGTGTGCGACGAGCACCCGCAAGTTCAACGAGTTCGTGAGCACGTTGCCGAACACCGAGGTGTGGTGCGTGTCGGCTGACCTGCCGTTCGCCCAGGGTCGCTTCTGCGGTGCAGAAGGACTGTCGAACGTGAAGACTGCATCATCGTTCCGCACGAACTTCGGAACCGCGATGGGCGTCACGCTCACCTCTGGTGTGTTGAAGGGAATCCTCGCCCGTGCAGTCGTCGTGCTCGATGAGAACGGCGTCGTCACGCACACCGAACTCGTGCCCGAGATTGCCAACGAGCCGAACTACGAAGCAGCACTCAAGGCGCTGCGCTAGTTAGATCCCCAAGAAGGAATCCAGCCCGAGGGTGAATCCCTTGTGCTGGGAGATCTTCTTGCACGCAAGCACGACGCCGGGCATGAAGCTCGAGCGCTCGACCGTGTCGTGTCGAATGGTCAACGTCTGACCCTGCGCACCCAAGATGACTTCCTGATTGGCCACTACTCCGCGCATACGCAGTGCGTGGATCGGAATGTCACCAGGGCCCTTCGCACCGCGCGCGCCGGGAATCGCCTCATGCTTGGTCGGATCCTGCGCCCACGTCGAACTCGCAGCGGCCATTCGCTGTGCGGTGGCGACGGCGGTACCCGACGGCGAGTCGGCCTTGGCGTCGTGGTGGATCTCGACGATCTCAGCGGTGTCGAAGAACGGCGCGGCGATCTCCGCGAAGCGCATCATCAGCACCGCGCCAATGGCGAAGTTTGCCGCCACGAGGCAGTTCGAGTTGGTGAACGACTTCTTGAAACCGTCCAGGTCAGTGGCGGTGAAGCCGGTCGTGCCGACGACGGCATGGATGCTGTGCATGGCGAGCCATGGCAGCGTCACGCGTGCGGCATCGGCGACCGTGAAGTCCACGGCGACGTCGACCTTTGCGTCTGCGAGCGCCCGCAGTTCGGAGGCGATGGTGACACCGTGGATCGTCGCCCCAGGCGACTGTGGGTCGACTGCGGCGACGAGTTCCAATTCGGCGTCTGCATGCACGGCGTTGCACACCGTGGCACCCATTCGACCGGCTGCCCCGATCACTCCGACTCTGATCATGAGGCGAGGCTAGCCGTCATCGAACGTTTGACTGGCGGGATTAGTTGCTCTTGAACTCGTTGTCGAATTCGTCTTCGAAGCTCACTGCGACGGCGTCGCTCGGAGCATCGTCACGACGCTGACCACGGTTCGGCTCACGGCGACCACCGCGGTCGTCGCCGCCACGGCCACCGCGATCGTCACGGTCACGACCGCCACGTCCGCCACGGTCGTCGCGACCACCACGGTCACGGCCACCACGTCCGCCACGATCATCGCGACCACGACCGCCACGGTCGTCACGCGGGCCACGCTCACGAGGACCACGATCGCCGCCCTCACCGCCACCCGAACCCTTGATGACTTCGCCGTCCGGGCCGATGAGCGAGAGGCTCACCTTGCCGCGGTCGTCGATGTCATCGACGCGCACGGTGACTTCGTCACCGAGGTTGAGGACGTCTTCGACCTTCGAGACGCGCTGGCCGTTGCCCAACTTGGAGATGTGCACGAGGCCGTCGCGACCCGGGAGGATGTTGACGAACGCACCGAACTGCGCGACGTTGACGACGCGACCGGTGTAGGTGGCGCCGAGCTCCGGCGTCGGTGGATCGACGATCGCAAGGATGCGCGACTTGGCGTCTTCGACCTTGGCGTTGTCGGGCGAACCGATCGTGATGATGCCAGTGGCACCGTCGTCGGAGACGTTGATCTCCGCGCCGGTCTCCTGCTGGATCGTGTTGATGACCTTGCCCTTCGGTCCGATGACCTCGCCGACCTTGTCGAGCGGGATGGTGAAGGTGACGATCTTCGGTGCGCTCTCGGCGACCGTGGCACGTGGCGCTGCGATCGTGGCGTTCATCACGCCGAGGATCTTCAGTCGCGCGTCCTTGGCCTGCTGCAGTGCAGAGGCGAGCACGTCGCTCGGGATGCCATCGATCTTGGTGTCGAGCTGCAGTGCCGTGACGGCGTCTGCGGTTCCCGCAACCTTGAAGTCCATGTCACCGAAGGCGTCTTCGGCTCCGAGGATGTCGGTGAGTGCGGTGTACTTGCCACCTTCGAAGATGAGACCCATCGCGATACCGGCGACGGGTGCCTTGATCGGCACGCCGGCGTCCATCAGCGACAGGCTCGATGCACACACCGAGGCCATCGAGGTGGAACCGTTCGACGACAACACCTCGCTCACGAGACGCAACGTGTAGGCGAAGGTCTCCTGGTCGGGAACGACCGGGAACAACGCACGCTCGGCGAGCGCACCGTGGCCGATCTCGCGGCGCTTCGGGCTGCCGACGCGACCGGTCTCACCGTTGGCCCATGGAGCCATGTTGTAGTCGTGCATGTAGCGCTTGGACGTCTCCGGAGTGATCGAGTCGATCATCTGGTTCATCTTCGGCATCGCCATCGTGAGCACGTTCAAGACCTGGGTCTCACCGCGCTGGAAGAGTCCCGTGCCGTGTGCGGTCGAGATCAAGCCGACCTCGGCCGAGATCGGGCGCAGATCGGCCGGACCACGTCCGTCGATGCGCACTCCCTCACCGATCACGCGCTGGCGCACGAGCTTCTTCGTGAGCGAGCGAACGGCTTCCTTGATCGCCTTTTCCTGACCTGGGAACTCCTCGGCCAGGGCGACGAGCGTGTCCGCCGTGGCGGCATCGATCGCCGCGTTGCGGTCGCTCTTCAATGCGATGCGGATGGCGGGCTGGAGCTTGTCGGTGGCGACGCGCTCGACGGCTGCGAAGAGCTCGTCTGAGTAGTCGAGAACCGGCGTGTACTTGAGTGGCTCGATCGGACCGCGGGTGGCGATCACGCTGGCGACGAGCTGACGCTGCAGCTTGATCGACTCCTTGATCCACATCTTGGAGGCATCGAGTCCGCTCGCGATGACGGACTCATCGACCTTTGGTGCGCCGTTTTCGTAGAACGTGAACGACTTCTCGGTGCCACCGGCCTCGACCATCATGATGGCCACGTCGCCGTTGTCGAGTTCACGACCAGCGACGACGATTTCGAACGTTGCGTTCTCGCCCTCTTCGAAGGTCGGGTGTGCGATCCACGTGCCGTCCTGGCTGTAGGCCAAGCGAACGGCGCCGATCGGGCCGTCGAATGGAATACCCGAGATCATGAACGAGGCAGATGCCGCGTTGATCGAGAGCACGTCGTGCGGGTTGACCTGGTCTGCACCGATGACGGTGATGACGACTTGGGTCTCGTTGCGATAGCCGTCGGGGAACGCCGGACGCAGCGGGCGGTCCGTGAGGCGACAGGTGAGGATCGCCTGCTGGCTCGGGCGACCTTCGCGACGGAAGAACGATCCGGGGATCTTTCCTGCCGCATACGCGCGCTCTTCGACGTCCACGGTGAGTGGGAAGAAGTCGATGCCGTCGCGCACGCCCTTGGCGGCGTTCGCGGTGGCGAGCACTTGGGTCTTGCCGATTCGAGCGATCACGGCGCCCTGCGACTGCAGAGCGAACTTGCCGGTTTCGAAGGTGAGTGTTTTGTCGGTGCCAGAGATTGGTGCCGATACGGAAATGGCGTCAGCCATGTCTATGTCCTTTCGTCTGGGCGCATCCCGTGGATGTTTTCTCGCCCAGTGTGGGGAACAACCCCCCGATTCCCAGTCGGCAATCTCGCGACCTTCACGCCCACGTGGCGTGTCGCGCTATCAGCGACTGACAACCGGTGTCTGGTTGTTCGTCTATGTATTGCCTATGGGCTGCGTCAGCGGCGCAGGCCGAGGTCGTCGATCAGCTTTCGATACTTCTCGATGTCTCGGGCCTTGACGTAGTCAAGCATGCGGCGACGACGTCCGACCATCATCAGCAGTCCTCGACGGCTGTGGTGGTCCTTGTCATGGCTCTTCAAGTGCTCGGTGAGGCTGTTGATGCGCTCGGTGAGCAGTGCGATCTGCACTTCAGGCGAACCGGTGTCGGTCGCATGGGTGCGGTGCTTGGCGATGGTCTCGCTCTTGGGAGCAGTTGCCATAGGTATGCCTTTCGTGTGCCCGCATCGTGCGGGACCAGTGAGGTCGCTCGAGTCGGATGACTCCAAGCATCACATCGGAGGTGTAGCCCCGATGGACCCCCTCACCCTATCGGCGGTCCGGGGCCTTCCCGCCCGCTAACTCCCGCCTGTGTATGGCGACCATATAAGTAGTGTGAAGTCTCGTGTTCACGGGAATCGTCGAGGAACTGGGCCGCGTCGTCACCCGCGAGGGCTCTCGGCTGCGTATCGCCGCCACCACCGTCCTCGAGGGCTCCGAGATGGGGGCCTCGATCGCAGTCAACGGCTGCTGTTTGACCCTCGTTGCCACCGACTCATCCAGCTGGTGGGAAGCAGACGTGAGTGCAGAGACCTACTCGCGCACCAACCTCGGTTCGCTCTCACCCGGCGACCCCGTCAACCTCGAGCGCCCGATGGCACTCGGCGAACGCCTCGGTGGACACCTCGTGCTCGGCCATGTGGACGCCGTCGGCACGGTCGTCGCGAGCGCACCTGATCTCGTCGTGCGCATTCCGAAAGACTTGATGCATCTCATCGTCGAGAAGGGCTCCGTCACCGTTGACGGAATCTCCCTCACCGCGTTCGACCTCACGACGGACACGTTCCGCGTCGCCGTGATCCCGCACACGATGCAGGTGACGACCCTTGGCGTGCGCAAGCCGGGTGACCAGGTGAACATCGAGATGGACGTGCTCGCCAAGCACGTCGAACGACTCGTCGAGCCACACACCAAGCGCAATCGTTGGAGACGCAAGTCGTGACACGCGATCTCGGCGAGTTGCGCGACCAGATCGACCAGATCGATGCCGCGATCGTCGCACTCCTCGCCCAACGCATGGACGTCTGTCGCGAAGTCGCCGAAGTGAAGGCCTCGTCATCGACGAGCGTCATCCAACCATCCCGCGTCCGCGAGGTGCTCACCTCGCGTCGCCAGTGGGCGATCAACGCGGGAGTCGATGCCGACTTCGCCGAACAGATCTTCCGTACGGTGCTCGCCGAAACCCATCGCATCGAAGTCGCCCACGACCACCCGAGCACACCACCGACGAAGATTGCCGACACCCTGCTCACCGCACTCGACACCGTCGCCGTGCGCATCGACCACATCGTCGTGACCGTCGCCGATCTCGATGCGGCTCGTGCGTTCGCCACCACGCTCGGGTTCTCCGTGAAGCCGACCGAGGACGCCGACATCGTCACCGCGGACGCCGGTGGCGTCACGGTCGTCTTCGTCGGTCCCGGCAATGATGCGGCGGTGAAGGATCACCTCGCACGCCATGGCTCCGGCGTCCAGCACGTGGCGATCGAGGTGTTGAATGCCTCGTTCGTCAAGGATGCACTCGCACAAGCCGGCATCCCGATGCTCACCGATGTCGTCGTCGATTCGGCCGGCCACGAGCAGCTGTTCACGGTCGTCGATCCGTCGACTGGGGTCCAATTCGGCTTCATCAGCCGCACGGGACATCGTGTGCCGATCAGCGGGCACAACGTGCGGGCGCTCTTCCGCGCACTCGGCAAGTAGTCGGGCCCTCCGAGACTTGTCGGGCACCCCAAGGGGGTCTAGCCTGAACATTGCACGACATCACGAGGAGACTCCACACCTCTAACACCGTGGGGAACACTCGTCGGGCACTGACAATCCAGTTTCATCGATTCCTTGGAGGATCTCGTTGTCTGCTCGTCAGCGCGTGCGTGAACTGCCCTTCGACCAACTCTTGGTCGAGGCGCAAAAGATTCGTGACCATGCCTTCGGCACTCGCGTCACCTATTCGCCGAAGGTGTTCATTCCCCTCACGATGTTGTGCCGTGACAAGTGCGGGTACTGCACCTTCGCCCAGCCACCGGCGCGACTCGAGAACCCTTACCTGACACCGGACCAAGTGCTCGCGATCGCCAAGCAGGGCGCACGGCGCGGATGCCACGAGGCGCTCTTCACGCTCGGTGAGCGCCCCGAGTTGCGCTACGACGTTGCCAAGCAGTGGCTGTCAGACCACGGATACGACTCCACGGTGCATTACCTGCACGAGATGGCATCGCTCGTGCTCGCCGAGACGGGTCTCTTGCCGCACGCGAATGCCGGTGCGCTGTACCGCGACGAGCTCGCGATGCTGCGGAACGTCTCGCCATCGCAGGGAATGATGATCGAGACGCTGCGCGATGACCTCGAGTGTCACCGCGGTGCACCGGACAAGGTCCCGCAACGCCGACTCGACACGCTCGAGTGGGCGGGCGAACTCGCGATCCCCTTCACGACGGGAATCCTCGTTGGTATCGGCGAAACCCGCGAGGACCGATTGGATGCACTCGAGGCGATCGCCGAGTCGCATCGCCGACATGGTCACGTACAGGAAGTGATCGTGCAGAACTTCCTCCCCAAGCCGCGCACGGGAATGCAACACGACGCGGCGTGTCCGCAAGATGAATACCTGTGGTCAATCGCCGCTGCGCGATTGATCCTTCCCGCAGACATCCACTTGCAGGCACCGCCGAACCTGAGCGACGACTTCGGCGTGCTGCTCGATGCCGGAATCGACGACTGGGGCGGCGTCTCACCCGTGACCGCAGATCATGTGAACCCGGAGCGTCCGTGGCCCGCACTCGACACGTTGCGTCGCGTGACCGAATCACGTGGTCGCACGATCGCTCCCCGCCTCACCATTTATCCCGAGTTCGCGCTCCGACCCGAACGCTGGCTCGAGCCATCGTTGCGCTTTTCCGTGATGGACCGCAGCGATGCCGAAGGTCTCGCGCGCGACGACGAGGGCGAAGTATGGCCAGAGAAGGTCACCGCAGCCGACGTCGTCACCGACGGCGCGGAAGTCGTCCTCGTCGGCCACCGCAGCACGCAGTGGTACTCGGGTGCAAACAATCCCCCACAACGACTCATCGATCCAACCACCACGTCGTCGGCGAAGGCCGAAATCACGGGTGCGATTCGCGAGATCCTGCGAGGAGTGGAACTCGGTCACCGGGTGGATGAGGACCAGATCGTGGCGCTGTT
>JACCDL010394110.1_pt1 | contig 10417 bp, 7 predicted proteins | sample 7441931 | NCBI WGS metagenome assembly JACCDL01 (sample SAMN15323437, study PRJNA562643) | freshwater metagenome | isolation source: river surface water | place: USA:Blue River Watershed | collected 2017-08-16 | reverse complement strand
TTGATCTCAATTGGTGGATGTTTGCATTCATCACGTATTTCCTGCTCGAGTTACCTCTCTTTTATTTCTACTCCAAGGCCAGAGGGCTGGGGTCGGCGTATCGAGAAATGTGGGGGCTGAATTCAGGTTTCACAGCCATGGCAAGTGAAAAGTCAGTGAAGAAACAACTCTCTGATACCAAGTGGGATGGTCTAAGAACAAGGGGTGCGCTCCGTTTTCTGGTCTTGGGGTCTAATCTCACAGTGATACTCGGAACAACTTTTCTTATCTTTGTTGGAGACAACAAATGGGCGGGGCTCATCATGCTTTACATCTTGATTCTGATGATTTTCTGGGCTCTATTGAGGAGGGCTGTTCGACTCATCACTGAAGCGCCAGATGACGCCCTTGATGAAAGAATGATCCAAGAGCGCAATAGCGTCTACTACCGGGCTTATCAATATCTCTTTGGCGTATCTTCGGTACTTGTAGCCGCTCTTCTGGGTTATTCCGTAGCAACTGACTTGTTTGATGATGGCGATGGTTTCAACTACGAGATAAATCTGACGTGGCCCCAGATAAATGCGATCTTCTGGCTGATCTTTGGATACGCCTACATGCTCCCCTCAATGATCATGGCTTGGCGTGAGGCAAACCGGTTGGAGAAGTCTCTATGAGCACCGTCCTGGGACGAGTTCCTAACGCCGTAGCCTTACCGCTTGGTTTTCTCCTCCTTCCTTTGGGTGTAATCCTTCTTCCTCTAGCCCCAGAACTAGGCGTCCCGCTTTCATTATTGGCCACTCGTTTCTTAGGTCGAAAATTTCAGTGGGCCCGCCGATTCAATGCATGGATTGATGCGAAGTGGGCGAATCTGCGCACTCGCATGAAGACAGGTCGCAGGCCAGACCATCCCAAGCTCTGGCGCTGGATTGTTGGCACTATCGTTATTGTGATTGCCTGGCAGGGTATTGGGCTCTTACTCACCGTCGGAGCCGCCGCGTTCTTTGATTACGACCTGGAGCTGCTCTTCTCTACCGATGATGCCGATCTTGCAAAGGTTCGAGAACTCACCCCCTGGAGCACTGCGGCCACTGTCCTCATCTCTTTCATTCCACTCTTTATGGCAACCCTGTTGGTCTATCGACTCTTGCTCAAGCGCAATGTCAAGCAACTCTTCACATCATTTGAGAAGTACTCCTGGAAGCGCACCTGGATTGGATTTGCCTCGCTAACTCTGATCTCTACGACTTTCGGTATCGGTGACTTTATTTTGAATCGAGACACCTACACCTGGAACTTCGATCTCTATGAATTCTTGCCATATCTGGTTATCGCGCTAACTCTGCTGCCGATTCAGACAACGGCTGAAGAGCTCTTCTTCCGTGGTTGGCTCCAACAATGGCTGGATAACGGCAAGAAGAAACAGTGGAGTATTTCCCTCATTAGCGGAGCAATCTTCGCCCTGCCCCATTTGGCCAATCCCGAGGTTGCCGGCAATGAGCTGCTCTTCCCAGTCATCAGTTATGGAGCCACCGGATTCATGCTGGCCTGGGTGACCTACCGTGACAAAACGCTAGAGATGGCGATTGGGGCGCACTTTGCAAACAACCTCTTGGCGGCTCTGGCCTTTTCGACCGAAGACTCGGCACTACCTTCAGTAAGTCTCTTCACTATCCCCGAGGTTCCATGGGGACCTGCTGCGGTTTTCTCGGTCATCATGATTCCGATTTTCATTTGGCTGACAGGTAAGTGGAAGGATAAAGTCTCCGTATGACCCAAAAAAGCGGTATTTTTCAATCAAATTTCAAGGTAGCAATCCGTCCTCAAGATGACATGTACCGACATGTCAATGGTGGCTGGCTCGACACAGCTGAGATCCCAGCCGATCGTGCTGCAGATGGTGCCTTCTATTTCTTACGCGATGAATCGGAACAGAATGTGCGTTCGATCATCGAAGAATTAGCCGCCACTGGTGGGCCACATGGCTCAAACGCACAGAAGATCGGTGACCTCTATGCCGATTTCATGGATGAAGCTCAGATCGAAAAATTGGGTATCTCCCCCATCGCTGATGATGTCGCGAAAGCTCAGAGCTTCACCAACCTTGAAGAGTTCACTGCGCTCTTGGGCAAGTTTGAATCTCGTGGCCTCGGTGGCTTTCTCAATGGTTGGGTAACTGCTGATGCATCTGACCCCACGACCAACATCGCGTACATCTATCAGGGCGGCATCAGCCTTCCTGATGAGGCCTACTATCGCGAAGAGACCCATGCCGAGGTTCGCAGCAAACTCGTCGCTCACATTGAGCGGATGTTTGATTTAGCGGGAATTAACGATGGCGCTAACCATGCCCGACGAATTATGGAGCTCGAAACCGAGATCGCTTCCTATCACTGGGATACGGTCCGTAGCCGCGATGCAGTACTAACCTTTAATAAGAAGACCTTCCAAGAGATTGCCGCCCTTGCAGCGCCCTTTAATTGGCATCTATGGGCAGATAACGCGGGCGTTCCACGCTCGGTGCTGGATTCCATCGTTATTGCTCAGCCGGACTTCATTGAGAGCATGGGCAAACTCTTTGCAGACTTTGATCTGGAGAAATGGCGTTCTTGGTTGACCTGGCACTTAATCTCAAGTGCGGCTCCATACTTGAGTAGCCCTTTTGTCAATGAAAATTTCGCCTTCTATGGCACCACCCTTACAGGAATTCCCGTACTTAAGGAACGTTGGAAGCGCGGAGTTGCCCTGGTTGAAAGTGCGTTAGGAGAGGCTGTCGGTCAGTTCTACGTCGATCGCCACTTCCCTGCTGCAGCCAAAGCCCGCATGGTCGAACTCGTTGCTAATCTCATTGAGGCATATCGTGTCAGTATCAATTCATTGGATTGGATGACTGATGAGACCAAGGCCAAAGCCCTCGATAAGTTAGCCAAGTTCACACCAAAGATCGGGTATCCCGATAAATGGCGTGATTACTCCAATCTTGAAATCAAGCGCGGCGACCTCGTGGGCAATCTCGCCCGCATCTCGAAGTTCCGTGGCGATTTCGAATACAACAAAGTGGGTAAGCCCGTTGATAAGAGTGAATGGTTGATGACGCCACAAACTGTCAATGCGTATTACCACCCGCTGATGAATGAAATCGTCTTCCCTGCTGCAATCTTGCAACCACCATTCTTTGATTTAGAGGCTGATGATGCGGCAAATTACGGCGGCATTGGCGCAGTTATTGGACATGAGATTGGTCATGGATTTGATGATCAAGGATCGCGCTATGACGGAGATGGAAATCTCTCGAATTGGTGGAGCGACAAAGATCGCGAAGAGTTCGAGAAGCGCACCTCAAAATTGATTGCGCAATTCAATGAACTTGCGCCTGAAGAAGTACCTGACACCAAAGTCAATGGCGCACTTACTATCGGTGAAAATATCGGTGATCTTGGTGGCTCAACGATTGCATACAAGGCATACAAAATTGCTTTGGGTAATCAAGAGGCGCCCATCATCGATGGATTTACCGGCGACCAGAGATTCTTCCTTGGTTATGCCCAGATCTGGCGTTCGAAGATCAGATCCGAGGCGATGAAGGTGCGACTTGCGACCGATCCCCACTCACCTGGTGAGTTCCGCTGCAATCAGATATTGAAGAACCTCAATGAGTTCCATCGCGCATTCGACGTCAAAGCTGGAGATGCGTTGTATATGGATGAGAGCGAACGAGTTCGAATCTGGTGATTTAGAGCGTTTGCGACTTAGTTTCGTCGCGGTGCTTGCGTAGGTAAATCATGAATGGCGTTCCACCGGTGCCGACCGCCGATGGGTTTCCAGGCGCTTTTTGCGCTTGGGCATGAATATATTGACCTGCGTACTCCAGATGCATCGCGCGGAAGTCGCCGACCAATTCAACAGATTCATTGAAGAGCGCCGTTGTCGTCGGGCGATTAGCTTTCTTCACGAAATCGCGGACTGATGGGCCGGATTCCACGGCTTCAATAAAGGCTACGTGCTTGGGAGGCATATATTCGCGCATTTCCATGAGGTACTCGCGGAGTTCATCTCGCTCATGTTCGATGCCCAGTACTCCATCAAGAGCGGGAACGATGGCGCTCTGTGCGCCGGTTTCGCCGCGATATGTCATCCCCTTGCCGCCAAGAGCATCTACGCCTTCATAGACAACGCCATTGGGCAGAGCAGGATTGTTCCGCCAACCAAAAATATATGGACGAACACGGTGGAAGTAAACATATGGATCACACTTTTCAGGCATACGCGCCAGCACGTCATACATGCTCTTGATGCCATCTCTCAGTTGCGTTAAAGCTACATCGAGAGCGTCGGCATCGTTGGCTACAACAGCGTTCTGGGCCAATTCGATTGCGTGAAGAGCGATTCCAGCTTTCTTCTCGATATCGATATGAATCAGGATGAACCATTCTTCATCCTGACCGCCCAAGAAACATTGGAGAAGCGCGATATTGCCGCACTCAATCTCTTTTTTCGGATCAAGGCGATACCAGTTATCGATCGAATATGAGACATAGCTAAGAATAGGAGGGCGTCCAACTTTCACTCCAAGTTCATACCAAGGTTGCGCAAGAACTGCTGGAATCACATGCGCAGCCTCATTTTCAGACCATTGATATGCCATTCCAATATAAGAAAGTGCCAACATCGCTCGACGAATCTCGCCTTCAGTGGTGAGCGCATCCATCTTGAAAGGAGGTAGAGCCTTAACACGTGAACGGAAATCAGAGCCCATCAAGTACTTGGGAAGATTTCGCGCCATCTCATCCCATGCTTCGTTAGCAGCCGAGAGCGAACGAACTGGATCTTGGTGCTGCATGTACCCGAATTCGCGAGAGATGCCGAAATCTGCCAGCGAAACAGGTTTTGTCATGGAATTAGTGCTTGCCTGCTAGACGAGCTTCGCGACGCTTCTTCTGTTCGGCAGGATCTGGAACAGGAACCGCTGCAATAAGTCGCTGGGTGTAAGGATGCTTTGCGCGCTTCAAGATTTCGTCGCGCTCACCTTCCTCGACCAAGAGACCGTTCTGCATTACCGCGATGCGGTGAGCCAAAATATCCACGACCGCAAGGTCATGGCTGATGAAGAGACATGCAAACTTCAATTTATCTTGAAGTTCCAGCAGTAGCTCAAGGAATCGTGCTTGAACAGAGACATCGAGAGCAGACGTTGGTTCATCGGCGATCAAAAGGTCAGGAGTCAGAGCAAGTGCGCGAGCAATACCGACGCGCTGGCGTTGTCCACCCGAGAGTTCGTGAGGGAAACGGTTGCGATATGAACGAGGCAACTCGACCTGCTCGAGTAGATCTTCAACTTTGTGATTGAGATCGTCTCCCTTTGCAAGACCGGCAAGAAGAATTGGCTCACCGATTGATTCACCGATGGGTAGACGCGGGTTCAGCGATGATGCTGGATCTTGGAAGACAATGCCTGTGTGGCGACGAATGGGGAAAAGTTCTTTCCAAGACGCATTAGTGATGTCTTTACCAACAATCTCAAGCTTGCCTGCCTTGATTGGCAACAAACCGATAGCAGCGCGACCAACTGTGGTCTTACCTGAACCTGATTCACCAACAAGGCCAACAATTTCACCTGGGTAAATCTCGAGGTTGAAGTCACGTACAGCTACGAACTCTGGAACTCGGCCACGCTTTGGATAAGCAATGGTGACATTCTCCATTTTCATAACTGGAACCTGCTTGCGGGCATTGGGATCGAGAGCGCGCTTTGCAGTTGATCCAAGTTTAGGAACAGCAGCTAGAAGCTCCTTGGAATATGGGTGTTGAGGGCGATTGAAGATCTGATCTGAAGTGCCGTGTTCAACGGTATTTCCATCCTTCATAACCAAGATTTCGTCAGCCATGTCAGCAACAACGCCCATGTCATGGGTGATCAACAGAATTGCAGAGTTGAGTTTGGTGCGAAGCCCACGCATCAAATCGAGGATTTCAGCTTGAATGGTTACATCAAGCGCTGTGGTTGGTTCGTCAGCGATTAATAGTCCAGGATCGCAGGCGAGTGATTGGGCGATCATTGCGCGTTGGCGCTGTCCACCCGAGAGCTGGTGTGGATATTTGTTAAATGATTTCTCTGGGTCTGGAATTTCAACCATGGAGATTAACTCGATAGCGCGTTCGCGCGCTTGGTTTGGACCCATATCAAAGTGGGTGCGGAGAGTTTCAACAATCTGGAAACCGATTGTATAAACCGGGTTTAGCGCAGTCATGGGCTCTTGGAAGATGTAAGCAACTTCCTTACCACGAGCATTTCTGAGAGTCGCCTTGGATGCACCAAGCATCTCTTGGCCCTTAACCTTGACTGAGCCAGAAGTACGTGCGTTTGAGGCCAGAAGGTTCATGATTCCCATAGCGGTGGTGGACTTACCTGATCCTGATTCACCAACGATGGCAAGAGTCTTTCCGGCGTGAACATCAAAGTTCATCTTGATGGCTGCTGGATACCAGACACCATCCACCCAGAATTCAACCGTGAAATCGCGTACTTGAAGAACTGGTTCGTTCATTTAGGCAGCCCTTCTTTCGTTACGTGAGAGGATAGCGAGGTGACCAACGCCGAAACCTTCCGACCACGTAGTGGTTATGTCATGGCCTTCAGCGCCTTCTTTGCTATCAGCGCCTTTAGTTACATCAACATTCTCGATTACGGTTTCGACGGCGGAGTTACCAGCATTGCTTGGGGACTGGTCTTGAGCGCCATCTTCTACTTGATTTTCATCCACCCCAAAGTCGTCTTCTTTGATGAGGGTTTGACCATTGTTAATCCTTTGAAAACCATCACATTGGGCTGGCACGATGTCGACGACATTGATGCTCGCTTCACTATGTACGTTGTTAACAAAATTAGCGGCGAGAAAATCCATGCTTTTGCCGCACAAGCTCCGGGCAGATATCACAGCCGCACCGTTCATCCCAATGAGGTCAAAGGAATGCGCGTCGGAGATAGTGGAATGATCCGCGCTGGCGAAAGCCCCCGCACTAGTTCTGGAGCTGCTACTGCTATTGCACGTGCTCGTCTCGAGCAGTTCCAACGATTTGAAAGCCAAGGAACGATTACTTTCTCCAGCGAATTCAACAAGAGAGCAGCAATTGCTTTCGTAGCACTCGTTGTCATTGCACTCGTAACTCAAGTTATCCATTCTTAAGCAACCTCTGCGCGGCTCTCGAGTTTGCGGGCGTTAGCCTTATCTTTGCGGCTCAAGCGGCGGCGTTGACGAGGATCGAACGCATCGCGTAACCCATCACCAATGAAGTTGATGCAGAGCGCAATCGCAATGATGAATAATCCTGGATACCAGAAGAGCCACGGACGAGTCGTGAATGCATCTTGGTAGGTCGAGATTAGTAGTCCTAGAGAAACATCAGGCGCTACAACTCCAAAGCCAAGATAGCTCAGTGCAGTTTCAGTCAAAATCGCACCTGACATCAAGAGAGTGACAGAGACAATGATGACACCGACTGCGTTTGGCAAAATGTGCTTAAAGATAATGCGGCGATTTCCAGCGCCAGCGACACGTGCGGCATCGACGAATTCTCGCTCACGCAAAGTTAAGAATTCACCGCGCACAAGACGTGAGAGTCCCGTCCACGAGAACAGTCCTAGAAGTAGTGCGAGGAAAGCTGCACCCTTGTTTCCGTAGTGGAAACCAATAACAGAGCCGATGATGATGACAGGTACCGTGATGATGAAGTCAACAAGACGCATCAAGACTGCATCAACGAAACCACGGAAGTAACCGGACACTGCGCCGATAACGGTTCCGAGAGTTGCAGCAATTCCGCCGATGATGAACATAACCAAAATAGAGCGTTGGGCTCCGCGCATCACAAGAGCCAAGTAATCGCGACCAATGTCGTCTTGACCAAATGGGTGCTCACCTAGCGCAATTCCATCGCCGTCGATAAATGGGACCGCATCAATAGTGGGGCAACCAACGGTTCCACCAGGGCAATCCTCAAAACGTAGCTCTGGCATATCTTCGAAGCCGTACTTCCACCATCCAGGAATGATGAATGGGTCTTCTTCATCCCCAATTCGCCAGTCAAGAGAGGTGTAAACGATTGTGATCAAAGTAAAGAGGAATACAACAGAGATCATCGCAGCGCGGTGGCGAATGAAACGGCGGAAGACGATCTGGCCCTGACTTAGACCTTCGGTCTCCTTATTGGCAATGGCGTTTTCATTAGCCTCATTGGTAACTTCTACTTCTTTTTTCTTACGCGCCATTATTTACCAGCTCCTACGCGAATACGTGGATCAAGGACTGAATAAAGAAGATCTGCAATCAAGTTTGCCAAAATCGCAAGTGTTGAGAGGAAGACGATAACGCCCATCAAAAGATTGAGATCAAAGGTATTGATCGCCTTATTGAAGAGCGTTCCCATTCCCTGCCAAGCAAAGACGCGTTCGGTGATAATTGCTCCACCAACAATTCCGGCGATATCGCCCACCATAATCGTGGTCAACGGAATCATGGTGTTTCGGAATGCGTGGCGCATGATGACTGTACGTTCGGTTAATCCCTTTGCACGTGCTGTGCGGATGTAATCCTGATTGAGAACATCGAGCAAGGTTCCGCGCGAGAATCGGATATAGCCGGCGAATGAAATCAGAGTGAGCGCAAGAGTTGGCAAAATCAAGTGCATCGCAAAGTCCAAAACGCGGACCCAGAACGAAACTTCTGAGAGCCAGATTGTGGACTGACCGATAGTTGCAACCGGACGATAGTTAACGTCGTCACTCTCAACATAAGGACGCCAGTTCTGCATCATCTTGTCGAGCAGGATGAGGAGGCCAATAAGTGTTGAAGTAATGATGCTGGTGCGGATAATCGGCCCACGATCGATACGTGAAAATACGAATGCTCCAGCAATCGAGACAATCAGTAAGACAATGAATAAGCCGAGAATTCCAAGGCGAGGACGGTTGGAATCGAGGATTGTTTGAGCTGGGAAGTACGAGATAGTTCCGACTGCCGCCATAAGTAAGGTGGTCTTGAGAGCATTCTTATCGGAGAGGCCCATGGACAGATAGGTAACGCCGAAGGCAATACCAACGCCAAAGACCGCGATTGCGATTGGTCCAAGACGTGGATAGGCCAGCCACTCGGTAGCGCTGATAAAGGTCAAGAAAATTGAGTTTGCAACAAAGACGCCAGAGAAGATCAAAACAACTCTCTTGCGACTTCCGCTAAATATCGCTGCCCAGAAGAAACCTGCGGCAGCGCTCAACATAACTATCCACGGCGGCGATATCTTCGCCGTAACTAAGAAGTCATTGAAGTCAATTGCAAGATATTGCTTGAGCAAAACTGCTACCCAGAAGATTGGGAGCGAGAAGAGCAAGAAAGCGAAGAATGTCATTCCGTAGTCAAAGCGTGTGTATTGACGAAGAGCTGAAGTAATACCAAGTGAGATACCTAGAATAATCGCGACAATTGTCGCAACTGTCACAAGTCGAATCGTGGTGGGAATTGCTCCGACGATAGCTTCAATGACCGGCTCTTGTTCGCGAGTGAGACCGAAGTTTGGATTACCAACGAAAATTCCAAGGACTCCTCGAAGCCAGATGAAATATCTAAGCGGTGGTGGAAGATCGAGTCGAAGTTCACGGCTGAGGTTCAAAATGAGTTGTTCTTTATTCTGGGCATCGCTCAAGCGGAGTTCCGCGAGCGGATCGGTGGAGATCGCCGCTAAGTTGAAAAGCAAAAAGCTGGAGCCAAAGAGAATCACGACGAGCGCACCTAGTCGTCGAAGCACGTAGGCAAACATTCTCTTCTCCTTACACTGTCAGAAACCTGAAGTTTCTTTTTGGCTACTTACATGTATTAAGTGGCACCTGGAATTTTAACCAGGTGCCACTTAATTTACTGCTATTTGCGCTACTTTTCTTCGCGCGCGTTCAAACTAAGGCTGTTTATGCCTTACTTTGAGTACTTCCACTCCCAATAGTTCCAGACCAACTGTGGTGATAGTGGGTTTGGCTTGATGTTCTGCAGCTTCTTATTTACTGCAGTAACACCTGGGTGCTGGAAGATTGGAAGGGTTAGAGCGTCAGACATGATCTGCTTTTCAATGATCAAGTACTGAGCGAGCTTGTCCTTCTCTGAGAGAAGTTCTCCACGGAGCTTCGCAACTGCTGTATCAACTGTCTTGTTGTTATAACCAAGGAGGTTGTTACCGCAATCAGAGCAGAAGAGGTCAGCGTTACCATCTTGAGTAATTGCTGACTTCACCCATGCGAAGAACTCTGCATCCCATGCGCTTGAATCGAGCTGGCTTGACCATGCAACAACACCAGGTGCGTTGACATCGAAGCCTGCACGACCGAGAGCTGCCTTAACGATCTGAGCCGAAGCTGCACGACGAGCGTTTGAAGGTGTTCCCCATAGGAGGTTGA
>JACCDL010961653.1_pt1 | contig 10418 bp, 11 predicted proteins | sample 7441931 | NCBI WGS metagenome assembly JACCDL01 (sample SAMN15323437, study PRJNA562643) | freshwater metagenome | isolation source: river surface water | place: USA:Blue River Watershed | collected 2017-08-16 | reverse complement strand
GGCTTAAACATCTCAATTGAAACGGTCTTTACTCCGTACGCCTCGAGTGGAATGAAGGTCTGGTCGATTGCGGTTGGACGTTTACCTTCTATTCCCAAGGCGCGAGGAATTGAATGTCCATATACATCGGCATCAAGCAATCCGACTTTAAAGCTTCGCTGCGCCAGGGCTACCGCAAGATTTACCGTAACGCTACTTTTCCCAACGCCACCTTTACCTGATGAGACTCCGATAACTCTAGTAAGAGATTCAGGTTGGGCAAATGGAATGAATTTCTCTCGGCCACCGCGAAGTAACTTCTTGACTCGATCGCGTTGTTCATCGTTCATCACTCCGAAGTTAACTTTCACGTTCTTTACTTCGGAGACCTTAAGCGCAGCTTCGCTAACATCCTTCTGTAACCGATCCCGCATTGGGCAGCCCGTTATAGTTAGCAATATTGAAATTTCTGCAGCCCCATCTTTGAATTCAATTTGCTCAACCATGCCTAACTCAGTTATGGGGCGATGGAGTTCAGGATCAGAAACCTTTGCTAACTCACTCTCGATTGCCGACTTTATTGCTTCAGTCATAGCAAATCAGGATCTATCTTGGCTATATCTTTAAGCTCTTTACTCCGTGCCCGGGCTTCGTTTATAACTGGTTTAGTCTCTTCGAGCGCATCGCCCAGTACTTTCTTTGCCAAATTCTTTGGAGTTAGATCCTTTACATCCAAATCTTCAAAGCCGGGCCCTAGATTCTTCTTTAACTCCTTTGAAGCATCTGAGGTGAAGTTTCTTACTTTATGAATCATCCGTGCAAAATCTTTGGCAGCGCCGGGCAACTTATCCGGACCTACTAGAAATAGACCTAGGACTATTAATCCGAGGAACTCACCCATTCCGACGCCGAACATGATGTAATCCTAAGTGCCTATATTTTCGTGGCAACTAGAACGCCATCGCCAACTGGAAGCAGCATCGGCATCCAGAGTTCTCTTGCTTCACGAATGACCTTTATCGCATCGCGATAAGCAACCGTGGCTTCATCCCGTTGGGTCGGATCAGCGACTTTTCCACCCATGAGAGCGCGATCAATAACAAGTACGCCGCCCGGACGTAATGAACGATTTGCATTCTCGACATTTTCGAAGATATCCCGACTCTTTCTAAGGATGAAAATGTCATAAAGGCTATCGGCGAGCTTTCCCACAATTTCCGTGCTATTTCCAGTAATTAACCGATATCTAGAACTTGGGAAACCAGCTTCATCAAATGCTTGCTTTGCCAGGCGAGCATTTTCGACTTCATCATCAATCGACGTGAAGAGTCCCTTATCAATCATGGACGGGATGATCCAAAGCCCACTTACGCCAGAACCAGTTCCGACTTCGACGATTGATGACGCTCCGACTAGGTGGGTCAAATAACGGAGAAGTGAACCAACTGCGGGTGTTGTCTCATAACTACCGATTTCAACGCCGCGTTGCCGGGCGCGCTGCATGATCTCAGTTTCTGGGATGTAGTTATTAGCGAATGCCCTCATATCGCCGCGTTCCGAGAATGCAGATATCAAAGGGTTGCTAACCATTCTGTTAATAGGCGAACGCCAAATCCAGTTCCACCCTTGGGATTCTCCCCCGCATCACTTTCCGATCTTGCTGGCCCTGCGATGTCTAGATGAATCCAATTACGCTTTCCGGCAAATCTCTCTAAGAAGAGCGCTGCGGTTACCGAACCAGCTTGGAATTTAAATTTATTTCCTAAGTGATTCAAATCCGCGATATCGCTCTCTAGAGCAATTCCGTAATCATCAATTAGGGGCATATGCCAGATTCGATCACCTATGTATTCACCAATCTCATTTAGGGCGCTCGCTACTTTTACATTACGCGTATACATAGCTCCATATTGACGACCAAGTCCCAAAGTGGCAGCCCCGGTTAGCGTGGCAATATCCACCAAATAATCTGGAGCTAAATTCTTATCGGCATAGGCAAGTCCATCAGCTAGAACTAAGCGACCTTCGGCATCGGTATTTAGTACCTCAACGGTGGTTCCGCCGTAATGCTTAATCACATCACTTGGTCGTTGCGAAGTTGCGGAGAGAGCATTCTCAGCCAGCATCAAAAGCCCAGTTACTCTCACATTTAGTTTCAAATCTGCAGCTGCAGCGACCGTCATCAATACCGCAGCAGCGCCAGCCATATCGCTCTTCATAGGCGCCATCAGATCGTAAGGACGCTTTAAGGAAACTCCACCAGTATCAAATGTGATTCCTTTTCCAACTAAAACTACGTGGGGAGATTTCTTTCCACCTTTAGGTGTATATGAGACTTCCACAAATCTAGGCGGGTTCTTTCGACTCGAATTTCCAACGGCGCGAAGCCCACCGAACTCGGCGAGTTCTCTACCTGAGCGTTCTTTGATCTTTAAGTCAGGACGCTTGCAAATTATGCGCGCTTGAGAAGCGATCCATTCTGGTGATTTGATATTTGAAGGCGTATGAATCAGATCGCGCGCTTTCCAAGTCGCAGCAACCAAAACCTCGCTCCGCTTTACTACCGCCGCAAAGTCACCCGCAAGGGTGAATGATGGCGTCTCAATCTTCTTCTCTTTGTCGGCAGCGCCTTTAGTGCTCCATGAATACGTAGATAACGCCAAGGCATTTAAATGAACCAGTGCTTGATTTGAATTCTCTGCGCAGAGCGATAAGAGGTGAGAAGTAGTCGCCTTAACTTTTCGACCAAGAATCGTTCCAACCTTACGTAGATCATTTGGGTTTGCATCGCCAATTCCAATCAAATAAATGCGAGCTAACTTTTTCTTGGTTTCGTTTAGCGGAATCTCGATTAATTCGCCGAGCTTTGCTGAAAATGACTTACCTGCTTTGTCGATTTCTTCTTGAAGATCTAGATCGAATTCACTTTCGATAAATTTTCGCCACTTTTGATTTATGGCTATCTCGCCCGTTAACTTAACTGGAAGTGCGAGATGGGTAATGCCCTTTAGCGACTCTCCCGATGGGTTTTGGATCTTGCGTGATCCCAGTTTCGGGATGGGTCGATTCACTTCTTGATTAGCGAGACCGCTGTGTTCAAGACATCCGCGAGATTGCGAGCTTCCTCTTGATTGAGTTCCACAACGAGTCGGCCGCCACCTTCCAGCGGAATCCGCATGACCAAGCTACGAGCTTCCTTCGTTACTTCCATAGGTCCGTCGCCAGTGCGGGGTTTCATGGCTGCCATTTCGACCTCTTTCGTTATCAGCTCGCCTTGCGGATAGTCACTTCGGTTAGGCATTGCGACTTGCCAGCAATGCAGGGAGCGAATTATCGCGCATTCAGTCAGTTGAGGGGAAATCGAAGGTCTCGCGTAGCCGGGCTCGACCTGAGGCAAGGACGGCGGATACCGAGCGCTCCGGGACCCCAATTTTGATGGCGATTTCTGCAGTAGAGAGGTTCTGTCCAAAGTAGAGCAGCAAGATGATCCGCTCTTCAACAGGTAAAGAGGCAATGAGCTCTATAACAGTTTGCTTTTTCTGCTCCGCCACACGCTAAGGCTACAAGGCTCACCTTACGCTCAGCGCATACTCACCGCAGGGCGTTAATTAAAGGTTCGTGCGAATTTCCTAAGCGAGAAGTTAACCGTAAGGAGAATGAAGGGCTTTATCAGTAAGAGGATTAAGGCGGGAGCCTTTATCTCTTCATACCAATCAAATCTAGTTTTATCTCCAAGATCAACTAAACGAAACTCACCAATCCCCTTAATCACTTTTCCATAGTGATCAACACGGCAAAAATGCGGAGGTTCCCAGGAAATCACCTTCATCTTATCGAGAACTCCAAATGGTCCGACTCCAGTGAATGCTTCGATCGTAGTTCCGATTCCCGAATCATCAGCTCCGTTATCTGATGCACTTACTCGAGTCAGCGCCATCCAATCTCCCTGCTTCTCCCACTCCACCAAAGCACGCCAAACCTTGTTTACAGTTGCATTGATTGTGACTCTCGCATAGAAATCTTTAAGCACGATGCGCGCTCTCAAGATAGCTGATCGAATCAAGCGGATTAACGCACCACTTAACTAATTCATGCTGCCCCGGTTTTAAAAGATTCTTCTCAGTCAAATCTGCAAGCGCACTTCTTAATGAGTCATAAGTTCCATCTGGATCAAGAACTGAAATGGGCTTTCCATGAAAACCCAGATATCTGCCAACCCAGATTTCGAAGAGTTCTTCTAAGGTTCCAAGTCCGCCTGGAAGAGCGATGAAACCATCAGAGAGTTTTTCAATTAAACCCTTCCGTGCCCGCATATCTTCAACAATGTGCATCTCATGGGCATCGCTATCAATAAATTCGATGTTGGTTAGCTTCTCTGGAATAACTCCAATTGTGTAGCCGCCTTGAGATCTCACGCCTTTAGCCACCTCGCCCATTACAGAAATGGCGCCACCGCCCCAAACGAGTTGATGACCTGCTCTTGCTATCTCCTCACCCAGAGAGAATCCAATCTTTAGCGCGCTCGATGAAACTGCAGTAGATGATGCGCAGTAGACGGCAATCTTCACCCGCGAACTCTAGAGCGTTGGTACCTTTGGCACATGTCCACCGCTTACGGCCACGGCTTGGTTTCAAAATCAAAGAGTGGCGCGATCCTCGATACCCATTTCAAAGTTCTCGGACTGGGAAAACTAAGTAGTTCAGTTGCGCCGGATCTCGCCAGCCTTAGCTCCGTCGATGAGATTCGGGGCGTTCGCCGCGAACCAATCGCCATAGAAATCGACTTAGAAGTTGCCCCAAAGAATGTCCCAGATGCTTATTTAAGGCTTCAACTTCTCTCGCACCGAATCATTAAGCCGCATGGAGCAGTCCTAGATGGAATTTTCGGAATACTTAACAACGTCGTTTGGACCTCAGTTGGGCCCTGCGAGCTAGCCGGCTTTGAAAATGTGAGAGAGCTTCTCAGAGAGAAATATGGATCTTTTACGATTTATTCAATCGATAAGTTCCCACGAATGGTCGATTACGTAATCCCAGAAGGTGTGCGAATCGCGAATGCTGATCGCGTTCGACTTGGTGCTCATCTCGCAGCTGGAACAACAGTTATGCACGAAGGATTCGTTAACTTCAACGCCGGAACGCTCGGTGCATCAATGGTTGAAGGACGTATCTCAGCTGGCGTTGTTGTAGGTGATGGAAGTGATATTGGTGGTGGTGCTTCAATTATGGGCACGCTAAGTGGTGGCGGTAAAGAGGTAATCTCGATTGGCAAGAAGACCTTACTCGGCGCAAATTCAGGATTAGGAATATCTCTTGGTGATGAGTGTGTTGTTGAGGCTGGTCTTTATTTAACGGCTGGATCAATAGTTTTGCTTCCAGATGGTAAGGAAGTTAAGGCGCGGGAACTCTCTGGTGCTAATGGTTTACTGTTCAGAAGAAACTCCAAGACTGGTTCTATAGAAGCTTTAGCCCGCAGCGGAAGTTGGGGCGGATTGAATAGCGTTCTGCATTCAAATTAAAGCTAAGCGTTACAGAAAACCCCTTCATAAACTGGATTTGGCTTACATTCAGGTACAAATACTGGATAAACAATTTCTTGAAGATTGTTCTTTAGCCAAGTTGAAGGAAGTTTTGTTCTAGAGCGGAATACCTCACCAGTTAAAGAAACTCGCTTCCCTTCAGATGAATAACCTGAGATTGCCAGAACGCTATTTGTCTGACTGAGGGAATCGATTGTAAAAGCGATGACATCGGGGAGGCTAAAAGCCTGGGCCATCATGGCTTGCGGGACGCTGCGGGTCCACATGTAATAACGGGGATTTATCTTCGGATCTAGGCTCCACGGATCTGGTACGCCAAGAAGATAAGCGAACTCTGATCCCCAGACATCCTTGATGTTCTGGGTCTTGCCCCCGCTTGAGGAAAAGTAAAAGGCATTGATTGGAAGACCGCCTTGAGTTATCACAAGAGCGCTCTCAGAATCTATAAACGTTCGATTGACCGCTTCTTTCCAGAGAATTCCATAGTCAATTCGATTTACCTTTTCATCTTCCTTCGAATAGCCCACAAAGTTCTGGTCGACAGTTGTGCTATAGATATTGCAGTCACATTCGCTGCGAATTCGACCAATCTTTCCTAGCGCGTAAGTACGAGCTGCGATGACTTGCGCCTCGAGGGCTGCTGGTGGCCATGATGAAGGAACTTCACCAATTCCATATAAATATTCATCATGTAACCGCAACGTGGTTGTGACGGCTAAATAAGAAGTGAGCTTGGTTGTGACGCTCTTAAACGTCATCTGGCCATATTTGTATCTGCCGCTTTTGTCACCGCTTTTAAAAGCAATAATTGAATTTGGTTCCCATCTTATGGTCCAGGATTGATTTGGAGGTAGCGGGGCAAACTTTGCGGTGGGTGAAGTTAGGAATGGCACAATTTGGCCAGAAAAATTTGTAAAAGTTGCAGTAACAGTTCCATCATATTTTCCATATGGCTCAGGGTTTTCAGTCGCAGGAATATCTCCTTGGTAGAGGCTAAAACCACCACTAGATTTTTCGATACTAATTGATGCCGAAGTAGCCTGGTTTGCGATATTTACCCTGATGAGATGGTTATCCGGGAAAGGAGTCACTTCCGTGCCCGGGTAGTAATGACTCAAGATCTCTCTTGAGGTCTTGCCCTCTAGAGCCTGTCCGCGCGCACCAATCTGACTCATTCCTACGCCGTGTCCATATCCAGAACCCACAAATAAAAATTCAGCTGGAATTGTTGTGGTCGCGCGAGAAAGTGGCTGGATAGTTGAGATGAGCAGGATTGCTACCAAAAGTGCGCGCCACTTCATGCTTATTAGGGTACCTGAGCTAACTGGTTAAGAATTGGAAATCAAGGTGCGTGGTGATGTGATGAAACCAATTCCCCAGGAAAAATGCATGATTATCAAAACAATTGGAAGCCTAACTCTCTCGGCCCAGCTCCTTCCAATTACTAAGGCTGCAATCAAGATAGCTACCAAATAAGTAAATATTGGAATAAAAAATACTGGCGCCCAGAACGTTCCTAGAAGAATTGAGAAGGCTTGTAGAAATACATTTATCGGAGGAGCGAGGTATCTGAAATTGGCGGTGCCTTTATGGTAGCGAGTGACGGCTGCACGCCATCTTCCATATTCAAAATATTGTTTTGCTAGCGACCGAAAAGTGGAACGAGGTCTATACGTGACAGTCAGATTTGGGTTAAACCAGATCACTCCACCTTTCTCCCGAAGTCGGTAGTTCAATTCCCAATCCTGTGCTCTAGTAAATCTTGAGTCGTAGCCGCCAACGCCAATTAAGGCAGAACGCTTAAATACTCCAAGATAAACGGTATCGACGCTTCCGGCGCTGCCACCGGTATGAAACCTAGAAGCGCCAACTCCTATCGGGGAACGCATTGCTCGGGCAACCGCTCTTTGAAATGCCGTAATTCCCTCAGCCGCCATGATTCCACCAACATTTACTGCGCCAGTTTCACGTAACGTGCGAACTGCTTCGCGGATGTAATCAGGACCAATGGAAGAGTGGCCATCAACTCTCATAATGATTTCGTTCTTCGTTGCTGCAATTGCAGAATTCAGACCATCAGGGGTTTTACCGCTGGGATTATCAATCACCTTAATCCGGGGGTCACGCTGGGCAAGTGAATCCGCAATCTCTCGTGTGTTATCTCTTGATGGTCCTACCGAGATTGCAATCTCTATCGCACCGGAATATTGCGAGTTCAGCACGGCATTTATAGATTCCTCAAGATGAGCTGCTTCGTTGACGACAGTGAGGATTACCGAGACGGGTGGCTCAGTCGTACCGTGGGAATTATCACCCAGGAATTTCTCATCTCTCATAACGGATAAACGCTATCGCTTCATTACTCTTGCCGAGTGACTTCACCCCGCGCGATTCGTTTCTTCACCATTCTTTCGATATCAATCGTCGCGCTCTCCGGAATCACCTGGTTGGGATTGGGACGAATTACCGCCGCTATTCCTAAGCTCGATGTGTTTGCCGGCTTAGAGGATCGCCCCAAGAAAGAATCCTCTGCAATCAACTACCTAATAGTTGGTTCAGATACACGAGAGGGTTTAACGAGGGAAGAAACTCGAAGGTTAAAAGTTGGTAGCACGGCGGTGGCCGCTGGAAAACGCTCCGACACCATGCTCTTAGTTCACATCTCCAAAAAGCGCGACAAGGCCGCGATTATCTCGATCCCTCGCGATTCATTTGCACTTATCCCGGAACACAAATCGCTAACCTCTGACAAAATAATTCCTGCCACTTATTCCAAAATTAATTCCGCGTACAACTGGGGTGGCGCTTCATTATTAATTGAGACCTTTGAAGATATGTCCGGGCTCCGCATTGATCACTATGTCGAAATTAACTTTGTGGGATTTGTTCGGATGGTCGATGCTCTCGGCGGCGTTGAGATTTGTACTAAAAGAGATATCAATGATCCCAAGAGCCACCTCTCACTTCCTGCTGGAACGCATGTTCTAGATGGAGTCGACTCGTTGAAATATGTCCGTTCGAGAACTTTTGATGGTTTAGGTGACCTGGGAAGAATGAAACGACAACAAGAATTTGCCGGAGCGATGCTAAGGAAGGCGACCAGCGCTGGAGTGCTTTTAAATCCGATTAAACTCCTTGATTTCATCAACTCCGCTCTCGCTAGCGTCACTACCGATAGTGGGCTATCTCAAGGTGATCTCTTAACGCTTGGCAAGCAGTTACGGAATCTCTCGGCCTCAAATGTTAGAACTCTTACAATCCCGTTGAAGTATTACAACTACAACAAAAATGGCGTATCTGCAGCAGTTCTCTGGGATCCGGAGCTCTCCGCGGAACTATTTGAGCGAATAAAAAATGATGATGCATTGATCGACAAAGTCCGCCCTGAGCCTTCGGCATCGCCAAGTCTGGTAGATAAATTTGGAACTAAGACTGCATCTGATAATCCCTGCAATGAATCGAAGGGATAGTAAGTTTTGACTATGAAGTTGTCGGTGATTGGTACCGGTTATTTAGGTGCTACCCACGCTGCGGCTATGGCTTCTTTGGGCTTTGAGGTGATAGGTGTAGATGTAGATTCAAAGAAGATTGAGTTACTTACGGTCGGTAAGGTTCCATTCTTTGAGCCGGGTTTAGAAGAGTTACTCATCCAAGAAGTAAATTCCGGTCGATTGAAATTCACCACCGATTTCGCTAAGGCAAGCGATTGTGATGTCCATTTCATCTGTGTCGGAACCCCACAACAACAAGGTTCCCTCGCCGCGGATATGAAGTATGTCGATGCTGCACTTGAAGCGATTGCGCCGCATGCAAAAACTGGTTCGCTCATTGTTGGTAAGTCAACAGTCCCGGTAGGAACAGCCGAGCGACTCTCCAAAAGATTAAAGGAGTTGGGCTCTGAAGCAGAGTTGGCATGGAACCCAGAATTCCTCCGTGAGGGTTTCGCAGTTGAAGACACACTTCGCCCCAATCGCTTAGTTGTTGGTGTTACCTCAGATAGCGCGGAAGAGATCTTAAAGCGCGCTTATAAACCGTTGCTTGATAATGGCGTTCCTTGGATCCGAGCTGATCTGCCTACTGCTGAATTAGTCAAAGTTGCAGCAAATTCCTTTCTTGCTACAAAGATTTCATTTATCAATGCGATGGCGGAAATCTGTGAAGCAGCTGGCGGAGATGTGACGGTGCTTGCAAAAGCAATCGGTTATGACCCACGGATTGGCTCCAGATTCCTTCAGGCAGGAATTGGATTCGGCGGCGGTTGTCTTCCCAAAGATATCCGCGCCTTCATGGCTCGCTCCGAGGAATTGGGCGCTAAACAATCTCTGGAATTTCTCCGCGAGATTGACTCCATTAACCTCCGCGCCCGCCAAAGAATGATTGATTTAGTTCGGTTGGATTTGGGAGAAGACTTAAAGGGAAGGCGTATCGCAGTACTAGGCGCAGCTTTTAAGCCGGATAGTGATGATGTGCGGGATTCCCCTGCGCTAGATATTGCAGCCCAAATTGCAGCTGCCGGCGCAGATGTATATGTCTTTGATCCGAAAGCAAACTCCAACGCCAAGTTACGTTTCCCAGCACTCAACTTTTCCAATTCAGTTGAAGAGTGTTTAACCGGAGCTGAGATCGTTCTCCATTTAACGGAATGGAAAGAGTTCCGGGCATTAGATCCAATAAAGGTAAAGAGCCTGGTGGCCCGCCCAAATATCATCGATGGGCGTAACGCTTTAGATAAAGCTTCTTGGGAGAGCGCTGGTTGGCACTTCCGTGCGCTAGGGCGCGCTACTCGTTGATTACACCCTCTAGGTAATCAACCGCATGGCTTACCTTCTCGAATAACTTCGTTTCTCCCGCAAGCGCTACATATCCACTATGGCTAGAGGATTTAACTATCCGGTAGCC
>JACCDL010546416.1_pt1 | contig 10418 bp, 8 predicted proteins | sample 7441931 | NCBI WGS metagenome assembly JACCDL01 (sample SAMN15323437, study PRJNA562643) | freshwater metagenome | isolation source: river surface water | place: USA:Blue River Watershed | collected 2017-08-16 | reverse complement strand
TTTAAATTTACAGCAACAGGATCTGGAACGTTCAATTTGTCTTGTAGATTTGTGGATTTTGAACCCCTTAGTGAACAAATTGAGCTAAAAGGAGGAACGGTAACTGTTGATTTTACCTTTAATAAAAATCCAAAAGGATTAAATGAGGTTGTACTTATCGGTTATGGTACAACGCGAACAAAGGATTTAACAGGATCTGCCGTCGTGATTAACGAGAAAAATTTTACACAAGGTTCAATGTCAACGCCTGAGCAATTAATCATGGGTAAAGTTTCCGGATTGAAAATCAACACTAACGATGGTGCTCCTGGATCTGGAAGCACTTTAAGATTACGAGGAGGAACTTCAATCAATGCGAGTAATGATCCTTTAATTGTGGTAGATGGCGTTCCTTTAGATAATGGTGGAATTGCCGGAGCAGCCAATCCGCTTTCATTGATAAATCCAAATGATATTGCTTCATTTGTCGTACTAAAAGATGCTTCCGCAACGGCAATCTATGGTTCTCGAGCAGCTAATGGTGTCATTTTAATTACTACAAAGAGAGGTAGCAGTGGAAAAACACCATTAAAAGTTATATTTGACTCAAAACATTCCTTATCAACTGTTGCAAAGTATGCGGATGTATTGTCAGGAGATAGTTTACGGAGTTTAGTCATGAGGAGAGGAAATCCAACGCAACAAGCGTTATTGGGAACTGCAAATACTGATTGGCAACGTGAAGTTTTTCGACCTGCTTATGTCACAGACAATAACGTTTCATTAACTGGTGGAATTGAAGGTTTACCCTATAGATTATCTTTTGGAAATAGATTAGAGAATGGTGTCTTAACGCGCGATCAATTTCAGCGAAATTCACTTTCATTGAGCTTAACACCAAGTTTTTTCAAAGATGTAGTGCAGCTCGAAGTAAACAATAAATTGGTAAACACACGTTCGTTTTTTGCTAATCGCGGTGCACTTGGTGCAGCTTATTTTGATCCAACTCAACCTGTTTATTCTGACACTACCACCTATGGCGGTTACTTTGAATGGATAGACAACAATGGAAAACCAAATACGCTTTCGGCACGAAATCCTGTTGGTTTACTTTGGCAAAGAGAGGACAGAAGCAACGTCTGGCGTTACATTGGAAATGCAAAAGTTACGCTAAAAGTTCCTCAAATTGAAGGTCTTAAAGCTGTTGTGAACGGAGGTATCGATCAAGCTGAAGGTACAGGATTTACGATTACTCCGGCAAGTTCTGCATCTGGTTATTTTTCTCAAGGTTCATACAGCGAATACAGAAGTAATAAGGGAAATAAATTAGTGGAGGCTTACCTTAATTATAACAACGGAAAAATTGGGGTTACACGAAATGCGTTGGTCGACTTAACAGCTGGTTATAGCTACCAAGATTGGTACAGTGCAAGTCCAAATTGGGCAACATATAACGAAGCGCAAGACTCTGTTATTTTTCCAGCAGCAGAAAATCCATTTTTCACCAAAAACGCACTTCTTTCCTTTTATTCACGTGGAATTCTTACCTTAAAGGATCGTTATGTGATTAATGCATCTCTTCGCTATGATGGTTCTTCCCGCTTTAGTCCGCAAACACGTTGGGGATTATTTCCAGCTGTTTCCGCAGCTTGGGTAGTGACGGATGAACCTTTCTTAAAGAATTTCAAGCAACTAAACATGTTGAAATTGCGCGCTGGATACGGTGTAACAGGTCAACAAGATGGTATTGGTGATTATGCTTATATTTCAAATTACTTTATCGGTGGTCAAACTGCACAATATATTTTTGGACCAGATACCTTATTGGTGTTTAGACCTTCAGGGTTCGATGCCAATTTACGTTGGGAAACAACAACCTCTTACAATATAGGTCTTGACTTTGGAATTTTGAAAGATAGATTCTCCGGTTCAGTTGATGTTTATCGTAAAATAACGACCGATTTACTTGCAGTTGTGCCTGTAGCAGCGGGTACTAATTTTACAAATGAAATCCTAACCAACGTTGGAAGCATGCAAAATCAAGGAATTGAATTTTCTATCAACGCAGGACTATTTGCGAATAAGAATTCTCGTCTAGATTTAATGGCCAATGCTTCACACAACATTAACCGTGTGGTTAAATTATCTCAAATCGAAGATCCAGATGCTGTTGGTGTTCAAGTTGGTGGTATCTCAGGTGGAATCGGAAACACCGTTCAAGTTCACAGAGTTGGTTACCCGACATTCTCCTTCTTATTATACGAGCAAATTTATGATGAAAACGGAATGGTCATTCAAGTTGGACAGCAAGCTGACATCGATATAAATAACGATGGTCAAATTACGGCGGCAGACAAGTGGAAAGATATTCACGCTTATGTGGACAGAAATGGTGATGGTCTTATCAATATTAAAGACCGCTATATTTATGATCAGTCAGTTCCTGATTGGTTCTTAGGTCTTTCTTTGAATTACCAGTATAAAAATTGGTCATTTGGTGCCTCAATGCGAAGTGAATTAGGTGGACATATCTACAATAACATTCATTCAAATGCCGGAACGTTTCAATCAGTTAACGGAACACAAGGGTATTTAAACAACATCAGTTCGTTGTATTACGAAGATGAAATTCAAAAAATTGCAACGAATCAATTATTGAGTGATCATTACATGGAAAAAGCTGATTTTCTTCGTATGGATTTCTTTAGCGTTGGTTACAATTTTGGTAAATTAAAGTATTTCGGAGAAAAAGTAGGATTGAACGCTACTTTCGTAATTAACAACGTATTCGTGTTGACTAATTATTCTGGGTTAGATCCAGAAATAGGTGGAGGGATTGATAACAACATTTATCCGCGACCACGTGTTTATTCATTGAATTTATCATTTGATTTTTAATTGTTTGTGCCATGAAAAAAACAATTTTCCCATCCCTTTTGATTGCAGCAGTAGCACTTGCATCCATCACATCTTGCAAGAAACAGCTAAATCAAACACCCATGTATGGATTGAATGCTGAAAAAGTTTACAGCGATCCTAACAATTACATCAATGTGCTAGCAAAGTTATACTCTGGTTTGTCTATGACGGGAATCCAAGGTCCTGCAGGAGCTGGAGATATTGCTGGAATTGACGAAGGATTTTCGGCTTACGTGCGTGTATTATGGAATCTTCAAGAACTCCCTACTGATGAGGCTCTTTGTGGTTGGTCAGACCCTGGAATTCCTGCACTTAACAAAAGTGATTGGTCTGCTGATGATGGTTGGATCAAAGGAATGTATTACCGAATTTATTACCAAATTACCTTGTGTAATGAGTTTATATGGCAATCTCGCGATGAAAAGTTAGCAGAACGAGGTTTCTCTCAAGCAGATGTAGAAAAAATTAGAACCTACAGAAACGAGGCAAGATTCTTGCGAGCCTTGAGTTATTATCATGCCATGGATTTATTTGGCAATATTCCATTTGTTGATGAAAATGATCGCGTTGGAGCCTTCCAACCGGAACGTATTGACAGAGCTTCATTGTTTGCATACATCGAAGAAGAGTTAAAAGGCATTGAAGATTTATTATTAGATCCAGGAGCTGCTCCATATGGAAGAGCAACTAAATCTGCTGCGCATGCGCTATTGGCCAAAATGTATTTGAATGCGGAAGTTTATACAAATACAGCACGTTATGCAGATTGCAAAACGTATTGTGAGAAGATTATAAATGCGGGAGCTTTTCAATTAGATGACGTATACCAAGACATGTTCCTCGCAGATAATCATACGTCACCAGAAATTATTTTCCCAGTAGTATATGACGGTTTATACGCTCAAACTTGGGGTGGTACAACATACTTGGTTTGTGGGGCCTTAGGTGGAGCCATGAATGCTGCAGATTACGGTGTGAATGGAAAATGGGGAGGATTACGAGTTACGCCACAATTTGTAAATAAATTCCCAGATTCTACCCTGGATTCTCGTTACCTGTTCTACAGAACCGGTCAACAATTAAATTTTACAGCTCCAACCCAATTAGCCCAATTCAATTACGGATACGCATTTCCTAAATTTAAAAATAAAACAAAAGCTGGTTTGAACGGATCGAATAATGCGAATTCTGCACATGTTGACATTGATTTTCCAATGTTTAGATTAGCCGATGTATACTTGATGTTAGCAGAATCGTCATTTAGATTAGGTGACCAAGCTACTGCCATTCAATATGTTAATTTAATTCGCGCGCGAGCATACAACACTAGCGCTTTCAATGTAGCATCCCTTTCTTTAGATGATATTCTTGACGAAAGAGCACGTGAACTTAGTTGGGAAGCAACTCGACGAACTGATTTAATTCGATTTGGCAAATTTACCGGTGGAGACTACGTTTGGTCTTTTAAAGGCGGAGAAGTTGATGGTATTGCAACCGAAGCATTTAAAAATTTATATCCAATTCCGAATGCTGATTTAGGTTTAAATCCTAACCTTATTCAAAACCCAGGTTACTAAAGAATATACTTGTTGATTGGTGAAAAAGGAAGTTTGAAGAAATTCAGCTTCCTTTTTTTATGCTTTTTTTCGTCTGAATTGTCGATACAATGTTAAAGTTAAGGCTACTAGCGTAGCTACAAGAGCATTTTTTCCGAGGTAATCACCATGTTGCGTATAAAATGTTTTTTCAGCTGAGAGCGAAATTTCTTGATCGATGGTAGCAGGTACCCAATAACCTGTCTCTTGTGCTATTTCACCGGTTGGACTAATAAATCCACTTTTACCTGTATTTGCAGAGCGAATAACCCATCTGCGGTTTTCGATGGCTCTAAGTCTTGCCAAACTAAAATGTTGTTTGTATCCAGGAGAATCACCCCACCACCCATCATTGGTGATGATGCAAATCGCCTCAGCGCCCTTGTTGCACTGTTCAGCAACAAACTCTCCGTAAATAGATTCGTAACAAATGACTGGCGCTAAAATGCCTTCACTACTTCGAATAACTTTTGGTTCATTTTCAATTCCTAAGGATCCAGAAGTACCTCCATTTTGTAAAGCGAAATTTTCTAGGAAAGGCAACCAACTTGCGAATGGAATTTTCTCAACTCCTAAAACAAGTTTAGACTTGTGAATGAGGGTTTTTTCCATTAAATTATTCATAAATAAAGAGGTGTTGTAGTTTTCCACATAACCATTACCTTCAGGTAAGGGTTTTGCCGCAGAAGATACTTTTTCTTTGAATAAATTGGACGTGGAAGCTCCTACCAAAAATTCTGTTTGAGGCCAATTTTTCTTTTCTTCCGTCATCATTTTTATAACACCAAATTCATCGATGTACTCCTCCCAAATGTCGGCGCTCAACATGGTTTCAGGCCCCATAACCAAATCTATCTTTTTCGACTGGTAAGGAGCAATCATTCTGTAAAATTTTGCCAACTGATCTTCAGGTGTATATGAGGGGGAGAATTTTTCGTTATACGGATCAATATTAGGCTGAACAGCTAAAACATGTATTTTTCTAGAGGAATCCTCCTTAAAAGAACTTAAAAGCAAATAGGAAATAACAAGTGGTGTAATTAGAAGTGAAACTGAACTGATCCCGATAGGAAGCAAAGATTTGGGTTCATTTGTCGTTTTCCACTTAAGGAATAATTTCAATAACAAAGCATTAATTAAGAGTATCCAGAGACTTCCTCCTAATACCCCAGTGAATTCATACCATTGAATCCAATTGGGTAATTCTGAAAAAACATTTCCCATGGTAAGCCATGGCCACGATAATTCCCAGTTGAAATGACAATACTCGAAGGCTACCCAAACGATAGGAAAAAACAAAAAATCATAGGCTGAAGTACTTCGTTTACGCAAAAAATGAAAAAGAAGAAAGGCCAAGGCCATGAGTAAGGAGTTGAAAACAAATGCTAAAACTCCTCCAACAGAAGTAGAATTCCAAATCCACCAGGTGCTTCCCAAATTGTAAATAAAAAAACTCCAATAGGCATGAACGAATACATGTCGCCCACTTTTTGAATTCTCCGATAACTTATTTTCAACTAGTAGTAAGGGTATCCAAGCAATGAAGATGAGCGGCATTAAACTTCCACTAAATGGAAACGAGATCGTAAGTAACAGGCCTGTCAAGGTGGAAAATGCATAGCGCTGTTTTTTGGAAAGTGAAGTCATGCGACAAATTTAATAGAGATATTTTGTTATTGTATTTAGCGAATGGAAACTTATTGTATTCTATTGATTAAGATAAACCTTAGGAATTTAAGTTACGGCAAAAAAAAAGCTGCTCTTTCGAACAGCTTTCTAACCAATATGGATTCAATTATGCTTCGGCTCCTTTTTCAAACGGAACAACAGAAACAAATGAACGATTGTCTTTTTTCTTACGGAATTCTACTAAACCATCCGTTAATGCAAATAATGTATGATCTTTACCAATGCCTACATTATTCCCAGGATGATGTTGTGTGCCTCTCTGACGAACAATAATGTTTCCAGCAATAGCTGCTTGTCCTCCAAAAATTTTCACACCCAAACGTTTGCTATGGGATTCACGACCGTTTTTCGAACTACCAACTCCTTTTTTGTGTGCCATCGTCTTATGTTTTTATTCGCTAAGCGAGATTATGCTTTAATTTCTTTAATACTGATCGCCGTAAACTGCTGACGGTGACCGTTGCTTTTTTGGTAACCTTTTCTTCTTTTCTTTTTGAAAACGATTACTTTATCTCCTTTCACATGGTCAAGGACTTCTGCGGTGACTTTTGCACCTTCTATAGCCGGGGCGCCAACTGAAATTTTACCATCGTTATCAACTAATAAAACTCGATCAAATTCTACTTTAGAACCAGTTTCAGCTGATAATCTGTGTACAAATACCTTTTGGTCTTTTTGCACTTTGAACTGCTGCCCTGCTATCTCTACAATTGCGTACATATAGCTAATTTTTAAATTTAGGATTGCAAAGATACGATATTATCCTTATTCAGCAAACTAAATTACACGAATTATTTCTGTTTAGAAAGATAGTATTTTATTTACTTGATTTTAGCTTAAGTAAACCCGGTAAATTAGCCAAAAGAATACCCAAGAGAATGATAAACATAGAGCCAATTTGCGCTGCTGTAATAACTTCGCCAAAACGCCAACCAATCAAAACCGAAACGATGGGCATTAAGTATGTCACACTACTTGCGAACAATGCCGATGATAAACGAATAGTAGCATTGAAGAGAATTGTGGCGATAGCTGTTCCAAATAAAGCGAGAACGATTATGGCACACAGTCCATCAGAAGCTAGGTCATTTTCTAATATCACCGTTGGTGTGTCCATAAATAAAACAATTAAAAAAGCAGGTATCCAAATCAAAGACAAAGAAATGCTTGTGACTTGCATGGAGCTGTAGTGTTGTAATTTGTATTTTATGGTACTCAGGCTTATGGCGTACAATAGAGTTGCTGCAATTACAGCAAGAATATGCGTGGTATCGCCTGAAAGTGAACTTTGTTTTCCAGACAAAACAAGTAAAATAATTCCAACAGTGCCGATACTTACTCCAATATATTGATAAGAATTTAGTCGTTGCTGAAAAATTAGTAATCCGAGAAGAATAGTGAAAATAGGCGTGAAACTATTTAGCATACCTGCGAGGCCAGATGTGATACCTGTTTCTGCAAACGTAAATAAAAACGCAGGCAAGAAACTTCCACAAGTTCCCACAATGGAGAAATAAAGAATGTCTTTCTTCGATTGGAGCGATTGCCATCCCTTGATTGCCCAGGGTAATAAAACACTTGAAGCAATCAGCATGCGAAGTGATCCAACTTGAGGAGCACTAAAAATTGGCTCGCCATTACTGCCATACATGCCTTTTTTCATCAATATAAATGAGCTTCCCCAGATGATGGAAAGGATAATCAATAGAATCCAGCTTTTAAGGGCGTTGGTCATGCGTCAAAATTAAGTCAATTGAGTGGCAACATTTCTAAGCATTTTAAAACTTGTAAACGTACATTGTGAATTACGTGTTAAAAAGTTCCCACAAACTCCCACTATAATTAAAAAAGTCAAATAAAATAAAGGAATTAGACGTATTTTTTATTCTCAATTGAAACCAATATATTTGCTAAACGTTAGAAGTTATCAACAATTTAAAATCAAGTGGTAAAAAGTGGTAATTATTCCATTAATTTTACCCATTATTTAAGCTATGGCAGGATTAGTAGGAGAATTTGAAGTAAAACTTGACGAAAAGGGTCGGTTTTTATTTCCTTCTGGATTAAGGAAGCAGCTTCCTACGTCGTCTCAGCGAGATTTCATGTTGAATAAAGGATTTGAAGAGTGTTTGACTTTGTTTCCTCTTCCAGATTGGGAGCGAATAAGCGACAAGCTTTCGAAAATGAACTTATTCAAACCGAAGAACAGGATGTTCTACCGCTTATTTCACCAAGGGGCAAAACAGGTGACATTGGATAATGCAGGCAGGGTGTTAATACCTGTTGCGCTAATGGAGCGGGTGGGCCTTGAGTCAGAGGTTATGCTTATTGCATACAATGACAGAATTGAAATCTGGGACAAATCCAAATACTTCGAAATGATCGAAGGAAACATGGCTGATTTCGCTGATTTGGCGGATGAAGTAATGGGTGATTTGGACAATGGAGAATAATACGGCTTACCACATACCAGTGCTCTTTAATGAGTGTATCGATGGGTTGAATATTAATCCAGACGGTATATATGTAGATGTTACCTTTGGAGGTGGTGGGCATTCCAAGGCTATTTTTAATGCTTTAGGAAATCAAGGAAAACTCTTCGCGTTTGATCAGGATCAAGCTGCTCAGCAAAATGTATGGGAAGCACCAAATTTCCAGTTAATTCCTGCGAATTTTAGCTATTTAAAAAATCATTTGAAACTTCATAATGTTCTGGCAATCGATGGATTGTTGGCTGATCTTGGTGTTTCTTCTTATCAATTTGATGAGCCTGCAAGAGGATTTAGCATCCGTGAAAATGCGCGCTTAGATATGCGAATGAATCAGCAAGCAAAATTATCTGCCTATGAAGTGGTAAACCAGTATGAAGAAGAGCAGTTAACTCAAATTTTTAAAGTATATGGTGAATTGCCTTCTTCCCGCGCTATGGCGGCAACAATCATTTCCAAGCGAGCAGATACTCCAATAGAAACCACAGTTGAATTAATGGAGGCGTTACGACGATTTGCGCCAAAGTTTAAAGATCATAAGTTCTACGCACAGGTTTTTCAGGCGATTCGAATTGAGGTTAATCAAGAATTGGAAGTGCTAAAATCAATGCTCGAACAAGCTGCTGAATTGCTTAAACCAGGAGGTAGATTGGTCGTAATGTCTTATCATTCTTTAGAAGATAGACTTGTCAAAAACTTCATGAAACGCGGTTCGTTTGATGGAAATATCGAAAAGGATTTTTTTGGAAATGTACTGAAGCCTTTTAATGAAATTACTCGCCATCCTATTGTGGCTGATGAAAATGAGATTCAACAAAACTCGCGTTCGCGTAGCGCTAAATTAAGAATTGCAGAGAAGAGATGACAGATAATGACTACATAGTATACAATCTGCCTGATGATAAGGAGCCTGCTAAAAAAGCAGAGAAGAAAAACAATGCTCCTAAATCTGTTAACAAAAACCCAAAGAAGGTAAATGCGTTCACGCAAATCTTAAATGGGGATTTTCTTACTAAAGAATTCTTTTTGAATAACTTGAGTTTTCTGTTCTTCTTAATGTTTCTGTTAATTCTGCTTATCGCAAAAGGATATTACGGTAAAGAAGTAGGAAAGGATATTGTAAAAGCTCAACGCGATCTTGATCAAAGTGCTGCTGAATATGTGGAACTTAAATCAAAATTAGAGGCGGAAACGAGAAGAATAAGTTTAGTAGAAAAGTTGGATTCAACTGGTCTTAAAGAAACTAAAAATGCCACCAAAGTAATTCGAGTTAAACCATGAGTCAGGACAAGAATTTTCTTTATTACCGTGCATATACCATCTACTTTGGTTTTATTGTGCTCATGCTAATTGTTTTGTATAAAACGGTTTCCTTACAAATGGAGGGTAGGTCGAATGTGTTTTCAAGTTCTGATGACAAAATTCCATACCGTACTGTGGAGCGACCAGCCAGAAAGGGAGAAATCCTAGATAGAAATTACAATACCTTACTAACTCATGTTACCTATTATGATATCTACATGGATCCAACCGTTGTAGATCAAAAGGTATTCGATAAAGACCTTAATGAACTTGGACAAGCACTTCATAAAATGTATCCACAAGAAAACGAAGCGCATTATGTGGATTTAATTCTCAAGGCAAGAAATGAAGGCAGTCGAAGTGTTCTGATTCGTAAAGCTGTTACCAATGATCAGCGATTGAAATTACGAAAATTACCCATCTTTAAATTAGGTCGCTTCAAAGG
>JACCDL010897997.1_pt1 | contig 10420 bp, 14 predicted proteins | sample 7441931 | NCBI WGS metagenome assembly JACCDL01 (sample SAMN15323437, study PRJNA562643) | freshwater metagenome | isolation source: river surface water | place: USA:Blue River Watershed | collected 2017-08-16 | reverse complement strand
GTCTTGTAATTCCACGCAGCCCAGCAACGTTTCGTTTTTGGCAGCAAGGTAGAGTCATGATGCAAGATTGCTCGATTTTTTTGATATGGAATTGCTGCAAGGATCGATTGGTCAAATGATTCGATACCATGAAGTAGTTTTAAGCTTTCATCACTATGACAAGCCATAATTACTTCATCAAAATAATGAACACCTTCTGAGGTAATGAGCTCAATACGTTTATCCACATGATTGGCTTTAGGAACATTAATTTTTTCTACTGCTAAACGAATAATTTTGCAGCGATCAGGATTCATTGAGCTTATTAAGCGCGAGACGTATTGTTTTGATCCGCCTTTAACGGTTAACCATTGAGACAGATTATTGATTTGTAGGAGGCCGTGGTTATGACAAAACAGAACAATTGTTTCGAGCGGGAACTCAAGCATTTGGTCCGTTGGGCAAGACCAAATTGCCCCGATCATTGGTAAGAAATACCACTCTTGAAATGCCTTACCAAAACGATGCTGCTCTAAAAATGATGCAATGGATTGCAACTGACTGGGATCGCCAATATGATCTGAGTGTCGATGTTCGATCGCTAATTTAGTTGCTAAGCGATTGAAGCGCAAAATATCTGCAACCATCCCCCAAAACACAGGTCGAGCAAGATTGCTGCGTTGACCAAACAGAGTGTTTAAATTATCACCAGACCACTCAATGTTTTGATCAATGGAGACTGAAAAAGACATTTCTGATAAAGCAAGTGGAACGTGAAGTTCTTCAAATAAACGGGTAAGTCGAGGATAAGTTTTGCGGTTAAAAACCAAGAAACCAGTATCAACACTGCATGGCACTAAGCCATTAGATGTTGGAACCTCAATATCGATCGTGTTGCTATGTCCGCCAATGTGATTGGCGCCCTCGAATAAAGTTACGTGAACCCCGTGATTTTTTTGTAGGGCATAAGCACAACCCAGCCCAGAAATACCGGCACCTACAACCGCTATTTTTTTGAAGGGATGAGAGTGCGTTGAATGAATGCTCACGAGGCTTGGTTTTTTAGAAGTTTTTCGATTTCAGAAGTAATCGATCGACTATCGGGTTTTGTCAGACTATTAAAAGAGTCAACAATATTACCGTTACGATCAATCAGGTATTTGTAGAAATTCCATTTAGGAGTAGTGCCAGTTTTGGCAATCAACATTTTAAAAAGAGGATTTGCGTCTTTGCCACTCACGGAACTTTTAGCAAACATTGGGAATTTTACATCGTAAGTGTTTTTGCAAAACTCAGCAATTTCTTTATTTGTACCAGGCTCTTGTTGTCCAAAGTCATTGGAAGGAAATCCCAAAATCACAAATCCACGATCTTTATAACGGGAATACATTTTCTCAAGTGCTTCATATTGGCTGGTAAATCCACAAAAGCTAGCCGTGTTTACAACCATAATTACCTTACCTTGATATTGACAAAGATTTTGTGGAACTTCATCTTGAAGTCGTGGAAAGGTATGCGATAAGGTTGGACTACATTTAGTAGTAGTTGCCGAAGTATTTGCATGAGCAATATCTGTATTCATCATGATAAGTCCACCAAAGGCAATAAGGAGTAGGAATCGCATGGTTTTATCTCTCTTCAAAGTAGTGTATTAAGTCTAACTCGATACGAAGACTTTCGCATTTTGGGGAAATGAACCCAAGATCACGTATTGATTGGTTTTATGACCTCTTCAAGATAGATCCTCTAGAATGATATTTATGACAGCTAGTTTGAAGAATCCTCCCAGTTTTGAGGCAAAAATTTGCAATAGCAGCGCTGAACTATCTGCCAAATTAGCTGCACTGCAACGCCCCTTGGTTTTCACAAACGGGGTTTTTGATATTTTGCATCGCGGCCATGTTAGTTATCTTGCCCAAGCCCGAGACCTTGGGAAAGCTTTAGTGGTGGGAGTCAATTCCAATGCATCTGTAAAAATGTTAGGTAAGGGTGCGGATCGACCAATTAACGATGAAGCAGATCGAATGGCCCTGTTAGCAGCGCTTGAAAGCATTGATTTGGTCGTGATGTTTTCTGAGCAAACCCCTATAGAGTTAATTAAAAAAGTTCGTCCAGATATTTATGTTAAAGGTGGAGACTACTCCATTGAAACCTTGGCAGAAACAAAAGCTGTTCAGGAATGGGGCGGGAAAGCATACGCCATCCCCTTTATCCATGATCGGTCAACCACGCATTTGCTTGGAAAAATTCGTTCTTAATTTTTCCTAGTCGGCTCTCACTTGGGTTTTGAGCCATGCCCAAACACCGCGCAACACTAGGCCAGATATTTTCTCAGCAGGAAATTGATTTTCGACTAATTTTTTGATGAGTGCATCCGAAAACCCACCATCAATCCAGATGCGTGTAATGGGTTGATTTTTTTTCTTGGCAAATTCCATCGCTTGTGCAATTGCCCCTAAGTGCGCAAGGAGGACACCCTCATTGATAGCACTCGGAGTATCTAAACCGATGCCATTGGTTTCTAAACCTTGATCAGGGACTGCTAAGCCAGCAGTATTCGTGAGAAGACTTTCTCGCATGATGCCAAGACCTGGAAATATCCATCCTCCGTAGTGAATGCCATTTGCACCAAGGAAGTCAATGGTTGTAGCAGTTCCAGCGCTGATGACAAGACTGTTTTCCGTTGATAGTTGTCGAGCTGCAATCAATCCAGCCCATCGATCTGCACCAAAGGTTTCAGTGTGATATTGAGTTTTAAGACCTATGTACGAGGAGTTGCCAAGCAATCGATAGCGGGGACACTCTTTAAAGCCTAGCAATCCTTCATTTAGTGAATCAAATACTGAGTCCTTGGCAACGCAACAAATTCCAATTGCCTTGGGTGTTGGGATGGTATTTTTTATGTATTGTGTGAGCTCATCACGATGTTCACTAGAGCCCAGTAATTTGGTATCAATTGCGCCCGAGTAGTCCCATATTTTTTTATAGCGCTCCCCTGGGGTTCGGTGAGAGTCCACACAAGTCCACTTCAATCGTGAGTTACCGATATCAATTAATAAAAAAGTGCTCATGATTTTTTTCGCAGGGATACGTCCCCAGCATAAATGACTATAGGCTCATTATTGCCGCTTTCTAATAATAAAAGTGCGCCCTCATCATTAACACCTTTTGCAATGCCGATACTCTTTGATTGACCAAATTCACTTATTTCAACAGGAAGATCGCGATAGGCATCCCAATATTCCCATTGATCACGAAATGCAGCAAAACCTCTTTTTTCAAAAATACTTAAATACTCTCCCAGTGCATCCAAAATCGACAGCCAAACTAAATCAGCATCCATCGTTACTTGATTCTGATTAAGTTCAGATAAGTAACTGATTGAAACTTGACTGGCAAGTTCAAGTTCTTTGGAATAACTAAGGTTCATACCAATTCCAACAACCATCCAAGTTTTCTCATTTGGATTATTGCTAGAGAGACGACCTCCTTCAATCAGAAGACCTCCTAATTTACGATCATGAATGAGTAAGTCATTAGGCCATTTCAATGCCAGACCATGCTCGCGTAATTTAGATTCATCCATCTGTAGACTTTTCGAAATCCCACGAATTGTTGCAAGACCACAAACTAGGCTTAGGCCTTGAAGTGATTTGATATTTTCATTAAAGGGATAAGCCAGAGAAAAAGATAGCGAGACATTTGGCTGGGCAAACCAACTTCGACCAGCTCGACCTTTTCCTTTCGTCTGATTTTTTGCTAAGCGCGAGATTGGATCAATCAGCTGTCCGGCTCGCCAGCGGCTCATTAGATCCTCATTGGTGGATTCTGTTTGAGATACGCGCTCGAGAATGCAATTCCAGTTCATTTGAGTATTGTAGAAAGGTCTCGATAGAATGGGTACTTATGTCAGGCAAATTATCCAAAGACCATACTCAAAGTCGCGTTGATCAGACTCGAGTCCCGCGTCGCGCAAGTTGGCCACTCCAAGCAATGCCTTTGGCACGCGCCATTGCTTTTACGTATATTTTTCTGATTTGCTATGGTTGCCTCAATCCATTCAATTTTGATTTGAAGTTCGGGCTCAACCCGTTTGCATGGTGGTTTGGCCCCCTTCCGAAATACATCACCCTGTTTGATGTCACGATTAATGTATTGGGATATATCCCACTGGGATTTATATTGGTGTTCGCACTATATCCACGTTCGCAAGGGTTTTGGGCAATTTTAATAACCTTGCTATCAAGCGCTTTTTTATCTGCTTTGATCGAGAGCACCCAGACATGGTTGCCCACACGCATTCCCACCCAAATCGATTGGATGGCCAATTTATTAGGTGCTTTTATCGGGGCCTTACTGGCATTGCCTTTAGGTCCCCATTGGCTTTCAGGAACAGCGTTACGCAAACGATTTGATTATTGGTTTGGAACCCGCTGGTTAAGCGTTACCCTGTTTATATTATTTCCTTTTGCTCAAATTTATCCGCAAAGTGCCTGGCTTGGAATGGGATTTCTGGGCATCACTCCAAACATGACAAACGATTGGGGTTCTGGAGCAATTAACCACATACTCTATGAAACATTAGTGACAGGCTTGAGTTGGTTTGGTGTTTGCTTATTTTTTTCATTAGCATTGCGACCCAGCATTCCCAAGTTAGGTTTGTTATCAAGCCTGCTAATCATCACCGTTATTACTAAATCACTATTTACTTCATTACAGTTTGGAGCTGAATTTGGATTTGTTTGGTTAAGTACTGGGGCAATTTTGGGAATGGGGCTTGCAAGCGCCTTATCATTCGCCTTCTTAGAACGATCAACCCGGATTCGCTTTATAGCGTGTTTAAGCGCATTCATCGCATTGATCATTTTGGTGAATTATTTTCCAGATAATCCCTATCTCACAATCAGTCTACCGAGTTGGGGGCAAAGTCGTTTAGCCCATTTAAACGATCTGATGCAATGGTTGTCATGGTTATGGTTGCCAATCGCACTTATTTGGTTACTTAATTATGCAAGACGCGGTAGTTCATGAGATCACACGATTAGCAGCAGATCGATATAATTTTGTTATGAGCTATCAATACCATCTATTTTTTTGTTTAAACGAGCGCAGTAACGGCGATGATTGTTGCGCCCGTCATAATGCGCAATCCTTATTTGACTATGCAAAGAAACGGGTCAAAGAACTTGGATTAAATGGCAACGGCAAAGTTCGAGTTAATAAGTCGGGCTGTTTAGATCATTGCGCCAATGGTCCTGTCATGGTGGTTTATCCCCAGGGCGTATGGTATTCCATGATTGATGAGTCCGATATCGAAGAAATTATTCAATCCCATCTTGTGAGCGGTAAACCGGTTGAGCGACTCGTTATTTAAGTCTAGTCCCCAGTCTTTTCATGAATAGCCGTACCCAAGTCATTACGATTCCAGGACCTGTTGGTCTAATTCAGCTCTCAATTGATCTGCCTGATGAGCTTAAGCAAAATCCAGATTTTGAGCTAAGGGGCCTGGCGCTGATTGCCCACCCTCACCCGTTGCTGGGCGGAACGATGGATAACAAGGTTGTACAAACCCTAGCACGAACCTTTAATCAATTGGGTTACTTATCTGTTCGCCCCAACTTCAGAGGCGTTGGTCTATCAGAGGGCAGTCACGACGAAGGCCGAGGCGAGTTGGAAGATTTGGTTTACCTCAGTGATTGGATGCGCACACCGCAGTCGTGGATCCAATATTTGTCTAATGCAAGCGAGCAAACATGGATCACCAAAACGAATCAACTTCCCTTGGCACTAGCTGGATTCTCATTTGGAAGTTATGTCGGCACGCATTTAATTCATCAACTGGCAGAGCTTGGGAGACCAATTGAGCGTTTCGTGATGGTTGGGAGCGCGGCCGGAAAGTGGAAATTGGCCGACAAGGTGCCCGCCGATACGATTGTTATTCATGGTGAAAACGATGAAACTATTCCTTTGCAAGCTGTTTTTGATTGGGCAAGACCTCAGGAGTTAACTGTATGTGTCGTTCCTGGTGCCGATCACTTTTTTCATCGTAAATTACATTGCATTCGTAACATTATTCTGTCAAATTGGTTAGGATTTCCAAAAAAATAGATGCGATGAACACTAATTCCAATACAGATTCACTGATTCAGTACCCTTGTGATTTTCCAATCAAAGTAATGGGAAAAGCAAACCCTGAGTTCTTGCCTGCGATCATTCATGTTGCAAAACAATTTGATTCCAGTTTCAAAGAAGATGGCATCGAACAAAGACCATCGCGTGATGGTAATTATTTAGGTTTAACGATCACGGTGCATGTTCATAGTCGAGAACAGCTTGATGAAATCTATCGAACTTTGTCAACCCATCCACTTGTTAGCGTCGTACTCTAACGATTTGCGATGCAGGTAAGCCAAATTCGTATTCGCCATTTAGGCCAAGTGGAATACGAGCAAGCCTATGAGGCAATGAGGCAATTCACTAAAGAACGATTGCCTAACACTTGCGATGAAATCTGGGTTTTACAACACCCCCCAGTTTTTACATTAGGCTTAGCTGGCGATCCGTCTAATCTTCATCGACCAATGGATTCCATTGCGTTAATTGAGGTTGATCGCGGGGGTGAAATTACTTACCACGGCCCTGGCCAAATTGTTGTCTATTTATTACTGGATCTCAAAAGAAAAAAACTTTTTGTTAAAGAATTAGTCTCTCGACTAGAACAATCGGTTATCGACACCCTCTCTGAGTATGGGATATCGGCTGAACGTATGCCGGGCGCTCCTGGAATCTATATTGCTAAGCAGAATACAGTGAGCCCCGACTATTGGGGGGCGAAGATTGCGGCCTTGGGCTTAAAGATTACAAAGCAGTGCAGTTATCATGGATTAGCATTAAACATCGACATGGATTTATCGCCTTTTGAGGCAATCCACCCATGTGGCTACGAGGGTTTAAAGACGATTGACCTGCGAACGCTCGGAATCGGCGAAAATAGCGATATGGTTACAAATCGCTTACTACAGCATTTGCAAAACCAGTTACGTTTGGAACTTGCGCAATGACCGAGTCAAAAAAAGAATACAACCCTTTGCAAAAGCAAAAGTCGGCAGATAAAACGGCACGCATTCCAATCAAAATTGTGCGGTTGGAGGAGACACTAAAAAAACCCGACTGGATTCGGGTAAAAGCTGCTTCGAGCAGTTCACGTTTTACAGAAATAAAAAAGATTTTGCGTGAGAACCAGCTTGTCACAGTTTGCGAAGAAGCGAGTTGTCCAAATATCGGCGAGTGCTTTGGTAAAGGAACCGCTACTTTTATGATCATGGGCGATAAATGCACAAGGCGTTGCCCATTTTGTGATGTTGGCCATGGTCGGCCTGACCCACTTGATCAAAATGAGCCAATCAATTTAGCCAAGACGATTGCAGCACTAAAACTTAATTACGTAGTGATAACAAGCGTTGATCGAGATGACCTACGCGATGGTGGCGCACAACATTTCGTTGATTGCATTCGCGAAACTAAACAACTATCTCCTAATACTCGGATTGAGGTTTTGGTGCCCGATTTTCGTGGCAGACTTGAAAAGGCCCTTGATGTATTTGGTGAAGATCCGCTTGGTTTACCAGATGTGATGAACCATAACTTAGAAACAGTGCCTCGCCTTTATAAACAGGCTAGACCAGGATCCGATTACGCGCACTCACTAAAGTTACTTAAAGACTTTAAGGAACGTTTTCCAAATATTCCGACAAAAAGTGGTTTGATGGTTGGCTTGGGCGAAACGGATGAAGAAATCATTAATGTCATGAAAGATATGCGTGCTCACGATATTGATATGCTTACGATTGGTCAGTACTTAGCACCTTCTAATCATCACCTGCCAGTATTACGTTACGTTCATCCAGATACGTTTAAAGAGTTTGAGCAAAAGGCTTATGAGATGGGTTTTAGCCATGCCGCTGTCGGAGCAATGGTTCGTTCAAGCTACCATGCCGATCAACAAGCGCACGAGGCGGGCATTGTCTAGAAGTGCAGAACGTTTAGTTCTGACTATTCTTGCTATCCCCCTGATTTTTTCCATATTAGCTTGTAGTCCCAAATTTGATTGGCGTACGATTAAAAATGACACCCTTTCGTACACAGCTTTATTTCCCGGTAAGCCTCAGAGCATCGAAAGGACGATTAGTTATCAACAACAATCATTAAAGCAATTCTTAGAATTTGTGAAGATTGATGATGATGTCTTTGCAATTATGACCACCCAAATTCCTGCAGAGATGACTAATCAAGTTCAATCGATCGAGCAAATGCTTCAAGCCGTTTTGTTACAACAGTCAGGGCAGACGAATCAAGCACATTTTTATCGAATCAAAGATGTAAATATCCGAGTCGGTAGTTCATCAGAAGCCAAACAAGCAACAAAAGACTATTACTTAAATTTACCGGATAGCAAACGCGTCATGCGCATTCGCTGGGTGATCAGGCCTGGCTTAGATAATTCGATCAATCTTTATCAAATTAGTACGATTCGTTCAAGCGCAGCGAAGTCCTCTACCCCAGAATCCTTGCTTGAGCAAGAAAATATTAATATCTTTTTTGATGAGTTTCGCCCTAACTAAATAGTAAATGAGTCGTACAGATCATTCCAATTGGTATGGAAAACCAGCAGCTTCCCTAGAGCTACCCCTACAGGGCACATTCGCATTAAGAATCTTTTTATGTTTTGCGTTTGCATATTTCATGTCATATGCATTTCGTACGATTAATGTGGTCATTGCTCCAGATCTTGTTCGTGACCTCCAAATTAGTAACGCAGATTTAGGCCTTTTATCTTCTGCCTACTTTATTGGTTTTGGTATGACGCAGATTCCTTTGGGTTTGGCTTTAGATCGTTTTGGTCCCCGCATTACCGAGTTTTGGGTAATGAGTTTGACGGTGATTGGTGCCATTATTTTTGCGCTTGCTGAAAACTTCACAACCCTTGTAATGGCCAGAGCCTTAATTGGTATGGGCGTCTCCGCTTGTTTAATGGCGGCATTTTCTGGATTTAGGGCATGGTATGCACCAGAGCAGCAAGGTCAATTAGCCTCGGCGATGTTGGTATTTGGGACCGCAGGCGCCCTTGCAAGCACTTGGCCTGTCCATATGGTCACGCCATACATTGGATGGCGAGGAGTATTTATCGCACTAGCTGGCCTGTCATTTTTAGCCATGCTGATTTTGTATTTTGGCTTACCGGTTCGCAAACGAAATGCATTAGAGAAGAGTAAAACATCAGAAGCCAACCTCTCATGGAAAAGTTACAAACCAATACTGACAAATCCATTCTTTTGGAGAATCTTGCCACTGGGTACCTTTTGTTATGGAGGATTTATTGCAATTCAGACACTTTGGTTCGGCCCGTGGTTGATTGAAGTGATGAACTATCCCCCAAGTCAAGCGGCTCAAATTGTTTTTGGTTTTAATACCGTTTTGATGCTTGCGTATTTATTTAATGCCTGGATTCTTCCCAAGATCGCAAGAAAAGGGATTGATACGATGCGCTACATGACCTTGATGGTTGGCGCATCGATGCTGATGCAAGCAGGTTCTTATTTTTGGCAAACACCCTTTGTGTGGATTTGGTGGTATTTGTTTGCAATAACATGTGCATCTTTTGTATTGGCGCAAAGCATTATTGTGTTGTACTTTCCAAAGCACTATTCAGGTCGAGTGAGTACAACTTACAATCTGACCCTTTTTATTGGTGCATTTATCGTGCAGTGGGGAATAGGTCACTTGCTTGATTTGGGGATTGCACTTGGTTGGAATAAAACGAGTGCTTACGATTTAGCCCTAGCAGTATTCTTAGCAATACAAATTGCAGGATTTATTTGGTTTTTGCTAGCACCAAAATATTTTCCGGCACGAACATTTCGGGATGATGATCCTAAAGATGCATTAACTGCTAATTAAGACTTATTCTCTAGTGCTGCCACTTTTGCTTCTAGTGCCTCAAGCTTTTCTCTAGTTCTGGCAAGAACCTTGGCTTGAATCTCAAATTCGTCACGCGTCACTAAATCCATTTTCTGAAATCCTTGCGTCATCATGGCGCGAACGTTTTTTTCAATATCTTTGGCAGGTGAATTACGAATAACTTCACCGATCTTGTTTTGCATATCCATCGCGATGGTCTGCATTTGTTCGAATAGTTGATTTGGTTTTTGCACCGATAAATTTTAGGCCCAAAGACAAAAAGAGGTTATGCACAAACTTAGTGCAAAAACCTTCCCCAAAGTGCGCATTAATTTGGTGCATATGCCCAGTATCAAGCGGCTTTTCACCCATAAAGCAAAAAAATAAACATTAAAACATGCCCAAATTTTTCATAAGTAACTGAATTAAATCAATATTTATGGAACTGGCACGCTTATTGCATAGATAAATGCGTAGTGCATTT
>JACCDL010030420.1_pt1 | contig 10420 bp, 5 predicted proteins | sample 7441931 | NCBI WGS metagenome assembly JACCDL01 (sample SAMN15323437, study PRJNA562643) | freshwater metagenome | isolation source: river surface water | place: USA:Blue River Watershed | collected 2017-08-16 | reverse complement strand
GAAGCCCCAGCTAGTCATCCGGTCTCCGGTTTCCCTTTGAGTGCCCAACCGCTAACCGCCAACCGCGATCACCTGCTTCGCCCCATACTCTATACTCGATACTCCATACTCCGCTCCGCTATCCTCGCTCCCATGTCCGATCTCCTGACTTCCGCCGGCACGGTCCGCGTGCTGACCCGCGAAGAATCCTTCGCCGAGCTGGCCCGTCGCATCAACGCCCTCGCCGCCCGCGGTCCGGCCTCCGTCGGCCTCAGCGGGGGCTCCACGCCCAAGGCTTTCTACGCCTGGGTGGTCCGCACGGGCGCGCTCACGGCGGCGGCCCTCGCCCGGATCGACTGGCACGTCAGCGACGAACGTTGCGTGCCGCTTTCGTCCGATGATTCGAATTTCGGTCATGCCGCCCGCGGCATGCTCGACGCCCTCGGCGTGCCCGCCGCCCGCCGCTTCCCGTGGCCGGTCGAACTCCCGCCCCTCGAGGCCGCTGCCGCCTACGAGGCCGCCTGGGCCGCGCGCTCGCCCGCCCGGGCCTTCGACCTCTGCGTGCTCGGCCTCGGCGACGACAGCCACATCGCCTCGCTCTGGCCGCAGTGCCCGCTCATCGGCCTGGCGGCCGGTCCCCGCTTCGTCGCCACGGAGTGGCCGGGCCGCGGCTGGCGTCTGACCATCACCGAAGCCGGTCTCGCTCAGTGCGCGTCGGTCGTCGTGCTCGTCGGCGGCGCCGCCAAGGCGCCCGCCTTGCGGGCGATCGCCCACGGGGGGTTCCAACCTTCCCGGCACCCCGGCCAGGCGCTGCGCGCCTTCGCGCCGCGCGTCACTTGGCTGGCGGACGAGGAAGCGGCGGCCCTGCTCTGACGAGCCTCAGGAGCCTTTGGGCGACGCCGGCTTCTCTTTGGCCTTGTCCGGAGGCGTCGGCTTCGGTTCCTGGGCCGGCTCCTGCGTCATGGCTTGCCTGGGAGGATTGGCCTGCATGTCACGCAGCGTTTCCACGGTCTTGTGACTCGAGACATGCTGCATGATGGTGCGCGTCACGTAGCGGTTCTCGCTGTCGGCGGCCGGGTTCTCCAGGATGAAATAGAGGCGCCGGATTTTCTCGGTGAGGATCAGCGGGGCGCGGTAGATGATGCGGAGCTTCCCGCCTTCTTCCGGGATGCCTAGGAAGAAGTTCACGACTTCGCGCTTGGTCATCACCAAGGGGCTGAGGGTGAGGCCGGAGGGCTCGGCGTTGAACACCTTGTTGCCCATGTTGCAGAGCAGGCGCGTCTTGCTGTAGTTGTAGATGTGGAATCCTCCGAAGGGGAAGCTCTCCTGGTTGATGTTGAGCGTCCGGGTCCGGACCTGGCCTTGGTTGGCGAAGAGGATGGCCAGGACTTCACGGTCGTTGCTCCCGAGCTTGAACGACGTGAACGGCAGCCAGGTCTCGACGAGAGGTGCTCCCGGCTTGCCGCTAGGGTCGGGCAGCATGGCCTTGCGGACGATGGCCACCGTCGAGGGTCCTTCATAAAGCAAGGTGCCGCCGGAACTCATCGCCGTGGGGGCGATCCGGATCACGCCACGGTCGGTCTGCACGCCGAGCTCCATGAACTCCCCTTCGGCCAGGATGGGCTCCTCCCACCAGGTGACGGAGAGCGCACAGGCGGCCTCGGAGGCCGCGGTCCGCTTGCGGGCGTCGGCCTTCTTCCCGGCAGGCTCGGCGGGGGCCCCTTTGGCCGGATTTTCCGGATTGTTGACGGCTGCCTCAAGGCAGAGCGCCGGGAGCAGGATCGCCCCCACGAGTTTCCATGGAATCATGATGTTAGATTTCGTTGACGCTGAGCCAGCGCGTGCTGATCGCCTTGAAGCGGCGTCCGAGGATGCGGTTCACCGTCAGGTTGGCCTGGTCGGCCGCGTTGCTGCTGTTGGGCAGCCGCGGGACCACCGAGGCGCCCGAAGCGGTGAAGCTGCTTTCATAGTGGTCGACCACGGGCTGCTCCAGGAGCGGGAGGATGGTTGCGGTGTTGCCGGAGCCGCGGTAGAAGTGCCTCCGCCGGTTCAGTTCCTCGAACGCCGGGCCGCGTTCGGAGGGGATCATCATCTGCGTCCCGCGTTGGACGACGACCTCGACCCAGGCGCGTCCGATGGTATTGCCCGCGTTGTCGAGCGCTTCGCCGTAGGCGCGGATGGTGAAGGTGTCCGAGCGTGGCGTCAGGTTGGGGCCCACGGTGTTGAGCACGTCCATCTGGGTGACGATCTGCGGCGCGCCGAGTCCGGCGGTGACCTTCTGCTCGTCGTTGGTCTGGCTCATCGAAGCGATGTTGGGGAAGCGCTTGGCGGTGGGATTCGTCGCCTTCCTCAGCACCCCGTAAACCCCGTTCGACGCCCCGTCATTGTTCTTGTCGGTGAAGTTGGGCGCGCCGCGTGCGCCCAAGGGGTCGACGAAGTCGGTGTTCAGGCTTAGTTCCGGCGGAGCCGTGAAGACGCCGCCGGCGAGCACGCCCGCGGAGTTCTCTATCGCCGAATTATTGATGCCGGAATTGTCGATCGCAGCCTGCAGCGGGCCTTTCAGTCCGTGCGGCGTATTGAGCAGCCGGCGGTTCACGAAATCTCCGAGCGACATGAACGGTCCTCGGTCGCGCACTTCTTTCACGACTTCGGCGGCGAGGCTGTCGATCTCGGCGTCGGTGAGTTCGCGGTAGTTGTTCCACGCATTGTTGGGCATCGGAGATTTGAACGACCTTGCGAAACGAGTCAGGACGGTGCCGCCGACGCTGCTGCCGTCCGGCAGGGTCTGCCCGCGCATGCCTGCCAGGACGGCCTTCCAGGCCGACTTGGAGGTCGAGTTCACGTTGAACCCGCCGTCATAGAGCGAGTTGCGCGCCAGGTATGTCGGATGGGGGAATTCCGCGGCCCCCGGGAAAGCGCCGTTCGCGACCGCGGGCTTGCTGTCGGGCTGGAACACCACCCGCTTGTTGGCCAGCGGATTGTGGCCGGCTTCCAAGGCGGCCTTGATGTCGCGGAACGAGCTCTCGTCCAGGCTCGGGTTTCCGGTGGCCTTGCGGAGGGAGTCCCTCTGGAGCGCAAGGACCGCTCCGTCCGTCGGCAGGTCGGGGCCGCCCGGGAAAGCATTCCTTTCGCCCGGGAGCGAGTAGGAGTTCGCCGCCAGGTTGAGCCCGCTGAAATAATAGGTGTCCCAGAGCGCCAGATTGGCCGCGAAGGCGTGGTCCGTCCGGATGTTGGCGTAGTTGCGGATCATGCGCGTGCCGGAGTGGATGCCGACCCAGCCGTTCTCGGGGATCGCCTTGTCCGCCCCGGATTCCTTTTTCGGTCCGGGCCAGTCCGTGATCTTCGTCAGGTCCATGATCCCGGGGTGCGCGAACGAGGAGCCGACGGTGAAGTCAGGGTCGGTGTTGACTTGCGCGATGCCGGCCGAGCCGAGCTGGGCCAGCGAGAGCAACGGACGGCGCGGGATCGGGAACAGGACCGTGTCCACGCGCTGGGTCGTCGGCGGCTCGATCGAGCCTCCCCAATAAGCGTTGCGGTTGTTCGAGCCGCCGACCGGGAACTCCGGTTCCTCGGTCAGCCTGCGCTGCGAAAGGATCCAGCCGATCGGGGTGTGCGCCTTGCCGTCGTATCCGTAGAGGTGCGCCTGCTGCGCGCGCACGCTGAGGAAGTAGGGCGACATGGGGGCATGGTACACGTCGCGGGGCGTGCGGAGGATGCCGCCCCCGTCGAACTTGAAGGCGGCGTCGGTGGCCTGCTCGGGGTACCAGATGGACCTTGTCCGGCCCGTCATTTCCGCGGAGCGGAGGATGAAGTCCGACAGGAAGAAGAACTGCTTGGTGTCGCCCATCTCGTGGCTGATGGTGCCTTTGACGCGACTATTCAGGGTGTTGGCCCGGCCCGAGGTGATTTCCGGCCGGCCGAACTCAGGGTCGCCGTTCTCCGGGCCGAAACTCACCTCGGTGCCTTGCACGTCGGTGTCCCCGCGCCATGCGCGTCCGGTGTAGGAGTTCGTGTTCCGCCCGGTGGCGATCCGGTAGTCGGGTTGCCGTTTCGTCAGCCCGACCCGCTCTTTCCAGTCTTCGTTGTACTGGATGATGTTGTTCCAGTGGCCGTTGTCGTTGCCGTAGAGCGGCCAGCCGGCCGTGAGGGCTTGGAAGTTGAGCAGCAGGGATTCGTCGACGAGGTGCTGCCCCGGCGCCGTTCGCGAGCCTTCGGCTTGATAATTGGAGACCGTTTGGGTCGTGGGGTTGAAGTCAGGATTCCCGGTGTAGGGGGAGCCGAACCAGCGCCGGTTCGGATTCAGGGCCTGGCCGTCGATGCTCTTGTTGTTGAGGAGATAGAAGTTCCAGCGTTGGTGTCCCCCGACGGCGGTGGTGCCGTTGCGCAGGCGCGGGAAGACATAGCCCGGCTGGCCAAAGAGGCCTTCTTCGCCCACGATCCGGTTGTCGTAGTTGAGCCATCCGGAGTTCCGGACGACGAACGAGAGTCGCTTGCCGGTCAGGTTGCCGTTAGGCGGGAATTCCAAGGTGTCCTTCAGCGATTGGGCGTCGCCGCGCCAGAGGGGGAGCCCGTCCCGGATGAGGCGTTGGTTCTTGACGTCTGTCCATAGCTCCAAGGCATTCTGGAAATCCGAGGGGTTAGGCGTCCCTCCTCCTGCGTTATTGAAGCAGTAGTTGCCGAAGAAGCCGTGCGCCGGGGCCTGATTGGCTCCGCCGGGCGCGGGCGCGTCATAGCGTAATCCGTCCCCCGGGGTGCGTAGCGGCTTGAAGCCCCAGGTCCAGAGGCGCGCGTCGAGCTGGGTCGGCAGGTAATTCCATGCCGACGGGATGGGCTTGTCGTTGAACTGGGTGGAGATGTCGTTGCCTGAGCGGTAGCGCACGTTGTAGAACGGGGTCATCTTGTAGACCGCCTTGCTCCCGAGGTCATACCCGAACTCGTTGGTCGTGATCGTGGTGTTGTTGGTGCGGTTGGCGGTGTAATCTCCGCTGATATGTTTGGTGGTGATGGTGCGCACTTCGCCTGGCTCGAGGCGGAACTTGCTGCCCGGAGCTCCGTTCACGAGGCGGAAGGATACCGACCGGTTTTCCATGGCGCCGTCGCCCAAGGCGACTTCGCCCAGCAGGAGATTCCGCATGATGAGCTCGCCTGACCAGAGCGAACCAGGGGTGGTGTTCCTCGGCAGCGGCTCCCGGCCGGCGTCCGTATTCGCCCTCGGTGGGGTGGGCCAGGGGTCGTAGTATTGCCAGTGGGTGTCCCGGACGATCCAGTTCTCCAGCCGGACGTCGAAGATGTAGGGAAGGGCGTCTCCGTTGGTGACCATGGCCAAACCTTCGAACTCGATGGCCACGTCGTAAGGATTATGCACCACCACGACCGGATCCACGGTGACCCCGATGGTGCCGCGGCTGATGTTGCCGAGTTCGTCGACGGTCTGGGCGGGGTCGAAGACGCCGGCGAAGACCATCGAGAAGCGCACGATGCTGGGAGCCAGGCTCATCGAGGTCGGCCAAGTGCGGGTGGTCGTCTCGCGCGGGATGTCGAAGTAGGCGTCCGTCCCGGCCGGGCGGGGCTGCGCGATGCCCATGCGGTCGAAGTTGGCGATATGGACTCCGGCCGTCAGCGGAATGCCTGCGGCCACGCCGCCATACATGTGCGGAAGGATGTTCGGGTAGCGCAGACGCTGCTCGGCCTGGAAGGAGGGCGCGTCGCTCGGGGCGCTGAGGTTGTTGCGATAGAAGTAGCGCTGGTTGCTGGGGGCCCCGCCGCTGGCGTAGAAATTGTCAGGCGGCGGAGCGTAGTTGCGCGGCGAGGAGCCGGCTCCCGAGCCGGAGTTGGTCAACCCGCGCTGGAGCGGAGGGTTGCGGTTGCCGGAGGCATAGGTGAGCGGTTCGACGCCGCGGGCCACGATGGCGTCGGCGGGCGCCGGATCCTGTCCGCGCAGCGCGCCGGAGCTTTTGCCCGCCTCTTCCACCTCGCGTTTGTACATGCGGTAGTAGTTGCGGTAGAGGTCCCACGTCGGTCCGCGGACGATGCGCCCCAGGATGTTCTCGACGTTGTTCACCGGCAGCTCCGGCCACGGCATGACGTTCACGCGCGTCGGGAGATTGTTGAAGCTCGTGGCGGTCCAGGTCGTGGTCGTGGCGCTGGGGCTCTGCTCCGTGTTGGCGAGGATGCGGGAGATGGTGGGGCCTCCCAGCGTGTAGTCGTCGAAGAAGGCGCTCCGGAGCGGCGCTTCGTAGACGAAGCCCATGCGCTCGGGCGTTTCGTTGTTATTACGCGTCTTCAGTAGAGCATAAGAGTTGCCCAGCAAGGAGCTGGATCCCAGGTAGCGCGGAGCCCATTCCGCGGCGCGCGGGGAGGCTCGCAGGAGTTCCGAGGCCGAGCCCAGCATGTCGACCAGGTTGGGCCGGTTGTAGTCGAGGTCCACCGCGAGTCCGCCGGCGCCGAGGGCGGCGGTCGAGAGGTGGGCGTTCGGAGCGCCGTGGAAGAGGGACTGCCTGCTTTGCTTCAGTTTTTCCGCCGAGGTGAGGCCGGGGAGCTGGATCGCGGGGTCTTTCTGCCCGGGGTACGTTTCGATGCCGCGGTACATGGCGTACGGCAGCTCGAAGGCCGTCGAGAGGTCGATCTTGACGCCTCCGTTATAAGTGTCGGTGAGGGTCGAGAAGGAATAGGTGGTGATGTCGTGCCAGAGTACCTTGGCGGCCTCCGTCATGGCTTGGCCGGCGGCCGGTCCGCCTTGTTCATTGGCCCACGCGGCCAGCCCCGCGACGCCGACGGCTTTCGACAGACGGTAGGCGTTGGGGTTGCCGGCGGCGGCGCCGATGTCACTGGCGCGCCAGGCGTCGAAATTGAATCCGGAGGGAAGGCTGCCCTTGGCGTTGACCCCTTCCCGGATGATCGCTCCCGCGGCCCCGATCGCCCCGATGGAGTTGCGCTGGTTCGCGGAGGCGGCAAAACCTTTGTCCCAATCATCCGCCGAAAGCCAGGTGCCGGCGCCGGCCGAGGCATAGTGATCGGGCAGGTTGACCTTGGCCTTGACGCCTTCGTCGCCGATCCAGAAGGCGTAACGTCCGTTGGCTCCGAACGTCGTCGTGTCGGCGTAGGTCGGTCCCGGCATCGGTTGCGGGCGGGCGTCGATGGCGCCCATGTAATTTCGCTGGAGGCCGGTGAGGTTGGTGGGCAGGTTCAGCGTGCCGTAGGAGACGAGGGGGACGAGCTTGGTGGCGTCCGCGTCGATCGGGTTGCCGAGGTCGTCGATCAAGGCCTGGGCCTCCGCGGCGCGGGCCGGGGCGACGACGCGGAAATTACCGCTGTTCGCGAAATAACTGCTGTTCGGGACGAAATTGGGCGGGGTGCCGGAAAGTTCGGCATCCGGATTCTGATCGAAGGGCGAGGCCAGCCAGCCGAGGAAGAGGCGCGAGTCCGCCGGGTTGCTCACATCCCAGTCGCGAACGCGCGACGCATCCGCGCCGCCGGTCGACCAGACCCCCGTGAGGTAACGTTTCTGGTGCGAGAGTCGTCCGCCGGTGGGCGCGTTGTTATTGGCCCGGTTGGGTTGGCCGCGGATCGCGTCGATCGTCTTGGCGTCGCTGTTGCCCACGGGGACGTCGTTGTCGGCGAACATGTCGGCGCGCATGGTCACGCGCTGGTCGGGGCCGGCGAGCTGCTGGAGCTGCCCCACCGCGATGCGGGCCGAGGCGAGGGCGTTGAAGCGCGCGCGGAGATAGCCGGAATGACTCTGCGCCAGGCGGCTTTCGACCTGCAGGAAAGAAGCGAGGACGATCACCAGCATCACCATCGCCGCCATGATGGTCAGCGAGAGCACGAGGGAGAAACCTGAGCGTTTGAGTCTCATAGGAAAATTGGGGTAAAATCACAGTAAACCCCCCTAGGGCTAAGTCAAAGGATTGGTTTTTAACATTTGTTCCAAAAGATTGGATTTAATCATATAATATCATTTAAGTTCGTAAAATCGGCATTTAATGGCAATTTAAAGGGCGGGCTTGCGACCTCTGGGGGTTTGCCGACGCTGGTGAGGTGCAAACCCTTATCCAAGGTGCCGGCGCTTTCATCTGGCCGCTCGGTTTCTGTTCCTTCTTGGCGGTCTATCTGATCGTCGAAAGAGCCCTGGCCCTCCGGGTCTCCCGGGTCGCCCCGGAAACCGTCGTCAAGGCGGTCCTCGCCGGCCAGCTCGACCAGGTCGGCGCCGCCGACGGCGAGTCCGTCGCGGGTCGTCTCGTGCAGCGCTGGAAGGACGGCGCCTCGGGCGAAGTGCTCAAGGCCTGGGCCCGGCATGAGCTCATCCGGCTGCAGCGCGGTCTCCACCTGCTCGACAGCATCGTGGCGGGCGCGCCCTTGCTCGGCCTGCTCGGCACGGTCGCCGGCCTCGCCACGCTCTTCCCGGAACAAGGCATGCCGGATGCGCAGACGCTCACGCGCGGCGTCGGCCTCGCGCTCAGCACGACGATGATCGGCCTCTGCGTCGCGATCCCCGCGCTCCTCGCTTCGAACTGGCTCGCCCGTCGGCTCGAGATCCTCTCCTCGCGGCTCGACGTCCTCGTCGAAGCCCTCGAAGCCCGCCGCCGATGAGCCTTGTCGTCGCCCGCCGCCGTCGCGCCGAGATCAACGTCGTTCCGCTCATCGACGTGATGGTGGTGCTGGTGTTCTTCCTCCTGCTCAGCGGACGCTTCGAGCAGACGCGCGCGCTCGCCATCGTGCCGCCCACGGCTTCCGCGGGCACGGCCGGCGCCGAGGCTTCCTCGCTCGTCGTCGGCGTCGACCGCGACGGCAAGCTCTACCTCGAAGGCAAGGCCATCGCCGCCGAGGCGCTCGCCAAGGCCCTCGTCGACCACGCGCTGAAGTCGCCCGGGGCGGAAGTCATCATCGTGGCCGATGAGCGTTCGCTCACGGGCGCCGCGGTCGGCGCGCTCGACGCCGCCGCCAAGGCCGGCCTGAGGCCGCGCCTGCAGACGCGCCAGCCGCGCTGAGACGCGAGGGCCCACGTGCCATCGAGTCCTCCATCTTCCATCCCTCATCTTTCATCCTAGATCGCTTCCTCCCATGTCGACCCGTCTCCCCGAAGTCCTCCGCCTGCTCGAAGACTACACGCAGGCCCACGGCACCTCCGGCCACGAGGACGCGGTCCGCGCGATCTTCGTCCGCGAGCTCCGCGGTCGCGCGTTCAGCGCCGACGGACTCGGCGGCGTGCTCGCGGCGCCCGCCAAGGAGAAGGGCGGGCCGCGCGTGCTGCTGACGGCGCACATGGATGAGATCGGTTTCCTCGTGCAGGCGGTCACCCACGACGGCTTCCTCCGCCTGGTGCCGGTCGGCGGCTGGCCCGACGGCGTGCTCGCCGCGCAGCGTCTCCGCATCTGGTCACGCTCCGCGCGCAAGGAATTCCTCGGCATCGTCGCCGCGCTCCCGCCCCATCAGGGTGGCGCTCAGGCGGCTTCCGCCGACAAGGTGCTCGTCGACATCGGCGCACGTTCCGCTGACGCCGTCGCGCGTCTCGGCATTCGTCCGGGCGATCCGGTCGTGCCGGAAGGTCCGTTCACGGCCCTCGCCGAACCGGGCCTCTACGTCGCCAAGGCTTTCGACAACCGCGTCGGCATGGCCGCGCTCACGCTCGCCACGCACGCGCTCGATGCCCCACCGCCGGCCGCCGAACTCCTCGCGGTCGCGACGGCGCAGGAAGAAGTCGGCTGCCGCGGCGCGGTCGTCGCCGCCCGTCTCGCCAAGCCCGACGTGGTCATCGTCCTCGAAGGCCCGCCGGCCGACGACGTGCCCGGCCTCGCCCCGCATGGGGAGCACCAAGGCGCCCTCGGCGGCGGCGTGCAGGTGCGCGCCTACGATCCGACGGCGATCATGAATCCGCGCCTTGTCGACCTGACGCTGGAGGTCGCGGCCGAGCAGGGCATCCCTTGCCAGCTGGCGGTCCGCCGCACGGGCGGCACCGACGCGCGCTCCTTCCAGGCCCATGAGCTGGGCCTCCCCGTCATCGTGCTCGGCGTGCCGGCCCGCTACATCCACACGCACAATGCGGTCATCGACGTCGCCGACCTGCAGGCCTGCGTCGACCTGGCCGTGGCGCTCGTCCGCCGGCTCGACGCGCCGACGGTCAAGTCGCTGACGCAGTATCTCTGAGCCGGGTGGCCGCGGTTTCCCGCCCGGAATCCGCACAATCCGCTTGAGAGGGGAGGGTGCTCCGCCGACAGTAGGCCCATGTGCGCGGACAAGAAACCCGCCTCGGCTTCCGGCAAGGAAGGCTTCGAGGCCGAACTCAAGCAGCTCGAGCAGCTTGTCGAGTCCCTCGAGTCCGGCGACGTCTCGCTCGACGCGCTCGTCGCGAAGTATGAGGAAGGCATGCGCCTGCTGAAGTCCTGCCAGAAGTCGCTCGAAGCCGCTGAACTGCGCATCGAGCAGCTCGGCAAGCGCGGCGAAG
>JACCDL010106187.1_pt1 | contig 10422 bp, 8 predicted proteins | sample 7441931 | NCBI WGS metagenome assembly JACCDL01 (sample SAMN15323437, study PRJNA562643) | freshwater metagenome | isolation source: river surface water | place: USA:Blue River Watershed | collected 2017-08-16 | reverse complement strand
CCACCAGTAACGGTTACGCCTTTAATAGTTCCGGCTCTAGTGCCGATCTTTAAAGCCTCTTCCCTAACACGAGTCATCAGGAAGATGTTGTAATCGATGCCTAGTGCAACCAGGAACACGAAGGTAATCAATGGGAATGAAGTGTCGGCTCCGGGGAAATTAAATACGTGATTGAAAACTAGCGCCGAAGCACCAAGCGTTGCAATAAAGGAGAGCACTACCGTGAAGAGCAGCAATACCGCAGCCAGAATGCTTCGTAATAGCAAGGCCAAGATGATTGCAATGATTATCAAAACGATTGGGATGATCAGATTGCGATCATGGCGTGCCGCAACATCTACATCGTAGAAAGTTGCGCTAATTCCGCCAACTAACGCCTCTGAATCAACTGCTTTAACTGCTTCACGGATTAGTGGAACCAGCTCTCGAGCTTCTCCAGAATCAGCAGGTACCGATAACGTGGCATCAATAACTACTTTGCCATCGACAATCTTTGGAACTGCCGGATTATCAGGCGCGCTAACAAAAGTTGCCTCTGCAACATCCTTTACATTCTTTACCGCTACGAGTGCCGAATCTGCTTTATCAACAGAGACCAGTATCTGAGTAGGCTGGCTTTGGCCACCAGGGAAATGTTCAAGGAGTAACTCTTGGCCAACTAAAGATTTAGGTTTATTTGTAAAACCTTCTAGAGTTGAAATTCCATCTGCCTTCAAAGTAGTTGCAAAGCCCGCCATAATTACCAATAGAGCGCCGGTTGCGATCATGTACTGCTTTGGTTTTGCAGCGGTAGATGCGGCAACTTTCGCCCAGATGCCAGTTAACTTCTCATCGTGATCATCGTGGCGCGGAATTCTCGGCCAGAAGATCCATCGGCCAAAAATCACAAGAATTGCTGGCAAGAGCGTCAGCATCGTAAACATCGCCGAGACGATTCCGATTGCTCCAACAGGGCCGAGTGAGCGATTGTTATTTAACTGACTTAAAATCAAAACCAATAAACCGATAGTTACGGTTGAACCTGAGGCAATAATTGGTTCAACTACACCACGAAGCGCGGTACGCATTGCATCATATTTGGAGTCATAACGATGAAGCTCTTCACGATATCTTGCAATCAACAACAATGCGTAATCAGTTGCGGCACCAATTACCAACACTGAGAGGATTCCTTGGGATTGCCCATCTAAGGTAAGAATCTCGTTCTTTGCCAAAACATAAATCACCGCCCCAGCCAACGCTTCAGCAAAGACTGCGCAAAGTAGCGGGAAGAACCAGAGAATTGGAGATCTATAAACCACAATCAAAATCAGAGCCACGATAGCTAAGGTCCAAAGAAGCAGGGTGGAATCAATTCCACCAAACGCTTTAAATAGATCTGCAAAGATCGCGGCAAAGCCAGTCACATGTGATTCCAGGGCACCAGACTTGGCAAACTCATCGCTGTAATTTCGAATCGAATCAATTACTAGTGGCAGCGCTGGTTCTTTACCAATTTGATCAGCAATCTTTGCTGAATCAAAGGCGATCGAACCTAGGATCGCTTTCCCGTCCTGAGATGGAAATGCAACCAGCGGAGTGCCAGGAACTAAGAATTCACCGATTAACTTTCCTTGACCTTCTTCAACTGGTTTGCTTGGAATGGTCTGTAAAAATTCATTAGCTGCAGCAACTTTAGTTGCATCAACTTCTCCGATGTAGAGAACCAAAGCTGGAATTGCTCGATCAGTATTTGGATTGAACTGCTGATATGCCTCATTAAATTTTGATGATTCGGCGTTCTTTGGAAGGAAGTCTGAGTTATCGTTCTTTTGAACGGATGAGAGTTTTCCAAATACTGGACCGGCAGCGCCGGCAATTCCCATCCAAGCAATCACAATGATGATGGCAATCCAGAGTGGTTTACGGCCTTTGATACGCATTATTCTCTCCAAAAATTAATTCAATAGCATGTTCTAATTTATGCTCTACGGTGATGGGTAATTCTATCTACTTAAGCGTGAAGTTACGGGATTTCTATCATTCTAAGTTAGCAAATAGGCTTATACCTATGGCCGACATTGCGCTTTCCCACCTTGGGTTAATTGATTATGAAGAATGTTGGCAGTTACAGCGAAAAATTCATGATGAAGTGGTTGCAGGAACTACGACAAACTCTTTGTTGCTAGTTGAACACCCCTCTGTTTTCACCGCAGGTCGTAGGACTGATCCGTTGGAACGCCCTCAAGATGGCACGCCCGTCATTGATGTTGATCGCGGTGGTCGTATTACCTGGCATGGCCCAGGACAGATTGTTGGATATCCAATAGTTCGTTTAGCAAAGCCCAATGAAGTAGTTGGATTTGTTCGAGTTCTTGAAAATGCGATTATTAAAACTTTAAAGTATTTTGGAATTACTGGAATTTCTATTGCTGGGAAAACTGGAGTTTGGATTAATGATTCCAATGAACGGAAAATTGCTGCAATAGGTGTCCGGGTTGCTAAAGGTGTGACCATGCATGGTTTCGCGCTAAATGTAAATCCTGATCTAAGTAATTTCGGTCGCATCATTCCGTGCGGGATGCCAGAGGCTGAGACTACGAGCATGGCCAAAGAGTTAAGCACCGAGGCAGAGCCTTCGGAAATCTCCATCGAAACTGTTCTGCCAATCCTTGAAAAAGAGATGGTCGAAGCTCTTCGAAAGATAAGTAAACTACAACCATGACTTTGGCACCGGAAGGGCGAAAGCTACTTCGCATCGAAGCTCGCAATGCCGAGACTCCGATCGAACGCAAACCAGAATGGATTAAAACTCGCGCCAAGATGGGCCCTGAGTACACCCAACTTAGATCACTTGTTGTAAGCGAAGGTTTACACACAGTCTGCCAAGAGGCAGCATGTCCAAATATTTTTGAATGTTGGGAAGATCGTGAAGCTACCTTCTTGATTGGTGGCGATCGCTGCACTCGTCGATGCGATTTCTGCAATATCGATACCGGTAAACCGCTTCCGCTAGATCGCGATGAACCACGACGTGTTGCCGAATCAGTTAAGACGATGCAGCTTCGTTATGCAACCATCACCGGCGTAACTCGAGATGACCTTGAAGATGAAGGCGCATGGCTATATGCAGAGACAATTCGAAAAGTCCATGAACTAAACCCTGGCACGGGTGTCGAGATGCTCGCGCCTGATTTCAGCGGCAAAGCCGAGCTACTAAATCAAGTATTTGCAGCTAAGCCTGAAGTATTTGCCCATAACTTAGAAACCGTTCCACGGATCTTCAAACGAATTCGCCCCGCATTCTCTTATGAGCTATCACTGAATGTGATCACTCAAGCTAAAGAATTTGGCTTAATCACTAAATCTAATTTGATTCTTGGTATGGGCGAAGAAAGATCAGAAGTTTCACAAGCGCTAGTAGATCTCCATAATGCAGGTTGCGACATCATCACCATCACGCAATACCTACGTCCAACTGCAAAGCACCACCCGATCTCACGTTGGGTTAAGCCAAATGAATTCGTGGAATTGGCAGATGAGGCGAAATCAATTGGTTTCAAAGGAGTAATGAGCGGTCCGTTAGTGCGCTCCAGCTATCGCGCTGGTCGCCTCTACCGTGAAGCTTCCGAGGGAAAATAATGGCGGAGTTGGTCTATCCCCCAGTTATTGGATTATTTAGAGCGCTTTGGAAAGGCTTGGATATTCAATTTAAATTTGAAGGCCAAGAGAATCTTCCTAAAAAAGGTGGCGCAGTACTAGCTAGCAATCATGTTAGTTATTTGGATTTTGCATTCATCGGAACTGGTGCGCTGCATTTAAAGCGTTACATCAGATTCATGGCTAAAAAGGGCGCATTCGACAACAAGATTGCTGGTCCATTACTTCGCGGCATGAAACATATTTCGGTTGATCGCGATAATGGTGGCGCATCGTTTGTGGCAGCGCTGAAAGCGCTAAGAAGTGGCGAAATCGTCGGAATCTTCCCTGAAGCAACTATCAGTCAATCATTTGAAATCAAAGGGATGAAATCTGGCGCAGTGCGCTTAGCAATTGGCGCACAAGTACCGGTCATTCCAGTTGTGATTTGGGGTTCGCAAAGAATCTGGACTAAGGGTGTACCTAGAGATTTTGGAAGGAATTCAATTCCGGTTCACATCAAGTATGGGCAACCGATCTACTTTGAAAAAGATGCTGATATCGAGAGCGCTGAGAAAGCGTTACGCGAACGAATGATTTCAATGTTGCATGAATTACAAGATCAATATCCAGATAGCCATGTCGGCGAACGATGGGCTCCGCAGCGTTTAGGTGGCACCGCTCCAGCACCTGCAGTAGAAGGGTAAACTCCAGCACTATGTTCAAGCAGATACGTGAAGCTTATAAAGTAACTAAGGCGCAGAAACCATGGATTGGCGCTGCGATGGCCTTTATCTTCGTAGCCATTCTCTCTATCGGAATTTTGTTAGGAAGCCTTGCCGGCCATCCCTTCTATGCCGCTTTTTTAACCACTCCACTTGCTCTGCTTGGCGCAACTGCATTCTTTAGCATCATCGCAAATAAGGCTGCCTATCAATCAATTGAAGGTGTTGCTGGCGCCGGCGCATCAGTACTAATGGCAATTCGTCGCGGATTTACCACCACTCCGATGGTTGCAGTGAACAAACAACAAGATATGGTGCATCGTTCGGTCGGTCGTGCAGGTGTGGTGCTAGTCGGAGAAGGCAGCAATGCGGTGCGTTCATTATTGAATGATGAGATGAAGAAGACCGAGCGCTATGTCCCCGGAGTTCCAATCACTACTTTGATTATTGGCGATGGCGATGATCGAGTTCCACTTCCAAAATTGCAGCGAAAGATGAAGAAGCTTCCAAAGAAACTTAGTAAGGTGCAGATGCGCGAAGTTCGAAATAGATTAAAAGCTCTTGGTGGCTTTAATATGCCAATTCCAAAGGGCCCGATGCCAAAGAATCTAAGAGTTCCTAAAGTTTAAATTCTCAAAGATTTAAATACTCGAATATTTGTTAAGCGTTTACCAAATAAGTACCTGATAATCGCTCGTGTATACCGCGACCATTGTCGTCATAGGTAATGGCAAAGACCACGGTACAAAGTAGCGCGCTTCTAATTAACGCTTGCATCGGTGTCGGTGCTCCTCCATCTGCAAAGCGCACTACCCGCATTCCCATTATGCGATGTCCAAAAGATGCACCACCCAAAGCGGTAAGTACGGTCATCTGGAGGAAGAAGAGAATCAGTATCGAGAAGGATCCATCAAGGTTAAAGCCACTTACGATCAGATAGCAGGCAAGCCAATCGATTGTGACCCCGGCCATTCTGCGAAAAAGTGAGACTTGTCGCCCCTCAAATTGCGCTTCAGACATATCGCGAGCCTACTGGCTGGCCGCCCCTAAGCCCTGAAACATGACTGTAACAATCGAAGTATCTTCAATTAACAGGTATTACCTAAGGTTCTACCTAAGAAAATACCTGTAGCCCTCAGCGTCGATGGGTCAGCAAAGAGTAAAGAGTTTAACCCTAGGAGAATCAATGTTTAAAAATGCAAAAGAGATTCTTGATTACATCAAGAAAGAGGATGTGAAGCTAGTAGATATTCGCTTCATTGATCTACCCGGAATTCAACATCACTTCAATGTACCAGCTGGCTCGTTTGATGAATCTGTCTTCACTGACGGATTGATGTTCGACGGTTCCTCGATTCGAGGTTTTCAATCAATTCACGAGTCAGATATGAAGTTATTACCAATTCCAAGTTCTGCATATTTGGATCCATATCGTAAAGAGAAGACTTTGATCATTCTCTTCTCAGTGCACAACCCAATCGACAACACGCCTTATTCACGCGATCCACGTGGCGTGCTAACCAAAGCGGTTGGTTATTTAAAGTCAACCGGAATTGCGGATCAAGCATTCTTCGCTCCTGAAGCAGAGTTCTATATCTTTGATGCAATCCGTTTTAACACTGATATGCACGAGTCATACCACCATATTGATTCTTACGAAGGTTGGTGGAATCGTGGCGAAGAATACGATGCCGATGGCACACCATCACGTGGATACCGCACCCTCATCAAAGGTGGATATTTCCCAGTTTCACCAACCGATCAGTTCGCAGATCTTCGCGATGAGATCGTGATGAAGTTGGAAGAGGTTGGTCTACAAGTTGAGCGCTCACACCATGAAGTCGGAACTGCAGGTCAGATGGAGATCAACTACAAATTTAGCGATGTTGAAACCGCAGGCGATGACATCATGAAGTTCAAGTACATTGTAAAGAACACTGCATGGCAGAATGGAAAGACCGCCACCTTTATGCCGAAGCCACTCTTTGGAGATAACGGTTCAGGTATGCACGTTCACCAATCACTTTGGAAAGATGGCAAGCCGCTCTTCTTCGAAGCTGGTAATTACGGCGATCTATCAGATATGGCCCGCTGGTACATCGGTGGACTTCTAAAGCATGCACCATCGCTTCTTGCATTCACCAACCCAACGGTAAATTCATATCGCCGCTTAGTTCCAGGTTATGAAGCACCAGTAAATCTTGCATACTCAGCGCGTAATCGCTCTGCATGTATCCGTATTCCAATCACTGGTTCAAATCCAAAGGCAAAGCGCATCGAGTTCCGTTGCCCAGATCCATCATCAAATCCATATTTGGCCTTTGCTGCGATGTTGATGGCTGGACTAGATGGCATCGAGAACAAGATCGAACCAGCTGCGCCAGTTGATAAAGATATTTACGAACTAGAAGGCGCTGAAGCTGCAGCAATTCCACAAGTACCAGGATCACTAGATGCAGCGCTAAATGCACTTGAGAAGGATCATGCATTCCTTACCAAGGGCGGCGTCTTCACAGATGACTTGATCTCTACTTGGATTGCATGGAAGCGTAAGGAAGAAGTTGATTATGTGCGCCTACGTCCTCATCCAGCTGAGTTTGAGCTCTACTACGATATTTAATCAATAAAACTCCTAAAACTCCCAAGGGGTGAAACCCGTCAGTTACGAAAGTAATTGGCGGGTTTTTCATTTATATTTCCCCAATGACCTCAAAATTCGATAATTCGGTAACATCGAAAGCGATTTGGGCAATTAGAATCGCATTTATATCCAACGGACTTGCTATGGGGTCCGTGTATGTTCGAATTCCGGATTTAAAACAAAAGTTGATGATAGACAATTTGCAGATAGGCACAATCTTGCTTTGCGCATCAATCGGTGTACTAATCGCCATATCTCAAGCTGGAAGGATCTGCGCCAAGAGCGGTTCAAGACCTGTTGCTATTTATTCTTCATATGCTGCAGTTTTATCTCTACTATCAGTATCGCTATCTCAAACTTATCTCTTAACCTGCCTAGCCTTTGCATTTTGGGGTTTTACTGCGGCAACGCAAGATGTAGCCATGAACACCCATGCTTCAACTTTGGAACATCAAAACAATAAAAGATATATGAGTGGTTTTCATGCAACTTTTAGCTTGGGAGCACTTTTTGGGAGTTTGATTGGTGGAATTGCTTCACAAAATCAAATTTCCTTAGTGTCTCAAAGCCTAATTATCGGCTCTCTCTTTATTTTCTTCACCTCGATCTCCATCAACTGGTGGTTACCTGCAGACGCGGACCGACACAATATTGAGGATCAAAAAAAGTTAGATAAGCGCCCAAAAATTTTCCTATTTATTGGACTTTTAGGTTTTGCCTCAACAATTAATGAAGGCGCATCTGGTGATTGGGGTGGAATTTTGGCTCGCGAGACTTTTAATGCTACGCCTTTCTTATCAGCACTTCCCTACATCTTCTTCAATGTTGCGATGGTAATTGGCAGGTTTAGTGGAGATTGGCTGGCTACAAAATTTGGTGCGATTAAGATTTTGTTCACCGCAGGTTTAATGTCTGGCATTGGTTTGGCAGGTGGATTAATCATCGGAAATATTTATGGTCAAATATTTGGATGGTTTGCGATCGGCGCAGGAATGTCAGTTGTAATTCCGATGGTATTTAGTCTTGCTGCCGAGATTGCTCGTGAGAGATATCCAGGTCAAATAGCACCGTCTCAAGCAGTTGCAGTTGCATCTGGGATTTCTTATGTTGGATTTATGGTGGGACCACCAATGATGGGATTTATTGCAGAAGTTACGACACTTCGTTGGGCAATGCTAATTCCGGCAGCGCTTGCAATTGCTTTAGCTTTCGGCTCTAGAACGATTAAGCGCTAAACGCCCAGTAAATCCGATTACCAAAGCAAAGAGCACTCCTACATTGGCATATCCCCATTGTCCTTCTTTGCCGCCAATTAGATCCATGAAATAACCTTGCCAAGATAGCCAACTTGCAAAGGTGTTTGTGACAAATCCGTAACCAATAAAGGTTGCGATGACCATTACGGAAATTACGCTCCAATTGACTCCGCGATATCTTCCAAATGGGTTGAACAATTCGTCTTCATGGACGCTCTTTCGTAGCAGTACATCGGCCACAAAAATTGCAGACCAGGCAGCAAGTGGCACGCCGATTGTGATAAGGAAACCTTGGAACGGTAGCAAGAAATTATCGCTAATCCAGACTATATAGATGGTTCCGATCAGCATAATCATGGCATCAATACCCGCTGCATAATGTCGCTTGATCGGCACTCCGATTGATACCAAAACCAATCCGGAGGAATAGAGATCGAGAATCGCGCCACCAATTAACCCCAAAATCGCAATTAGCGCGAAGATAAAGAGAAACCAAGTCGGCAGAATGTTGGTAATTGCACCAATGGGGTCAGATGCCACGCTCTCAGACAATTGCTTCGAGCTACCTGCAAGTGCCGCGCCGTAAATCACCATAACAATCGGCGCAAGGGATGCGCCAAAGATCGTCCAACTAACTACATGGCTACTCTTAACATTTTTAGGTAGGTATCTTGAATAGTCTGCTGCTGCATTTACCCAACCAAGACCGATTCCGGTCATACCAAAGATGATTGCCCCAATTAAACTTGCAAAACTTCCAGCCTTTAACGAAGTTAATTCCTGCCAATTAATCTCATTCAAAGTAAGAGCCATATAGATCGCAGTTGCCACCAAGGTAATCAATGAAATCCATTTCTGCATCTGCATGATTACTTTGTACCCGAGAACCCCGCCCATGATGGTTAGGGAAACTGCTACCAAGAAGCCCAGCGAGAGCGAAGCTTCTCGACCAAGTCCGCCCAATCGATCGAAGATGGTCCCAGTTGCCAAAGTTGCAACTGAAACTAAAACCGTCTCCCATCCAACAAAGACCAAATAGGTAAGAAAGCCTGGTGCAAGATTTCCTTTAACGCCAAAAATTGCCCGGCTTCTGATCATGGTTGGAACGCTTGATTGTTTACCGGCCAAAGAACTTATGCCTACTAGCGCAAATGAGAGTACCGTTCCTAGAAATGCGGCAATTGTTGCTTGCCAGAAATTAATTCCGAATCCTAGGAAGTAGGCGCCGTAAGAGATTGCCAGCACCGATACATTAGCTCCGCACCAGGGCCAGAAGAGATCGCTCGCTTTTCCGCGACGTTCGATATCTGCGATCTGGTTGATGCTATTTAATTCAAGCTCAAAGGGCATTATTAAAGTCTAATTGAACTTTATAGAGATTTGCTTGAACTGCCAGCTTTAATCTAAGAAGAAATCCTTGATCAATTCTTTAGTGCCAGGAATGACCGAATAATGCTCAAAGTCAATCACTCCATTTTCACGAAGCACCTCTTCATCTACAAAGAAATTTCCAGTAGTTGTTTTCGAATCACGATTTAGAATCACATACGCCGCATCTGCCATGATGTCTGGAGTACGGCAGAAATTGGTATCAACACCTGGAATCATCTGCAACGCTGCTGTCTTAATTGCAGTCGCTGGCCAGAGCGCGTTAACTGCTACCCCATCGCGCCTAAATTCACCACTCATACCAAGCACGCACATGCTCATCCCGTACTTAGACATCGTGTAAGCAACGTGATTTTTAAACCAACGCTCTTTCATATTTAGTGGTGGCGAGAGCGTCAAGATATGAGGATTATTGCCCTTGCGCAGATGTGGAATCGCAGCTTGCGAAGTTAAAAATGTACCGCGAACATTCACGTCAAACATCAAATCAAAGCGCTTAGCAGGGGTCTCTTCAGTACGGGTTAAGTTGATCGCCGAGGCATTGTTGATCAAAATATCTAAGCCACCGAACTTTGCCACAGTCTCTTCCATAGAGGCTGCTATGGCATTTTCATCGCGAATATCGGTTATCAAAGGAAGCGCAGTGCCTCCGGCAGCCTCAATCTCCTGCGCAGCGGTATAGATGGTGCCAGGTAGCTTTGGGTTTGACTCTGATGTCTTCGCAGCGATTGCGATCATCGCACCATCTTTTGCGATGCGTTTTGCGATCTCTAGCCCTATTCCACGAGATCCT
>JACCDL011002528.1_pt1 | contig 10432 bp, 6 predicted proteins | sample 7441931 | NCBI WGS metagenome assembly JACCDL01 (sample SAMN15323437, study PRJNA562643) | freshwater metagenome | isolation source: river surface water | place: USA:Blue River Watershed | collected 2017-08-16 | reverse complement strand
CCCTGGGCTTAACTGTGTACTTCCGGATACAAAACCACCGGCACCGCCGCCACCGCCCCAACCGCCGCCGCCGCCACCGCCGCCGCCGGCAACAATCAGATAGTCCACCGCAGTGCCGAGCTCAAACGTCACGCTTCCGTTGAGGGTGAAGTTGTTGGCCAAAGTGCTTACCGCACGACCAAACATGAATTTGGTTCCACCTGCGGCCGTGATTGAGCCAGTACCTGCGGCTGTATTGGTATAGAGGCCCAAGGTGCCCGCTGAAACGGTGGTGTTGCCGGTGTAGGTATTGACCCCGGTTAGGTCAAGTCGCCCAGCACCTGCTTTACTGAAAGCTCCAGCGCCAGAAATAACCCCAGTGATTGCGCTATTCCCTGTATGGGTTACGGACAGCCCACTACTGGTGTTGATGGCAATCACGTTCAGACTTAATCCAGCGTCTGTCATGCTGACCGAACTGGTAGACGTGCTCACAGTTGATGAGACGCCATTCACGGTTACCGGAGAGGCCAAGCTACCCAGTCGAAGCGTCCCCTTGCTGGTCAGGTTGGAATTGCCACCACTACCCGTGATGCTGATAGCGCCACTACGTGACAGTAGGTAATCGGTACTACCCGCGTTCAAGTCGAGAATCACGTTGGTACCTTGTGCTGTACTGTTCGAACCTTGAATCGAGATGCCCCCACCCGAAGTCGATGTGGATTCAATCAGGTACTGGCCCGAATTCCAAGACAAGATGTTGCCCCCATACCCCGATTGGTTGGAGGTTCCGCTGATAGTGATGGCTGGACTGCCCCCGCTGTAAGCTGAGCGAATGACATAGTCGGCGTTGGAGCTACCTTGGGCGAGAAAAAGGCCATGGTCACTGTCACTGACGCCTTCGATCACAACCCTACCCACCCCTGCATCAATCTTGAAGGTACCTTGGCTTACAACACCAGCTGCTTGAACACTGCTGGTTTTACCCCTGATGACGATATCGCCACCACCGCTCAGCAGATTGATTGAGCCGCCGGCGACACCTGGGTTGCCCAGCTGAACACCGCCCATCGCCGATTTCTTGTTCCAGGCATACCCATCAGGAATGCCATCGTTTGCCACGCCGCCATTGCCGCCATCGTCGTTGCCACCTGCCAGCACGATGAGGCCGCCTTTGGTGTCAATCGTGACATTCGGGGCTACCCAGGTGTAGCCGCCAACACCTAAGCCACCGACGTTGGTGTAGTTACTCCAAATGATGGTGTCGAGCTTGCCGTTGGTCGACGTGATGCTGCCCGATAAATTGATGTAGGAATGGGCTTGAAGGGTCAGTCTTCGGTAGTCAGCGCCTGTGTAGGTGATGGGCGCATTCAAGATAAAGTCGCCGCAGTCGGTGCAGTTGCCCTCTCCGCTGAGCGTAATCGATGGTCTGGCTGTGGTGGAAATGGTCACGTTGCTGGTGAGCAAGTTGTTGGCGATTTCATTGGCGCCCGTTGCGCCAATGACCAAGGTCCATGGGTCTCGCAACCACTCGCCTGCCGTGCCGTCGGCTGCACGGGTGTCAACAAAAATACCATGCGTTTTCAGGGTTCCAGCCGAGGTTTCAACCTTGCCGCCAGCCCCGCTGTAAGTACCACCTTTGGCGTAAATCCGGCCTTGCACCGTGGTCACACTGTCCAGACGCATCACATCTGACCACATCACCACCTCACCGCCATTGCCAAAGTCGGTGGCACTGGCGTCGATGCTGCTGTCCGCACTCATGGTCACGGTGGTGGCTTGGCGCAGGGGGCCGCTGCCTTGCCAGCCGCCGCCCACCAGCACGGTACCGCCGCCTGTGGCGCCTGTGGCTTCGATGCGGGTGCCGGTGTCTAGGCTGATGTCATCGCCCTCCACTTCCACGCGGCCAGCTTGGGCGCGGGCACTGTTGGCGCGTAAAACGGTGTTGGTACTGAGTAGCACCGCGCCTGGCACAGGGGCTTGGGCAGGCGTGTTGTTAGCGGGGTCTGCCGGCACAGCAGGCAAACCGTCCGCCTGAATATGAATGCGCCCCGCCCCGCCCTCACCCGATGCGTCGAGCACGGCCGTGGTCAGGTCCACACGCCGGCTGGCTTGCAAATGAATATGACCGCCCAAAGCGTTGGCCACAATCTGGCTGGGGTTGTTGACGATGCCATTGGCAAACACGCGCCCGCTCATGCCCATGGCTGGGGCAGCCACGATGTCCACAAAGCCGGCTTGTTGCGCCACCGCCGAAACATCCAGCAGACCTGTGTCGGTTTGGGTGAAGGTGTCGGCCTGGATGCTGATGCGGCCAATCTCTGCCGCTAAGCCACTGGCATCGGGGAAAAAGTTTGCCGCTAAGTTAGTAGCTGATAACGTGCCCGAGTTTTGTACATCGGGCGCACTGAGTGAGATGGTGCCTGCGGGCCCTGCATCCGTGCCCAACGAAGCCGGGACTTGCAGGGTGCCGCTGTTCAAAATACTGGTGCTCGCTTCCAGCAAAATCCGGCCGGCACGACGCACCAAACCAGCCGCTTCCACCATGCCGCTGTTGTTGACCACGCCACTTTGCAAGCGGCTGGCCGATTTGGCCGACAGGATGATCAGGCCGCCCGGCGCTCGGACCGCATTTTTGTTTTCGACCAAGGTGTTGATGGTGGCAGCGGAGACGATCACCCGACTCAAGGCCCCGCTGCCTTCAAACTTCAGTTCGAAGGATTCACCAGCCGCCATGGCCACCGTGCCCAAGTTGGCCACGATCACGCCGCTGTTTCGGACTTCGGGCGCCAGCAAGGCAATGTAGCCGCCCAGTGCGGCGCGGAGTTCGCCCTCGTTGTCCACCTTGCCGGTGGCCCCGTTGCGGCTGAGCTTGATCTGCCCCTCCATGAATTCTTGGTTGCTGGTGTTGTGCGTCGTTGCTACTAAACCACCCACATCGACACTGGATGACTTACCAAAGTACACACCCTGAGGGTTGACCAACACCACTTGTCCTGGCGCGGTGATGCGCCCCAAGATTTGGCTGGGCTGTGTGTCTGCCACCCGGTTGAGGGTGGCGGCTTGCGCGTTGGGCTGCTGAAAGTTGACCGTGGCGTCTTTGCCCACGTTGAAGGTGCTCCAGTCAACCACCGCACGCTGGCTGGTTTGGTTGATGTTGAGGGTGTTCCCTGACTGGCTGATGCTGGCTTGCCCCGCATTCACCTGCCCGCCCGTGGGCAACTGGGTGCCAGACACCGCCGCCGCTGCGCTGGTTTGTGCAAAAGCAGGCAATGACACCAAGCCTGCCGTCACCAGAAGAAGGACCAGGCCACTGATATATACGCGCGGCTTTGCCCCCAGACGTCGGGTGACGTCTAAGTCGTAGGGGCGTGTTTGAACCGGGCGTGACATAGCCATTCCGATTCGGATTGAGGCGACCAATCTTTAGAACGGCACTGCAATTTGCAGCCAGAAGCGGTTGCGATCGCGGGTGCCGTCTTGGTCGTTGCCACTTTGCGTGGGGTTGGGGTTATGTCCTTGGCGACGCGCCCATGTCGCACGGAAGTTCACACCATCGTCGTTGGTGTAAGCCACACTGGCGCCAAAACCTTTGTAGGTGTTGCGGTTGTTGAGCGGCCCACCCGGGAAGTCGGGGTTGTGTTGAAGCCAAAGCTGACCCCAGTCATAAAAGCCGGTCAGCGTCACGCCCGACATCAGCTGATGTCGCAGCTCGAGCTGAATCAACTGCGCCTCAGACCCCGAGCCCTCGCCCGTCGGATAGGCACGAACGCCGTTCATGCCGCCCAGTTGCATCTTTTCAGACGAATCCAAGTTCTTGTCGGCCAACTGGCCACTGTAGGAAACAAAGGCTGACGTCTGTGTGGTGAGCGCCTGTTGCCAACTGGCGTTGAACTTCAGCTTGTTGAAAACTCCGGCTGTCTGAGGGCCGCTCTTGTCGGTCAGCTCGCTCAAAGATCCCGCCAAGTTCAAGTCACCATGGCTCAGCTGTAATGAATAGGTACCCATGCCACCACCCGGATTCAGATCTCGGTAAAAGCCAGACACTTGTGCGGCCAAGACTTTGGACTCGTAATCGGACATCACCAAACCTTGGGCGGAGGTGTTTTTGAAGCTTTTGGTATCCGCCGTCAGGGTCACCGTGGCGTTCGCCGGTTCGCTGCGCAACAACGGGTACAACCATTCCAACCCTTTGGTGATGGCATTGCCCACCGCCCCCGCCATGCCGGGCTCACCCACCACGACTTTGTAATCCATGAAGGAGAAATTGGCCCCCATGCGCCAGCCGTCCAAGCCCACCGGCAGGCTGTAGGCCACACGCGCGTAGTCACTGCCCAAGGTGTGAACCAGTGCCACGTTGAGCAAGTCAGCCAAATCGTTGGGGTTGAACCAAGTCATAGAGAGCATGGAACGCACAAAACCGGTCGAACGTGAACCGGCGGTGTCGATGGTGAGTTCGGCCTGACGCGTTCGGCCCTGATACAACTTAAGCAGTATTTCTGTCTCTGTGGCGTCGCTGCCTTGCCGCAGCGATCCTTGCACGCTCAAGCCCGGCACCTCGCCGGCGAGCGCCAGTCCGCGGTCAAGGGCCTTGGTGTTGAGCAACTCACCGGTGGGTTGCTGGGCCTGAATCAGCGCGGTCACATGCTGTTGGGTATTGGGCATGTCGGCCAGTTCTTGTTCGACCTCGATTTTGGAGAACACCGACTCAATCACATCGACCGTCAACACCCCATCGGTCAAGTCTTGCGGCGGCAAGATGGCTCGGGCCAGGTAGTTGTTGCGTCGGTAATACGACTCGACGGCCATGCCGATGTCCAGCATTTCCTCATAACTCATGGGAATACCGATGTACGGAGACACCAGCTCTTTGAGTTCCATGTCGCCCAAAATGGTCACGCCTTGAAACTGAATGCTTTTCAAAGTGATGGACATCTTGGCGTCCTGAGCGCCTTCTTTCTCGTCCAAGATTTTGTCCATGGCCGCGCCCACCGTGCCTGGGGCATAGACCTGACGGGTTTGCGGCGGCTTGCCGATGGGTTTGCCGGTGATGGCTTGTGCCCATGACGTGACGGGCAAGGCTGTTTTGTCCTCAATCGCGCGCAGCACAGCGCCTGTGTCTTTGGGCAGAACAGGGTCGTAGATCTCCAACGACCCGGCCAACAGGCACAGGAACGCAATCGCTGAAAGTAGTCGCGATCGGCTGAACGTCACAAAATGAGTACTAAATCAACCATAAGGGTTGAATTAATGCAAATTTCGTGCCGTACCGATTTTCGACGGCGTCAGATCAAGGCGTTGTCAGAGGAGGAATGGTCTCAATGACCTGCAAGGTCAGGTCGCCGCTCGCCATGTTTTGACGCGGGACATAGACGTTCACCACCCAGCCGGTCTGGCGGTAAGCGTCTGACACGGCATGGCTGAGTTGCATCAGGTCGTTCTGGCGCAGGGTGCGGTGTTCAAAGGGAGCGACTATTTTTTGCAACTGCTCGGTGCCGAGCTGTTTGTTACCTGAAAAATGAATTCTTTTCACCTCTAAGCGGGTGTTTTCATCGACCGGCATGGCCAGTGGCAAGGCCTCGCGTCGCGGGGTGTTGGGCACATTCAAGCGCAACATCTGCTCGGTTTGGCGCATCAAACTCCCGGCATCCGGCGGGCTTTGCGCCCACGCTTGGCTGCAGATCAGGCCACATAAAACAGCCAATGAGGAGATACGACGCAGGGTCATGTTGCTAGCGCCCCACCGATTTGGCCAAGGTTTCGGGTTTGAGGCACTCGGCCATTTCACTTTCCAGCTGCGGATCTGCGGCGAAGTACTCGCCGCGCTTGGCTTTGTTTTCTCTCATGCGCTGGGCATAAATTTCGGACAAGTGCTTCACGGCCAAGTTGACCGTCTCGCTCGCTTTGTAGGTTTTGGTCCGCTGGTACAGGTCGATCTCGCGGTCCACCACTTCAGACATCAGCATGTAATGCTGGGCCAAGTTCTCGTAGTCCGATGCCGCTTTGTTTTGCTTTTTGCGAACCAACAACGCCGCCGCATTGAGTTGCAAGGCGGCGCATCGGCGGTACAGGTGAGATACCCGGGTCAAATCCTTGCTGCTGAAATACTGGCTTCGCACCAGATCAAAGGCTGGCAACGGGTCTTGCGCATGGCTGGGGGTTGACGCCAGAGCGGCAACCCAACAAATCAGCAGCCAGGTTTTTTTCATGAGAACTGAGTCAGGGAGACTTCTTAAAAGCGGGACTCCATTGTCAACCAGAAGCGGTTACGGTCGTATTGACCATCATGGCCGCGCAACATGGATGAAGAGTCAGGCTCTTGACCCAAGCGATGGGCCCAAGTGCCTTTGAGCAGAATGCCTGATTCGAACTTATGAGCCAGGCTCAAACCAGCGCCCTGAAGCACGGCGCTGTTCTTGGCGGGTGCGCCCGCTGCGCTGGCGTCGTGCCAAGGACGGACATGACCCACGTCATAGAACTCGGACAAGGTGGTGTTCGCACCGAGCTTCTGTCTGAATTCAAAGCTGATCAATTCACCATCACTGCCAACGCCTTCACCCACGCCATAGGCACGGACGCCCAAGGGGCCGCCGAGGTACATCTTTTCGGAGCCGTCCAAGTTTTTATTGGCGCGTTGCAGCGTCAAACCTGCGTACATGGCGTTGATGCCGCCCAAGGGTTGGAGCATGGACACGGAGAAACGCAACTTCGTGAAATCCCCGGCTGTCTTTTCACCACTCAGGTCAGCGGCCTGGTTGGGTGAACCAGCCATGTCAACCGTGCCCTTGGACAACAAGGCGTCGTAGGTCAGGACGGCGCCACCGGGAACCATTTCGCGCTCAACACCTTTGAACTCAATACCCATCACACGGGTGTCGTAGTAGGCAGAGTCGGCATGGTTGAGCGCTGTGGTGTTGATGTTTTTCGTGTCCAAACGCAAGGCCACGGTGCTCACCTCACTGGGGTTGTTGACCAAGTCATAGGCCACTTGAACCCCTTTTTTGATGGCATCGCCACTCAGGGTCACCGCTGTTTGCAAGCCATTGACCACGTCGTAGTTCATGGCAGAAACATGGGCCCCCAGTTTGAGGCCTTCAATACCGGTGGCCCAGTCGTAAGCCGCTTGCATGTAGTGGCTACCTTGAGACTTCAAACCTTGGAAAGAGAACTTGTCACCGCGTGACACGGTGTCCCGCCAGACCAGTCCCGCACCCACGCGGGTACTGCCGGTGGCTTCAAAACCATAGTTGTCCACCAAAAGTTCGTATTGACGCGAGCGGTTGGCATATCGCTTCAAGATAAATTCGGTTTCCTCCGCCTCGGCCAACTTGCCGTTCTTGGGCTCAGGAATTGGAATCGAGGGCGACATGTCGGCAAATTTGTTGACCACGCTGGCTTCTTCACGCACGTCCGACTTGGGTGCAGGCACTGCGGCGACAGGTGCGGGCGCTGGGGCTGGGGCTGGGGCCGAAACTGCCACAGGTGCAGGGATAGGTGCAGGCACAGGCAAAGGAACAGGGGCTGGCACTGGCGCCATGGTGACCACGGGCACTTCAGGCTTGGGGGATGCAGCGGCAATCGCCGTCAGGTCTTTGTCGAGCTGGGCTTGTTTAACCTGAGTTTCGATCACGCCAACTTTGATCACGCCATCACGTGCCAAGGAGCCCACCAAGGTGGCGCGCGCCACCAGGTTGCGCTCTTGGTAATACTTTGTGATTCGAACAGGGATCGCCATGGCCTGTTCGACTGTGAGTTCTTGGCCGATGAATTCACTCACCAGGCCTTTGAGTTCCTCGTGGCTGAAGGCGGTGACGCCATCAAACTTGATCTCACGGACCGTTAGCTTGACATCGGCAGGCTTGATAACTTCGTAAGTCTTCAACGCGCGAACTGCAGGCGAAACTGGGGCCACGCCCGAGGCGACGGCTTCGGCTGGTGCGACTGACTCGTCCTCGACCAGCGCTTCCTCCTCATCCGGCACCTCTTCTTGGGGCGCCGATGCGGCTTCCTGACGCGACTCCAAGGCCCAAGGCAGGCCCTCAGGCAGGCCTTCGAGAGCGAAGTAGATGCCCGTACTGGAGGCGATGAAGGTCAGGAATACGATTAGTTTTTTCATGGGTCAAGACTCAGTTCGGCAAGGACTAAGCACGCCCTATGCCAGAGCGCGTGACGGTATATCGACACGACCGGTTTTTTCTGAAGGCGCTGACACCGGTTAACGGTAAGTGCCTGTCTCGATCACCTGCACCACCAATCGCCCGCGGGCGAAGGACTGTTCGGGTATGTAGGCTTTCACGCGGAAACCTGCATCTCGGTACACCTTGCTCACCGCCGCGCTGACGTTGGGCAGTTTTTGCACCACCATGCGCTTGCCCACAAAGCCTTTGACCGCCGATTCAAGCTTCTCCGTTGGAACCAGGGTGTTGCCATGGATGGCGATGCTGTCGACCTGAACACTGAAGTCATCGGTCCAACGCAACCGTGGGTAGTACTCGACTGGAAAGCCTTCAAGCTGTCGTTCATCGCGCCCCGAGAGGCTGTCCTGCGTGGCGCTGAGCAAACTACCCGCATCTGGCGAAAAGCTCTGTGCCCCTGCTCCCAAAGGCAACGCCGCCAAAGACAAACAAATAAGATGAGAAGAAAATTTCATGGCTTAGCTCCTGACGTGAGAAAGGGAGTCCACCCATCGAATGAGCTTTGGCAAGGTGATGGATTGCAGGTCGTAATAGAACTGAATCTTCTTCCTGGCCTCTTGCCCCAACTTTTTGCGTAACTCTGGATCGTCCAGCAAGCGAACCATGCTGTTGACCAAGGCTTCTTGGTCAAAAAATGGGGCCAAAAGACCGTGTTTGTCGTGCTCGATGAACTCTTTCACCGGCGCCGTGTCACTGCCCACAATCGCACACCCCACGCTCATGGCCTCGAGCAAGCTCCAGCTCGCCACGAAGGGATACGTCAAGTAGACGTGCACCGTGCTGACTTGCAGCAGGCTCACAAATTGGTTGTGCGGCAAATTACCTACAAAGTGGACACGGGCCCAATCTTGGTCGTCGATGAGGGGTTTGACCTCATCAATCAGCACCTGTTTCCAAGAGGTTTTGCCTGGCGGTGGTTTCCCGTAGCTCACCCCATCACCACCAATCAGGATCACTTGCGCATGTGGACGCTCCTTCAAGAGCTTGGGTAATGCACGCATGAACACGTGATAACCACGGTAAGGCTCTAAGTTGCGATTGGCGAAGGTGATGACCTCGTCTGATCGGCTCAGTTTTCTGCCTGACGGCAGCTGAAAGGTGGCCATCTCGTTGGGCGCGATGAGCTTGGTATCGATGCCATCGTGCATCACCTTGATCTTGCCCCTGAAGGGCCAGGGGTAGGTATCGGCCTGAAAGTGAGTGGGCGAAATCGCCGCATCCGCCACATCGAAGTGCATGACGTTGTTGATGTTTTTCAAACGCAAACGACAGGAATCACCAGGATCGCTGCTGCTGAATTCGGGGTCAAAGCCCACGTCATTGCCTTTTTCTGTGTAGTTCAGTTCACAGTAAAGTCCCAATTTGGTTTGCGGCCACACGTCCTTGATGAACAGGCTTTCGCCCCATCCGGGGTGTGCCACCACGGCGTCAGGCTCAAAACCTTCAGCCTTCAACTCCAAGCACTTGCGGAAAACGGACTCGGCACGGATGATTTTGGTTTCCATGTCCAACGCCCATGGGTGTACCCCGGGCGCCGTTCCTTTGGCGGGTTGGTACGTGTGAATGCGCACCCCCGACCATTCTTGGGGCGCTTCTTTTTTCAGTACCAGGGCATGCACCTCGTGGCCGTCTTTGACCAAGGCCGGGGCCAAATGGACAAACTGGCCGGGAAAGTTTTGATGAACGAATAAGATTTTCATCGGACCAACAACTCATTTCCCACCAACTCTTTCACCGCTTGGTCAATTGACTTCACGGGGATTTCAAAGGTGCCTTGTTCCAAATTGAGTGACTCGATGTCCAACTTGCCCAACGCGTTCAGCAACCGGTAGCTGCCCAACTTCGCGTCGATCGTGGCGTTGACCTTGTTGGCCAGCAAGCCAAAGTGTTCAACTTCGGAGTCCAACACCGCCAACGCGGTTTCTTTGCCTGCATCGCGCAGTTTCTTTCTGCCGCGCATCACGCCTTGTGAGGTTTTGACGGCCGACTCGAGCAACTCCAGGCGCTCAAGGCCCTTTTTGTATTGGTTCCACGCCACGCGCACAGACTCTTTGGTCTTGTTGCTGACGTTCTTTTCTTTTTCCGAACTCTCGCGATAGTCATACGCCGCCGCTTGGGCACGGCTCAGCGTTTCACGACCGGCGAAGATATTCCAACTCATCTTCAGCAAAACCGAGTCTTCTTCTTTGCGGTACAGCTGGCCTGCGTCTCTTTCGCGGTTGTGCGTGCCCACCAAATCGACGTTCGGCATAAAGCCT
>JACCDL010638682.1_pt1 | contig 10436 bp, 11 predicted proteins | sample 7441931 | NCBI WGS metagenome assembly JACCDL01 (sample SAMN15323437, study PRJNA562643) | freshwater metagenome | isolation source: river surface water | place: USA:Blue River Watershed | collected 2017-08-16 | reverse complement strand
GTCCTTATCCCAGATGCTTGATAACGCAGAATGCGCAGCCATTATTCAGGTGATTGGCGCAGGATCAGGAAAATCTTTTAGCCTCGATGATGCTCGCTATGGTCGCGTTATTCTGATGTCAGATGCCGATGTCGACGGTGCGCATATCCGTTGCCTTATGTTGACCTTGCTCTATCGCTACATGAAACCTCTGATTGATGATGGCCGGGTATTTGCAGCTATTCCACCACTTCACAGAATTGAAGTGATGGGAGGCGGAGGTAAAAAGGGTGAGGTTCACTACACCTACTCTGATGATGAGATGAAGAAGTTGCTTTCAGATCTTAAGAAACAGGGCAAGCGCTGGAAAGAACCGCTCCAGCGTTATAAGGGCCTTGGTGAGATGGATGCAGATCAACTTCGTGAGACCACTATGGATCCTGAACATCGCACGCTGCGTCGCATCACCATCAAGGATGCGGCTCAGGCAGAGAAGATGTTCGAGCTATTGATGGGTAACGAAGTAGCTCCGCGTAAAGACTTTATCGCTACAGCAGATATCGATCGCGAGAGAATCGACGCTTAGGCAATCAAGGTTCGTCGAGGGGTCGCGTATTTCGCGGCTACCTCACTGAGTTCATCTGAAACCTGTGCGCGAAGCGCTTCATCGCTCTTGAGCAATGCCGTCAACTTTGCAATTGTGGACTTGAGCTCTTTCTGTTCGCTTTCAAGCTCGATCTTTGACATCTTTGTTAGGCGGCGCAGAGGCATATCCAAGATGTAGGTGGCTTGTTCGTCGGTGAGTTTGAAAGATTTAATGAGCGATTCCTTCGCTTCACTGGCGTCATCGCTACTGCGGATGATCTTCACAACTTTATCGATATCGATAATCGCTTTGAGCAGGCCATCGACCAGATTCAAGCGAGCTGTCGCTTTATCTTTGCGGAAATTAGAACGGCGCGTAACTACTTCGATGCGATGATCGATAAAGACTTGTAGTAGCTCCTTCAAGCCAAGAGTCTTGGGTTTGCCGTTGACCAACGCAACTGCGTTAATCGAGAACTGATCTTCCAGCGGTGTGAGCTTATAAAGGTTTTCAAGGACCTGATCGGGCTCAAAACCGTTTTTGATTTCGACGACAACGCGCGTGCCAGATTGGCCATCGGTGAGATCGACAATATCTGAGATGCCTTGAATCTTCTTTGCCTTGACGAGATCGCTAATGCGCTCGACGACTTTCTCTGGTCCAATATTGAAGGGAAGTTCAGTGATGGTGATGCCTTGCTTACGAGTAGTGACTTTACCGACTTCAACTTTGGCACGGACTTTAAAGGCCCCTTTGCCGGTCTGATACGCATCAAGGATTCCTTCTTTGCCGATAATGCTTCCACCGGTAGGAAAATCAGGAGCAGGAATGAACTTCATCAGTTGCTTCAGAGTTGCATTGGGATTTTCAATCAGATGCTTTGCTGCAGCGATAACTTCGCCCAGATTGTGTGGCGCCATATTGGTAGCCATTCCGACTGCAATGCCTGTGGCGCCGTTAACGAGAAGATTTGGAAATGCCGCGGGTAGAACGAGTGGCTCCATGATCTGGCCGTCATAGTTAGCGCCAAAATCAACGGTGTCTTCGTCAGCTTCTTCCACCATAAGTAGCGCTGGATTCGCCAGACGCGCTTCGGTGTATCGCATGGCTGCAGGGCCAGCATCGAGTGAACCAAAGTTCCCGTGACCATCAACCAGTGGAAGACGCATTGAAAAGTGCTGCGCCATGCGAACCAGAGCGTCATAGATTGCACCATCACCATGCGGGTGCAACTTACCCATTACTTCACCAACAACACGCGCACTCTTTACATGACCCTTGTCAGGACGAAGTCCCATTTCTGCCATCTGATGGAGGATTCTGCGGTGAACGGGCTTCAGACCATCGCGGGCATCGGGAAGTGCGCGAGAGTAGATGACCGAGTATGCGTACTCAAGAAAAGAGTCAGACATCTCTGATGAGACATCTATGTCGACGATCTTGCCAGGAAATTCTCCTGGCTTGGGACCTACGACTTTCTTCTTGCTATTTGCATTCGCACTCTTTGAGGAATCCGCTTTTGCCATGGGCGTGATTCTGCCAATGAAAGGTGAGATTACTGGGGATTGACGCTCGGTCTAGCGCCAATAATTGTGACGCATTGTCCTGCTAAAGCATTTCCAGCAGCCATTGATTCTTGCAAATCGTGAGTTGTGATCCACTTCGGAATGAAGGCCGCTGCAAAAGCATCACCGGCTCCAGTGGTGTCAATTGGCGTGAGCGCACTTGTAGCAGCAAAAATAGCTTCACGAGAGTGAGCAACACCATATGCGCCTCTGTCACCACATTTGATGACGACCGTCGAAGTGTGCTTTTTCAAATTAGAAAGCGCTTCATCAATCGTCGAAGACTGCGACAGAAAGAGAGCCTCTTCCTCGTTGGGCAAGATGACATCCATCTGATTGAGGTAACTCAGCGCTTTCTCAAGACCAAAGTGGGAAATTGTTCCGACTGAAGCGGGGTCAAAGATTAGGGGAATGCCTGCACCTTTGATGGCCGCAATAATTTCTTCAACACCTTTGGTCGATGCCGGATTAAATAAAGAGTATCCCGAGAGAAAGGCAGCATCAAAGTTGGTTAGATTAGGTAAGTCAGCGATAGAGAGCCCGGAATTTGCTCCCGAATCGGGGAACATCGTGCGTTGACCTGTCTTATCGACGATGACAACTACAACTCCAGTTTTTCCTTCAGATTGCTGAATTTCTTTATGCTCAATTCTCCATGCATCTAACTCTGATATGACTGCGCGTCCAGCAGCATCATTTCCGACGCGTGAGACAAAGAAGACCTGATTTCCTTGGTGCGCCATCCATGTCGCAGTGTTCGCGGCTGCGCCTCCTCCATGTGTGGTGATACGAGAGGGAGTATCGCTGCCATAGTGAATATCAGAGTCGATTAACACCATCACATCAAGCATCGCATCTCCGATGCAGAGAATTCGCGGCATTTCGTACTCTTTCGGTTCGCTTAGTTAGCCGCGACTGCGATGCGAGCTGCAAGTGCTGCGTTAGCTTTAATGATGTCGATATTTACCCGCAAAGATTCACCATTGGTGTGGCTATGGAAGTAATCAAGCAAAAACGGAGTGACCGCTTTCCCTTTTATTCCCGCTGCTTCAGAAGCAGCAAGGCCGGCTTGCAAAGTGGTTTCATGCAAGGTCATATCCATCTGATTGACGACGGGGTTTGCGACCACCATTCCCGAGTGAGATGTATTTACAATCGCACGAGCATTCCAAATTGCCGCCACTTCTTCGGGGGACTCTGCACGGTATTCAATGTCATAGCCGGAATCGGCCAGATAGAAACCAGGGAAGCGCGATGTCTTAAAGCCAATGATGGGCACAGAGAGTGTTTCAAGACGTTCGAGAGTTGCCGGTACATCGAGGATTGATTTAGCCCCTGCGCTCACGACGAGTACGGGAATAGTTGCAAGAGAATGTAGATCAGCGGATTCATCCCATGTCTCTTGGGCTCCGCGGTGAACACCGCCCAGTCCGCCGGTAGCGAAGAATGAAATTCCAGCAGTATGAGCAATATGTGAAGTTGCGGCGACTGTAGTGGCTGCGCTGAGTTTCTTGGCTGTGATTGTTGCCAGATCTCGGATAGAGGCCTTCAAAATTGAATGATCTGTGGCGATTCTGTGAAGTTCTTCTTTTTCAAGTCCAACATGGATGGCTCCATCAATGATGGCGATAGTGGCGGGTACTGCGCCGTTGTCTCGCACAATGGCCTCGACTTCAGTGGCTACTTCCATATTCCGTGGCCGCGGCAATCCGTGGCTAATAATCGTGGACTCAAGAGCGACAAGAGGCTTCTTCTGGGCTAGTGCATCCTGAACTTCGCGCGAGTAGCGGAACATAAGAGGGAAGATTACTGGAAAGATAGCGACGTGGCCCACTTGCTCTCGGACTTATCACAATCAATCTTCGCCACACTTGGATTGTCGCAAACCAGTAACGTGCTGGGAATTGAGGAAAATCCCGCCCAACGTGAGTGCGTACTGCTTGTTGATGGCATGGGGATGAATGCGTTGGAACTCTGCGCAAAGGAACTTCCCGTTTTCTCACACATGACTCACATGACGATGCTAAACGCAACATTTCCCTCCACTACATCCACCAGCCTTACATCTTTTGGAACAGGTCTAGATGTTGGAGTTCATGGAATGGTGGGTTACACGATGCGTGTTCCCCATAGCGGAACCCCAGAGAGATTGCTCAATGCCTTGAAATGGGATGAAAGAGTAGATCCTTATATTTGGCAATCACAGAAGACCTTATTTGAACGCGCTGTTAACGAAGGAATCAAGGTCTCGCATATTGCTGCAAAACGTTACGAGGAGACGGGATTTACCCGAGCAGCGCTCCGTGGAGCTAAGTATTACGGTGTAAATGTCACTGACGAGATGGTTGAGCAGACCGCAGCAGCGCTTTCGAAAGATCGATCTTTTGCCTATGTCTACATTAATGATGTGGATGATGCTTCGCATCGCGCGGGATTTGGTTCAGATCGATTCCATGCAGCGATGCTCAAAGCAGCAGATTTGATTACCAAGTTGGTAGAAAAACTTCCCAGAGGATCTCGTCTGTGGGTGACTTCAGATCACGGAATGATCAATCGGGGAGACTTCTGTGTTCTGGGCAAAGAAAATGAGCTGCTCAAAAATGTTGAGTTACTTGGCGGCGAACCGCGAGTCAGATATCTATATCTACGTGAAGGTTCTTTGGAAGAAACTAGGTCTCAGTGGCAAGAATACTTTGGTGAAAAAGTACTTCTTTATTCGCGTGAAGAAGCTTTAAATAAGAAATTATTTGGCAGCACTGTTTCTGACAAGAGCGCCGAGCGAATAGGTGATCTCATTGCTATTGCCCAAGGTGAGTTGATCTTGGTCGAGCAATCACGCGAGGAGCTGCAGCTAGCGATGGTGGGTCATCATGGAGGAGTTACGCGAGCAGAAGTAGAAATTCCGCTTTTAGCACAGAGAATCTAGCTCTCTTCTTCCTCGTCTTCCTTTTTCTTGCTTCGGCCAAACATAATGTCATCCCATGATGGAATTGAGATGCGTCGCGTTACGCCATCCTTCTTAGCATCTGGAGTTATCTCTTTAGCTTCAGCAGAATCATCTACAGAACCATCACCGCTAACTGGAGCAGTTCTTACCGCCACGAGTCGCGGTGGTTGAGGAGTCTCGCCTTCAACAGGGAAGAGAACTCCATGATCACTCATGCGATCAGGACGAGTTGGTTGTTTGGTCGGAATCTCTTCACCATTAATCCAGCGCGCCCCATCGTCTTTGGAGACAAGAGTTCTCTTGCCGGAATCAAAAACCCATGTCGCTTCGGATTGACCTTCACGAGATGGATAACTCAGGACCAAGTGCCAAGTCCCATCATCAAGCCGCCATGTGTTCCAGGAAATTTGATTCATGTTCACGCCACGTGGCGCTAAACGATGGATAACTAACTCAGAGAGCGGAAGCGATGTTCCCTTGGGTGAAGCCTTCTCTGCTTGTTCGATTATCCACGCGCGCTCTTGGAGAATTGGACTGGCGTATCGTTCAATCTTTTCTAGGGAAAGCCCAGAAATCCGTGAGACTTCGGCATAGCTCTCACCCGCCCGTAGGCGAGATTGAATTTCTTTGATTGAAAATTGTGGAGCTTGTTCTACGACCGGGGTTAGGCGTCTCTCATTGACCGTGGCGCGTAGAGAATCACTTACACGAAGGGAGAATTTGTTTCCTTCGAGATCGGTGAGCTCAAGACTTTCACCATCATCAGAACGTCCAACTACTCGTAACTCGGTCACGGGTAAAGATTGCCACAGAGTGCCATGCAAGTTGGGGAACTTACGCGTGGATTTGGGTCACTTTCTGCTTCCATAATCTCAAGAATGGAAGTAATGACAAGAGTGCGATTGTTATACATGCCAACGGCACAATAAATGCGACAGTTGAGCCATATGTGTCAATGATGTATCCCGTAATTGCCGTCGGTATCGCTCCGCCAAGATTCAGCGCAGCAATCGCCCAGGCCAAGACTTCAGTCGTTCTCTTCTCGCTGACTGACCGTTCAGCAACGGAAAGTCCAGCAGTTAACAGTGGTGCAATTGCTAGTCCATTGATGAACAGCGCAACTGCCATGACAAAGAGATTTCCTTCAAATATTTGAGCGGCGAGGAAAATGGGCACTGTGAGGATGACAAGCGCAATGACCGAATAAACGAACCGACGCGCTTCATTCATCTTCCAGTGAATTGAGCCGCTGATGAAAGCTGAGATTCCGGAACTGAAAGACCAGATTGCGACAAAGAATCCACTGTATTCACGGACTCCAAATTCATCGGAATAACCCACGATGACGAGTCCTGTTGCGCTAAAAAAAGATCCAACCATCATCATGGGTATAAAGAGCGCTTGGATAAAGCGATCGCGAATCAAAAGAGTGTGATCATCGCCGGGTTCGCGAGGATGTGCGGGCGGTTGAGTCCTCTTCTGTGACAGAAAGAAAAGTGCCCCAACAATCAAAAATCCCATGGCTGCAAAGATTGCGGCCTCAGGAAAGAAGAACGATGCAATCAGCGTTGCAACAACTGGACCAGTTGTGAAGATAACTTCATCAACCATTGCTTCGAAAGAATATGCAGTATCAATCAACTTACGATCATCGCCAATGGCATGAATCCATCGACGTCTGACCATCTGTCCAGAGCCAATCACAAAGGCTTCGAAGATGATTACGCAGAGAAACCAGCTCCAGGTTGGGGCATCGCTCTTGACCAAGTAAACAAAGAGCCCAAGGAAAATGATGTGAACTGGGGCGGTGATAGAGAGGATTCGGTTCTGGCCGAATTGATCTGCAGCGCGCGACCATAAAGGAGTTGCAATCGCTAATACGACCGATGCCATCATCGAGAGCGCACCAGCTAGTGCATATGAGTCGGTTTCAGCAACTACGAAGAGAACAATTGCTAGGTACAACATCGAGATCGGCATACGCAAAATAAATCCTGCAAAAGAGAAGCGCCAGCCTCCGGGCACAGCAAAGAGCCGTTTATAGGAGGTAAGCATGTTGCGAGTGTACTTGGCTTCCCACGATTGTGATTAGATTGGCAAATGACCAACACTGGCGATTTACTTAAACTTGCCGAGACAATCGCACTCAATGCAGGTGAGTTGCTCAAAAAGCGTCCCTCTAAATTCGAACTAGATGAGAAGAGCGGTGTTTTTGACTTTGCCACTCAGATGGATCACGAGAGTGAAAAATTGATTGTCAGTCAGATACTTGCCGCCCGACCAGATGATGGATTGATTGGTGAAGAGGGAGCAAATAAAGAGAGTGCATCTGGTATCACCTGGGTAATTGATCCCATTGATGGAACTGTGAACTATCTCTATGACATTCCAGGATGGTGTGTCAGTATCGGTGTGAAAGATCAAGAAGGCCCACTTGTTGGCGTGGTCTATTCACCTGCGACGAATTCTTTATGGAAAGCATCTCGAGGAGGTGGCGCCTTTCTTAACAATGCCCCAATTCGCTGCAATGAGCCGGTACAACTTAATCGCGCACTTGTGGGTTCTGGCTTTGCTTATGATCTCGAAAAGCGAAAAGTCCAAGCAGCATTAATTGCCAATTTGTTACCGCAAATTCGAGACCTGCGTCGACTTGGTGCATGCGCTGTTGATATCTGTCATGTGGCAACTGGATCTCTCGATGCTTATTTTGAAGCAGGGGTAAATGAATGGGACTATGCAGCAGCTGGCTTGATTGCAACGGAAGCCGGTGCGAAAATCTCGATTAAGTCTGGTATCTGGAATGGTGAGAAACATATGGTGATTGCCGCTGGACCAACTCTTCATGCCGCCCTCACCGCCCAGATTGAGGCCGGGCCCTCGTTCTAGTCAGGGACGCTCTCTGTCAGATCTACAAAGGGCCAGATCTGCAAAGGGCCAGGTCTACAAAGGGCCAGGTCTACATAGGGTTCATCGAGCGCGATTTAGCGCTTCGGGTCCTGGTGTGGCAAGATACCCCTCGATCGTTAGACCTGAGTGTGAAGACTAATTGTTAGGACAAATCATGAACGTGCTTGATGCGGTTGATGCCGTCTCCCTTCGTAAGGACCTACCTAATTTCCGTCCCGGCGATGAACTCAAGGTTCACGTCCGCGTTATCGAAGGTAACAAGAGCCGTATCCAGGTTTTCCAGGGTCTCGTCATTGCACGTCAGGGTTCTGGCGTCCGTGAGACTTTCACAATCCGTAAGATTTCATACGGCGTAGGCGTCGAGAGAATTTTCCCAGTCCACGCACCCGTAATCGAAAAAATCGAACTCGTTCGTCGTGGCGAAGTTCGTCGCGCTAAGTTGTATTACCTCCGCGATCTACGTGGCAAAGCAGCCAAGATTCGTGAACGTCGCAGCGCCGACGATCTAGAGACCGTCTATGCGGCTCCAGTCGTTGAAACACCAGTCGTTGAAACACCAGTGGTTGAAGCGCAAGCAGCTCCAGAAGTTGTTGCCGAGGTTGTCGAAGAGACACCAGCCGCGCAAGAAGCTGCAGTCGAAGAAACAACTCCAGAAGCTGCTTCAGACGAAACCAAGGCATAAAGTCGACCTTCGCGTCGTCTAGTTATGTCACCTAAAGCGAAAGGCACAAGCCTTCGCGAGCTTCCGATACTTCTCGTTTCGGCGCTATTTCTATCCATCATCGTTAAGACTTTTCTTGTTCAGTTCTTCTATATTCCATCAGGATCTATGGAGAACACTCTTCTTGTCAATGACAGAGTTGGCGTCAACAAGTTCGGTGCGCTCTTCAGTGATATTAAACGTGGGGAAGTTGTTGTATTCCGAGATCCAGCTAATTGGTTATCTGCTCCCTATGACGAAACCACAGGACTTTCTAAAGTGGTCCGAGATTCGCTGGTCTTTGTCGGAGTCCTACCTGATCCTTCGAAGCAATACTTGATTAAGCGTGTGATTGGCGTGGGCGGCGATCGTGTTGTGTGTTGTGACGCTGATGGAAAGATTGAAGTCAATGGCGTTGCCATAACGGAGCCCTACATCTATCCCGGAGATAAAGCATCTGATTCAAATTTCGATGTCACTGTTCCGCAAGACTTTATCTGGGTTATGGGAGATCATCGTGGCGCTAGCGCAGATTCTCGTTTCCATACAGATGACCCCAATAAAGGGATGGTCCCGCTCGACAAAGTTACGGGACGAGCAGTCTTTGTTATCTGGCCCTTGAAGAACGCTGGAGTCCTTGAGGTCGGCGAAGACCTCTCCAAGATTCCGGTGAAAAAATCTCCGTAAGGCTCGTCCATGATTGAATCACGCCTTCTTGCTGCAGGATTAAGCAACATTGCAGGCGTCGATGAGGCAGGTAGGGGTGCATGCGCTGGCCCACTGGTAGTTGCCGCAGTCATTCTCAGAGATATCAATTCTCCAGAATTAGTTGAGGTACGTGATTCAAAAGAGTTATCGCCGAAGAAAAGAGATAGCCTCTTTCAACTGATTATCAATCAGTCACATAGCTACTCGATTATTGAAATCACACCACAAGAGATTGATGAAATCGGCCTCCATAAATCAAATCTGGAGGGTATGCGACGTGCCATCAATGCGTTACAGCACAATCCAGAATATGTACTTACGGATGGATATGCGATTGATGGGTTGCCGTGTCCTTCGTTGGCGGTCTGGAAAGGTGATCAAGTAGCAATTTCTATTTCTGCGGCTTCAATTCTTGCAAAAGTGCATCGTGATCGGATCATGACTGAGCTAGACCTGCGCTATCCGGGCTATGGACTTAGCGCACATAAGGGATATGTCACTCGCTCGCATGAGGCGGCGCTGCAATCAATGGGAGTGACTGAAATTCATCGTCGCTCATATGCCAACATCGCTGCCCTCATCAACAGCTAGATTTACACACAGTTTGTTTAAGAGCGAGTCCAGCTCGATGCGGCTCACTCTATTTTCCAGCAATGGCTTTGAATGAACGTGCAATGGTCACAGGAAAAACAGGAGAGAACTTCACTGCCACATATCTCATAGAACGTGGCTATCAGATCCTCGATCGAAACTGGCGAATCAAAGAGGGAGAATTAGATTTAGTAGCTCTCTCACCTGATAAAGAAATTGTATTTGTTGAAGTAAAAACGCGATCTTCTGCAGCGTATGGCGATCCATTGGAATCTATCTCTGCCACAAAATTACATCGAATTCAACGGCTTGCACTGGCGTGGCTAGCCATGCATCAAAGACTGGGATGGCCATATCGCATTGATGTCGCAGGCATTCTGCTAGGTCGCTCGGGGGAAATCACCCTCGACTATCGGATTGGAATTTCATGAGCGTTGCAGTCACGCGAGCAGT
>JACCDL011489839.1_pt1 | contig 10439 bp, 7 predicted proteins | sample 7441931 | NCBI WGS metagenome assembly JACCDL01 (sample SAMN15323437, study PRJNA562643) | freshwater metagenome | isolation source: river surface water | place: USA:Blue River Watershed | collected 2017-08-16 | reverse complement strand
TAGTTCTTCGGAAATAGGTTCAACTACTACAAGAGTATATTCAATATTTAGTTTTTTAAACAACAAGTTGATATAGTTTCGGCGTATTACATCGTTCTTTAAGTTAATTACATATATATTTTCCGTATGTTCATTTAAAATACTTTTTCTCTCTTCATCTCTTTTATAACAAGTCAAATACACCTTGTAATTATCTAAAATTTTACAAATATCTTGTATTTTCCTAACTTGATTTTTTTTAATTGTTTTAATTAATTTTGCATTCATTGTATTTTTATTTTTAACCAATATTATACTTATTAGTGAGAAAAATACGTATTTTATCAAACGTTATATCTTGGACCGTTAGTAAATTTTGTATTTCATCAATAATGTATTGTTTGTACTCTTCATTTTTACTTCTAAGTGGTCTTCCAAAAATAATGTCGTAAATCTCATACTCTGGTTTCAACTTTATAAGAGCTGTTTTATAAATCATTGTTGATAAATCCTTACTTGTTCCATATACCGACTTTTCTAACTCTTCTAACTGCATATGTTCAGATAAAATTACCTCAAGTGCACTAATTACTTCTCTATAAATAAATAAGTCGTCATTTTTATAATAATGATAAAATGTATCTATTTTTTTCTTGATGTTATCCAAACAGTATAAATTTTCTTGTAGTTTTTTCCATTGCCTAGATACAAGAGGAAATATAATATGATTCATTATGTATATTTTACTTTTATTTACTTCATATGGAAGTTCTTTCTGAGAGAAACTCTTTCCGGACAAATTATTCAACATATACTGAGTTTTTCCAGAAAGTGAAACAGTTGTTACTTTATTGTTCATTATTATATTCGTATATAGTATTCGTATATAATAATTATCACAAGGTATAACATTTATTACATTTTGATTCACATCTACATTGGGATGTAAAACATTTTTTTTCAAAAGAAGTTTTACAAATGGAACACTTATTGTAACTTGTTTCTTTTATAGGACATAGTGGTTTGAACCTAGAACTACAACCACAACTACAGTATAGTGTTTCGTTTTTATTAACTATATTATAAATATTGCTTTTGGTAATACAACTCTTACAGTTATCTTCATTTTTGTCACACTTTTTGCAACAATAGTTATTTAACTTTAGTTTGTGTGGATAATACATACCGTCCAAGTCGTCTCGTTTGATAATAGACTCTCCGTAAGGATAAAGTATATTTTGAATTTCTTTACAGTTGAAAATCTTGGGAACACTTTTACAACTACAACAGTAACTACATTCTTTTAAATGAGATTCAACAGATTTGTAACATTTATAACTAGTATCCGAATCGGAAATAGAAACGGGCGGAGAGATATCATACTTATTATTTAGTTGAGTGTAATATGCTTTGCTCAGTATCAAAAATGTCTCGTAGTTTATAAAAGAATTTACGTAGTATTTTTTGTCAGAAATTAGTTTTTTAATACCCTCCTTTCCTTTTTTATATTTTAAATAATCATTATAGTTGATATCATAATTATTTGAAAAAAATTGTTTAGACATAAATATAAATAATATTATATTTTATTCAAAAATGAAATCATCATCATCAATATCAGAGTTACTGTGTTTAGATTCATTCTCTTTAAAGTCACTATCACTGAATTCAAACTCGTCATCATTTGTATCTAAAATTAACTCTTCTATGTCCTTTAATTTATTTGCTAAACTTTGAATATTATACTTTGGTTTTATTGTATACTTGTCACTACGTAGTGTTTTATTTTTTTTTAAATAGTTATCATCTTGTTTAGAAGTGTTACGTCTTGTTTTATTTTTTTTACTACAACCACAGTCTTCGCTTTCCTCCAAGTTAGAACCTTCTTCACTTTCATACTTTTCAATGTTAGAGTCTTCTTCTTTATTATCATCATAACTGTTTTTGATGTTAGATTTATGATAATGTTCTTCTGCATCGCTATAATGATTATTAAAAAAAAACTCTTCTGCATTACTGTAAGGAATAGGAACATTCTTTAAAATATATCCAAATATAGGAACTTTATATTGAAATGTAATTGTTAAATCCACATTTAATGCACAAGAATGGTAGTTCAAGTTTACTTGAAAAATAATAATTGCTACCGAATTTTTACAACCGTGTTCAATATAATCACATGAAATCAAATTAGCAATTACTTGGTCCCAACTTAACCCTAATTGACTACCACAAATTGACGCTAAAGATTGAGTACCATATACTTCTCGTTGGAGAGAAATTAGAGCAGCACTATTAATATTGTTTGCACTAACGTTATAGTTTTGTTCAAATGACTTTATAACTTCATTGTATAGCGAGAGTTTATGAACTCTGGAGTCATTTGCAATATATGTTTGACACGCTAATACAATACTTCTACTACTAGTATTTGCTTTATTTATACAAAAGTATTTGGCACTTGTATAATAAAACATGTTGAAAAATTCGTCTTCCGCTAAATCTATTACATCTAAAATAATTTTATTTCCTTTGTTTATCACATTATTTGTATTACACTCATTTTCACTAGAACCTTGGTAGTAGTTGTATAAAGTCGCAATTGGTGTGACTGGGTATACATTCAAACGATGACTACTAGTAGGTTCATATATTTTACTATTACTATATATATTAGATGAACATTCATTATGACAACTCATTATATTATTTATATTATTATAATATAATAATCTCATTTTTATTAACTATTTATTAACCAGTTACATTTTTAAAATTAAAACTTTCATATAGTACTTCTAACTCTAGGGTAAAACTATAGTCCATATTGTTAAAGTCAATTACTTTTCCAAATTTATCAAGTATTTTAATATGTAACCTAGACAAGTTGACTGGACCGTTATACTTACGACTTTTTGCCAAAGGATTGTTATTTTCGTCAATCAGAAGAGATAACTTACCATTTACGATTGGAATTTTTGCAATAATATCCTCATTTAACATACTTTTATCAAAACCTACAATGTTTGATACGTTATTGTTGTACTGGTAGTCAGTTATAGCCATATATATGTATCGGTCCCCCCCAGCGTCAAACAGACCTTCAGATGTAACTGCTCCAGTAATATCAATATAACTTCCCAAACGAAACCCCAGTGTCCAACCCATTGTATTCATAATATTTTGATTTACATCATCTACAAACTGCAACGAATAACTAAAGTTCATCGGATGGTTTAAAGTTAGTTCAAATGTAGTTTTGAAACTATGTGGATTAATAGAAAATTTGATATACTTTAATAAATTATCTTTGTCTGCTTCGTAAAAATAAGTAGTATTTAAATAATTTTGTAAACTATCACAGTCATAGTTTCCATCGGGAATAACAATCGGAAATACTTTCGTCTCACAGTGCTGAACAATAATATTGAATGTGTTGTTTTTTTTCAAATGTGAAAATAAATACCAAGCGTTAGGAATTTCGATAGATGCAAGTCTCATTGACAACACATTTTTAATTTCGGTTGGTATAAAGTATTGAAAGTCACAAGGATTACTTGCGTAGTAATTATTACGAAAACAACTATTCAAGTTTAAGTTGGTTAGTTGCGTAATACGTTTAATTGAATTTAAATCTCCGGGTGCGACACTGTTCGGAAATGAGTTATAAACAATATTGGTTTTATTATGAACAAGTGAGTCTAGTGTGTTTAACCGAGATGTAGTATTTAAAACCGAGTTTACATCCGTTTCAAATATAGATTGTTGGGAACGTTCCTCTTTTATTTTGGTTTCAACAATAATATTGATTATTTCGTTTGGTTTATATTTTTCATAATCGTTTATTTTTTTTATTTTTTCAACATAGTTGTGAATGCTTTTAGTGTCAGTCATATTTAAAATATAGTTTTGTTCAAATAGAGCATAAATATATATAATTATTCTTGCCGCTTTCAGATAAAATGAATAAATATCACTAGAAAATTTACTTTTGACTAACTTTAACTTTTCTTCAATTTTGTTTAGGTTTTCGTAACTGTTGTCATTTGATAAGTGATAAATATTTAATAGTTCAAAAAAGTCGTAACTATTAATATCTAAATCAACATTTTTGTTTGACATATGCACTTACTTTAATATAAGTATATTTTTTAACTTGTATTTTTGTTCATTTTATATTATTTTATACACAAGATATATGAGAAATACGATAATTAAATTTAACAGTGGTTGGTTTTACATTTGGGTTTGGTGTTTTAAAAACCACATTGACTACAAAAAGTGGTCTAACAACAGTTACAGTATTATCTGCTAAATGATAATCTTTCAGCATACTCATGATATTAGACCAAGTGAGAGAACATAACAAACTACAACAGTTAATATCGCACAGTGTTTTGATTTTTGATAGGTCGTTACTTAATTCAATTAAAGAACAAGTAGTAAAACAATTTCTTGAAACATTCAAATCCTCCTCAATGTTTTTAATAATTTGTTCAAGAAGAGAGAATGGTTCACCATTTATTTTTCGATAAGGTGTTAAAAATGTAATGTAAAAAAAATCATTTACTGTGTTACACTTGTTACAGTCAATTCCAAAATTTTCTCCATATGGATAAAAAATATTTTTGAATTTTTCTGCAGTAATTTCAATTTCATCTAAATTAATAACGTGATTGTTGTTACAAGTTACATCAATATTTGAATATTCTTGACACAATACTGCAACATCCATTACAATATTTGAATTTTTACAACCGTGATGAGACATACTATAATTATTCATAATATTACTTTTTATGAATAATTGTACAAAATGGGTTTCTAAATATTTTCTCTCGCTAATAAAACTTTTCAAAGTTAATTTTTATTGGTTCATCTGTATGTGATTCTTGTTGAAATCTGACTTTTAAGATAGGTTTTAATTTTGTTGGTTCATTTTTTTCTGGTTTAGGTCTAATAAAGGGGGAATCATACCATTCTTCAGTTGGTGACGGCGCTTGATTTTTTATACTAGGATGCGGAGTCAACTTTGGTTGGGTAATTATTTTTGTAACATCAACTCCCTTCCAATGAAAAGAGTCAAATATTTCATTGTACTTTGAACCTAGTATAATGGGATAGTAAGTGTGTTTTGAAAAAAAATTGAACAAACCAATTAGTAGAGAAAGAACGTCGCTAGATAGTATTAAATACTTACACGTGTTAGCAAACATTATTTTTTCACATATTTCTTTATCACATATTTTAGCAGAATAAGTAGTTATCAGTGTTTTACATATTTCGTGTTTTATGTTATCACTTGATATGTACATGGTATCATATGTAACTTTTTTAATAGTTTCAGTATAGTATTCTTTTATATTTTTCAAATTGTCATTGTCTACATATTCAGTACAAATATGTAAATACAAGTCATTGTTTTGAACATATCTTTCTTTGAATAAGTTACAGTTAACGATTTTATTTTTAGTTTCATTATTATCGTAATAGTTTTTTTTTACATATAAACAAAAATCTTTAGTGATACAGTGCAAGTCATCTGATAAGGAAATATTTTCTTTTATCTGAGCGTTAATATTATTTGAGTCATTAATCAAAGTAAAAAAGTTGTCATTAGTGATTACAAAATCAGTTTTGTATGTATTTTTACCAATAAAAAGTTCAATTCCAAATTTTTTAAACAACTCGTTGTGCATATATTCAACTGCAATATTGTATTTTATTGATAAGTAGTGACACGCCAAATTTATAAAGAACGAATTTTCAAAATCATACTTATATGTTTTTGTAACAACACTTTTTTTTGAACTTTTACTTTCTTTTTTTCCAGATGTATGTAATCGTGGTAGTGGTTCCTCTTTATCTATTTCATTAGTTTCTTTGATGTATTTACTTGTAAATTTTTCTAACTCATTTTTATAAAATTCCGATTTGGTTAAATCAAAAAATGTTCTGTTTTCTTGTTTACCGTGTTTGTACCAATGTTCCCAAGCATTTTCTTTTGTTTTGATGTACTGCAAGTCTGTATTGAAGTTAACATAAGTTTTCCAGTCAAAATTTTCATATTCTGCATTATTGTCAAAGTAGATTCTTCCTTCATTTTTACCATACTTAATCCAATGCTTGTATGCTTTTTCTTTTGTATTAATATTATCATTTTTCAAATCAGAATAGTAAGATACATACTTTATCCAGTTGAAATTTTCATCATCACAAATAATATTATCCTTTGTTGTGGAATTGTTTTCAATGTTATTTACAACAAATTTTTTCATTTCATTTAAACTGAAAAATTGTCTTCCTTCTTTTTTACCGTGAGTAATCCAATGTTTCCACGCTTTTTCCTTAGTATTTATATTATCTTTTTTCAAATCTTCATAGTAAAAAACATAATTAATCCAGTCAAAATTATTATATTCTAAATTTAGACCATTCATCATTGTTTGATATAAATAGTAGTATATTTAAAGATTTTATTTTTACATTATTAAAAATTATTACACTAAAAAAGTTGAAGTGTAATAGTTTTAATTTTTATCTGAGTTCCACTCTGGCCATATTTCATTCATGTCTTTTTGTTCAATCAACCGATATGGTCTTATTTTATACAACTTTTCCATTCTCTCGTCTTCTGGGTCTTCTGGTCGTTTTATAAAAGCGGCTTTTGTTCTATAACCCGTTTCATTACTACCATATTTTTTGGTATCTGGTTGATTTTCAATTGGAGAAATATAATAATATGCAATAGATTTGCGCATAACTCCTTTTGGACAAGTTATTTTTTCTGGAAGTCCGTGCCAAGATATATTATTGGTTTTAAATATGAATGCAGTATTGAACTTAACTGGTGACTTTACTTTACACTCAGTCATATTTTTATCCCATAATTCAGTATGTCCATTCCACTCTTCATTCCATTCTTTACTCAAATATAATATAACATTAAGTCTTCTCTGTTTATTTGTATATGGATGTTTTTCATAGTCCAAGTGCATGTTTAAACGACCGTTTTTAGGGTGAGCATGTAATCCGGCACCGTTTAAGTATGGGTCATATTCAATGTTATCAATACCAGACAACTCTGCGAAACATTTTGTAATTTCATCAGTTGAAAGTAAGTAAAATAATTTTTTAATATCAATTGGTAAGTTAATGATATCATCATATGCATATTTTACTTCAATAGGATTATTGTATTTGTGCCAGTCTGTAAAGTTGTGAGGAAACTGTTGGTGTAACAAATCCGCATATTGTTCATTCAAAAAATTTGGAATGATAATGTTTTCAAATGGTTCTGCGTTTTCAAATTGTTTTCTAAGGGAATCTAAATTATGAATCCAGTCTCCAAAAAAATGTTTTTTATTTTGTTCTTTTTCAACAAGTGATAAGTTGATTAGGTCTATTTTATATTTTTCATCACAAGTCAAGTCAGTAAGTCCAGTCATTAAATCAATATCAATACTCCAACCAAGGTCTCTAACTTTTTGATTGCTAATATAATATCGCTGGTCGTTATATGGGCGGTCTTCAATATACTCAATCCATTCTTCATAATTGTCAGTTTTTTTTATCATTTTTATCAGTATTTTTGCAATTTCCATTACGGAATACTCCATACCTTCATCACAACCAATATTGTATATTTCTCCAACTTGACCTTTTTCCAATATACATTCAAATGCTTTGGCAGTGTCGTATGCGTGTAAAAATGCTCTAACCGAATCACCTTTACCTTGAATGGTGACTTTTTTATTTTCTTTCAATAACTTGATAAAACGAGGTATTAGTTTTTCTGGATATTGATTTTTACCGTATACATTATTGCCTCTTGTGATGATAATTGGCATTTTATATGAATGATTGTATGATTGAGCAATTAGTTCAGCGCCAGCTTTTGTCGCGGCGTAGGGATTTGTAGGGCACAAAATAGAGTGTTCAGTTTTATGCGTTTCTTCAATATTATTCATAGACTCGCCGTATACTTCATCAGTAGAAACGTGAATGAATTTTTCTATTTTACCATATTTTCTACAACATTCAAGTAAATTATGTGTTCCGAAAATGTTATCGTGTGTAAACTTAATAGAGTCTTCAAATGAATTTTGAACGTGGGACTGCGCTGCAAAGTGAATAACGTGTGTGATTTTATATTTTTCAATTACATTTTTAACAAGTTTGTCGTTACACAAGTTGCCTTTAATAAGTACATATTTTTTGTCTTTACGAATCCATTTTTCTACATTATTTTCATCTGCACAATAATACATTGCATCAAAGTTGACTAAGGTGTTGAAATTATTTTTTGGAAAGTAATAGTTAATAAAGTTACTTCCAATGAATCCACAACCGCCAGTGATTAACAAGTTTACTTTTGGAGAAGGGTTAGAGTCGTTGTTATGTAAAGTAGTTTTATAACTGATTAAACAGTTACGTATGGATTCTTTGATATTCAATACGTTAGGATATAAAGATTCTAGTCTAGACGTATCTAAATAATTATTTGACCTATCTGCTGCCAATATTTTACGTTGTTCTTCTTGTGAAAAATTCTTCCAAGTGAAACTAGGGTCTACAATTTCTTTATACATTTCTAAAATTTCGTTGTGACTAACTAGACCCGGGTTTGTTAAATTCATTGTTCCGACAACGCGTTTATTCATCATATCAAGAACCATTGGTAATAGTTCTGGTAAAACTGTCATGGAGTTAGGAACGGAGCATACTTTTTCATAAGTTGTAATTTTGGTAATAAAGTTACGTCCATTTTTTTCTCCAGTGATTGGCATACGTATTCTTAAATTTAAAACACTAGTGTCGTATAAATGCATTAACCTATCAGTGAAACCTTTTACAACAGAATAGGAAGAACCAAAAAAATTGGGGAATGAATTTTCATCGAAACCATTTTCTTCTAAACCAAATGGATGTTCTTCGTCAAATTTAAAAATACATCCAGTCCCTAAATAAGTATAGTGAATCATATTTTGTCTGCATATTTCAGCAAGTAACAATGGTGAAAATAAGTTATCTCGTACATTTTCAATTAATTTACCCTCTTCTTCTAAATAGTCAATGGTAGTATAAACTTTGTCCCCAATTTTACCATGGGTTCTTCCAATAAAAGAGACTACATGAGTTGGTTTGACCTCATTTATTTCTTTTTGTAAGTCACTTTCATTATCTACTCTAGCTTTACCACAAAAATATGAATGCTCAGTTGTTTTTAAAATATCAATAAATTGATTACCGATCCATCCATTTGTTCCATAAACTAAAATGTTCATTTTTATAAATTTTATTATAAAATAAAATTTATATTATTACTCATTTAAGTTATTTTTTCGGTAATTATTGGTTATATTTCAAGTCAAAAATATGTTTATACTTTGCATCAATGAGTACTACTAAAGTTTCATAAGTTAATATTTTTTCTTTTTTCAATATTTCAGCAGCGTCATATATTAAATCCTTAGAATTTTTGATAATAAATTCAGAATATGCATACGCGTCATTAATCAAATTAAAAACTTCGTTATCTATTTTTTCTTTATATGTTTCACTCAAACTAGGGTATATAATTTTTTTACCCATACCATAATAAACAATCATTTTTTCTGCAAGTTTGAATGCTTCCTCAAAGTCATTAATTGCGCCAGTTGTTACAGACACGTCGTAAAATACTTCTTCTGCAATTCTACCAGCCAATAATATTGCCAAATGTTCAAATAACGCTTCTCTCGTATAAATACTTGATGTAGAACCCTCAAACACGGTGTAAGCGGGACTTTTTGGAGATGACAAATTAATAATAACTTTGGTCATTTTTGAATGATGTTTAGCCAACATACCTACCACTGCGTGACCCATCTCGTGGATTGCTATATGATCAATAATATCAGATGTAAATTGATGATCATTTGGTTGCCAACCAGCCATCATTTTATTCATAATAGTATCAATGTCTGTGCTAGACATTATTTCACGGTTATATCTAAGAGCATTCAACATTGCCTCATTTAATAAATTTTCAATTTGTGCTCCACTTAGTCCTAATGTGATGTCAACCAAGTCTTTAATGTTAATTGTGCTATCATATGGTTTTCCCCTAGTATGAATTTGAATAATCGCTTCTCTCGTTGAAGCGTCTGGAAGTCCAATAAAAATGCGTTTATCTATTCTTCCGGGTCTAGTTAGAGCTGGGTCTAACAAGTCGGCGCGGTTAGTTGCGCAAATGAGAAAAATACCAGTATTATTTTTAAATCCGTCCAAAGAAACGAGTAACTCGTTCAAAGTATTGTCTCTTTCACTTGAAGATGTTTCACCGTCACCAGAACGTTTTCTACCAAGTGCATCAATTTCATCAATAAAAATGATACAAGGAATATTTTTTTTGGCAAGGGCAAACAGTTCTCTCACTCTAGAAGAACCTACACCGACATATTTTTCTTGAAATTCCG
>JACCDL010688822.1_pt1 | contig 10447 bp, 10 predicted proteins | sample 7441931 | NCBI WGS metagenome assembly JACCDL01 (sample SAMN15323437, study PRJNA562643) | freshwater metagenome | isolation source: river surface water | place: USA:Blue River Watershed | collected 2017-08-16 | reverse complement strand
CTACTTTTTTCCCAGCCAGCGCACCTTTTTTCGGAGCGCGGGTCGCTTTACCAGCTTTGGCTGGTTTGCCAGCACCCATGGCTTTGGCAATATCGTTGGCAGTCAAACCAGCGTCTTTGGCCATTGCGACAATTTTCGCCAAGACTTTGTCATGCGACTTGGCTTTAAAAGCTTGTTCTTTTTTCTCGAGCAATTCACGCTGTTTACGAATAGCGGCGAGTTGAGATGCAACAGTAATGCGGGCCATAAATACTCCAATTCAATATATTAATAATTTTTATTCTAAACCCTTTTACAAAATAAAAAGCCCGCCGAAGCGGGCTCTTTATTTTGATTCGAATGAATATTAATTCAAGGCGTCTTTCAAGCCCTTACCTGGCTTGAAACGTGGCACCTTGGCAGCTTTGATTTTCAAAGCCGCGCCAGTACGTGGATTGCGGCCGGTACGGGCAGCGCGCTTGCTCACGCTGAAAGTGCCAAAACCAACCAAAGTCAGGGTGTCACCTTTTTTCAGGGTTTTCTTCACGGCATCGATGATCGAGGCGAGTGCACGCGTGGCAGCTGCTTTTGAAATATCTGATTTATCTGCAATGTGTTCGATGAGTTCGGTTTTATTCACGTTATTTTTCCTCGTATGAATTGAAATACCAGCCATGCTGATACAGGTAGTTTACTTAATTTATTTTCAAACAAAAAAGTAGCCGCAAAGACAAACCAAGGCTTGCACCCCTTGGGTTTGTAACGCGCACTCGCTCTGCGGCTAGGGGCGCTCGAAAAGAATCGGGGCATCCAAAACGAATGTGTCATGAATCAAGCTGCCGACTCTGCCATCCACACAATTGATCAAATACTCCACCAAGCCCTGTCCATGGGCGCGTCGGATGTGCATTTTGAAAGTGGTGAAGATTCATTCCGCGTTCGCATACGCGTTGATGGCTTACTTCGTACCGCCGCAACGCCAGTATTCCAAATAAGGGATTCGGTTATATCCCGCCTCAAAATACTTGCTCGCTTGGACATCGCTGAAAAGCGCGTGCCGCAAGACGGTCGTATTCAATACCCCCATGCGGGGCGGACCGTCGACCTGCGCGTGAGCTCGCTTCCGACGCTGCATGGAGAAAAAATAGTGGTGCGTATTTTGAATTTCAGCCGCGAACGACCGAGTTTGACCGCCTTGGGTTACGAACCGCACGACCGCAGCCGATTGATTCAAGCGATTGGTCGCCCACACGGTTTGATTTTGATGACCGGGCCGACGGGCTCAGGAAAAACCTCGTCCTTGTACAGCTGCTTGGATTTGTTGAATCGGACGGAGGTGAATATCTCCACCGTGGAGGATCCCTCCGAAATTCACCTCCCTGGCACCAACCAAGTCAACATCAACCCACGCGCAGGACTCGGATTTGCGAACGCCTTGCGTGCGCTGCTGCGTCAAGACCCAGATGTGATCATGGTGGGTGAGATTCGAGATGTAGAGACTGCCGAAATCGCCATCCAAGCAGCCCAAACCGGGCACTTGGTGCTGTCCACTTTGCACACCAACGACGCACCAGGCACCTTGGCGCGTTTGCGCCATATGGGCATCGCAGCGTTCAACGTGGCTGCCAGTGTGAGCCTGATCACGGCACAACGCTTGGTCCGTCGGCTGTGTCCCCAATGCAAACGGCCTGCAAGCGCAGAGGACAAAGCCCATGCTGTGAATTGTCTAAGCCCCTGGGATCAAGAGGCCCTGAAACCCTTCACACGCACCACCCACGCCACCATTTACACCGCGATAGGCTGCACCGAGTGCGACCAGGGTTACAAGGGACGCACCGGGCTTTACCAGGTGATGCCCATCACTTCGGCGATGCAAACTCTGATCATGCAGGACAGCGATGCGCAGGCCCTCGCAGCACAAGCCATGCGCGAAGGTGTGCTGACCTTACGCCAAGCTGGTTGGCTCAAAGTGTGGCAAGGCGTTACCACAGCCCAAGAAGTCATGGCGCTCACACACCATGGCTGAGCATCGCTTTGCTTGGCGGGGCAAAGACCGGGACGGTCGCGCACTGCAAGGTGTATCACAGGCGAATAACGCCGCCGAAGTGATCACCCAGTTAGAAGCACAACGCATCCGACCGACGCGAATCGCACGGCAATACGATTGGCCAAACTGGATACGTCAAAGTGTCAGCCGAAAAATACACGTGCAACACCTGTCCTCCTTCACCCGTCAATTGGCCACTTTGTTGCAGGCGGGTATTCCGTTGTTACAGGCGTTGACGATCCTTCAGCGAAGCGAAACACACCCAGGGTTTCAAGCGCTGTTGACCGATGTACACCGTCAAATCGAAGCGGGGTTATCACTCCACCAAGCGCTGCGTCAACATCAGGTGTTTGACACCTTGTATTGCAATTTGGTGGCGGTAGGTGAAGTCACAGGCATGCTCGACACCCTGCTGCAACGACTGGCCCTTCATCTAGAAAAAGCTGCAACTTTGCGAGCCACGGTTCGTTCTGCATTGCTGTATCCCAGCATCGTGTTGAGCCTGGCCTTCACCGTGTTGGTGGTGATTCTGGTCTTTGTGGTCCCCGCGTTCGAGAACATCTTTGCATCGTTTGGTGCCGAGTTGCCATGGCTCACCCGAGGGGTAATTGGGTTGAGTCGTTGGGCTCAACAAGATGGCCTCTATGTGCTGATCGCTGGTCTGATGACTGGCTGGATCGTGCAACGACACCTGCGCGCACGCCCTCGCTGGCGGCTGCGCATCCACAGTCTCTGGCTGCAACTTCCTTTAGCTGGTCCCCTCACCCGTCACGCTTGCACTGCCCGCTGGACGCGCACTTTATCGACCTTGTTTGGTGCAGGCATCCCACTGACGGAGGCCTTGGAATTGGTCGAGGGCGTGACAGGCAATCTGCTATTTGAAGCTGCCACCCGATCCATGCAAGCCCAACTCTTGCGCGGGATTTCCTTGTCGCATGCACTTGACAGCAACGCGGGGCTGTTTCCCTCCATGGTGATTCAGATGTGCGCCATCGGAGAGGAGTCTGGCGCACTCGACCAGATGCTGAGCAAAACCGCGGAGCACTTTGAAACCGAGGTGGATCGCACGGTCGCCCGACTGTCTACACTCATGGAACCCTTCATCATGGTGGTGTTGGGGCTTCTGATTGGCGGCTTGGTGATGGCGTTGTATCTTCCAATTTTTCAACTCGGACAAGTGGTATGACTCAGTCCTTCGCATTGGGATGGGCGTGTGTGATGGGCTTGCTCGTCGGGAGCTTCGTCAACGTCTTGATTCATCGCTTGCCCCGCATGGTCACGGCTGAGCGCCCCGCAGAAACCTCGAGCCAACGCTTCGACCTGTGCTGGCCCGCTTCTCACTGCCCGCACTGCCAAACGCCATTGACACTGCGGCACCTGGTCCCCGTCTTGAGTTACGTAGGCTTGAAAGGGCGTTGCGGTTTTTGTCAACACCCGATCAGCCGTCTGTATCCGCTGGTTGAGATCGCCACGGCGTGTACCTGGATGGCCTGCGCTTGGCATTGGGGCTTCAACTTCACCGGCCTCAGCTGGGCTCTCTTTGCCACGCTCCTGATGGCGTTGTCCGTGATCGATTGGCAAACCACCCTGCTTCCCGACGACCTCACCCAGGCCTTGCTCTGGCTGGGTCTTTTGGCGTCTGCTTGTACATGGATTTCTGTTTCACCGACAGACGCCATTTGGGGTGCTGCTGTGGGCTATGGCTCGTTGTGGAGCGTGGCCACCCTGTTCGAACGCTTCACGGGCAAACAAGGCATGGGTGCAGGCGATTTCAAATTGCTCGCAGCCTTAGGAGCCTGGCTCGGTCCCTTGGCCTTGATTCCGATTGTGTTGTTCGCCAGTTTGAGTGGCGCCATGGTGGGTGTGTATTTGAAATGGACGCAACGCCTCAACGACGAGTGCCACATCCCGTTTGGCCCTTTCCTAGCCGGCGCAGGCATGATCGTGGCCGTCATGGGCACGTCTGCCACACTGTGGATGCGGGGTTGATTTTTTACATAGACTTGACCCCATGAAGGCTCTCACTCCTCCACTCCGCTTGGGTTTGACCGGTGGCATCGGCAGCGGCAAAAGCACCGTGGGACAGATGCTGCAAGATCGCGGGGCCACCGTGATCGATGCCGACGCCATTGCCCGCAGCGTGACGGCCCCTCATGGCGCCGCCATGCCGGCGATTGCCAGTACCTTCGGCCCCGACTTTGTCGATGCGAATGGCGCACTGGACCGGGAACGCATGCGAATGCATGTGTTTGCCAATGCCTCTGCCAAACAAACCCTAGAAGCCATCATTCATCCCTTGGTGGCCCAAGAAACACAGCGACAAGTTGATCAAGCTATGGCGACCGGTGCGCGTGTGCTGGTGTTTGACGTGCCTCTGTTGGTGGAATCTGGCCGATGGCGCGCGCAAGTGGATCGTGTCCTGGTGGTGGACTGTTTGCATGAAACCCAAGTTCAACGGGTGATGGCACGAAGCCAACTCAGCCGCGAGACCGTGACCGCCATCATCGCGGCGCAAGCCACGCGCGCCACACGGTTGAAGGCGGCAGATTGGGTGATTTACAACGAAGGCATTTCCACAGACCAGCTGCGCCAGCGCGTGGACGCCTTGCCAATACTGCCCCGCCCTTGAAAAGTAAAAACCCTTTTCCGAAAGGGTATGATCACGCCACTTACTAAAGTCCAACTTTTGACTCGTTTTTTCGCGTGATTCTGTACGAACATCCCTTCAATGAACGTGTACGCACTTACCTGCGTTTGGAGCATTTGTTCCAACGTTTTGAAGAGCTGACTTCACGCGACCATCCGGTTGACAACCACTTTGCGCTCACCACTTTGTTTGAGTTGGTCGAAGCTGGTGGGCGTACCGACCTGAAATCGGATGTGCTGAAAGACTTAGAGCGCCACAAGCAGCAGTTCACCTCACTGCGTGGCAACCCTTCCGTTTCTGAAACAGCGCTGCAACAGTTGCTGGATCAAATTGAACATTGCCATACGGGCCTCAACAGCACCGTTGGCAAAATTGGGCAAACCATCACCGAAAACGAATGGCTCTCTGCGCTGCGCAACCGCGTGGCCATTCCAGGTGGCACTTGCTGCTTTGACTTGCCTGCTTACCACGCGTGGCAGCAGCAAAGCCCCGATGTGCGTCGTGCCGATATCTTGCGTTGGTTCGAAGTGTTCCAGCCCATGAAAGATTCCATGAACCTGCTGCTCTCGCTGATGCGAGACACCGGCACCACCCAACGCATGTTGGCGATGGGCGGCCAGTTCCAGCAATCGCTGGCGCAAGGCAAGTTCCAACTCATGCGCGTGGCCATTGACCCCACGTTGGGCGTGGTCCCCGAAATCAGCGGCAACCGCCTGATGATCTGGGTCCGCATGATGCGCCAAGACGGCGATGGTCGCTTGCAGCACAGCACAGACGACGTGCCTTTTGAAATGGCTCTTTGCGTCTAAGCCATGAGTGGCTCAGAGGTACGCATCGTGGTGTGCCCCCAATGTGGCGGCCCCAGTCGTTATGAAAGCGCTAACTTATTTCGTCCCTTTTGCGGCGAACGCTGCCGCAACATTGACCTAGGCGCTTGGGCCAACGAAGAGCACCGGTTGCCCGACCAAACGCCCCAAGACGACCCGGACTTCGAAAACACACCTCTGCAATAAGTGCCCTGGCACAGATCAGTCGTGCAGGTGGGTGTCCGCAGTGAAGCCACGCTCTTGTGCCAACCAGGCCAGCACGGGTACCGTACCGGGCAACACGGGTTGCACCGCCACTGGCAATTGCTGCCACGCAAACGATTGAGATTCCAACATCTGTAAGTCGCCCGACCATTGGGTAACTTTGCAAAAGTTCAGTTGGACCAACGCGTGTGGATAGTCGATGCGTTCGGTCTTCCACAGCATGCAGTCGTGAATCGTGAGTCCAATTTCTTCCTGCAACTCGCGACGCAAGGCTTGCTCAACGGATTCATCGGCTTCTAACTTGCCGCCTGGAAATTCCCAATACCCCGCGTAGACCTTACCTTCAGGGCGACTGGTCAGCAAAAACGCACCATCCGCATGCAGCAACACCCCGACGGCTACTTGCACCAAGCGACGATCTGCCGAACGCGGCTGATCGGCATCCACCACACGGACCAAGGCATACGTCATGCTTTTACGACGCGGTTATGCGGCATGCTTGCCCGCGTAATCGCGCGCAAACTGGTAAGCCACACGGCCACTGCGTGAGCCGCGCTCTAAAGCCCACACCAGTGCCTCGGGCTTGGCCGCTTCAATGGCAGCAGGTGTGACGCCAAAAGACGACAGCCATTGCGCTGCAATGGTTAGGTATTCGTCTTGGCTGAACGGATAAAAACTTACCCACAAACCAAAGCGTTCGGATAAAGAGATTTTTTCCTCCACACCTTCACCCGGATGGACTTCGCCATCGTCGGTGTGGGTGTAGGTGAGGTTTTCTTTCATGTACTCCGGCAGCAAGTGGCGGCGATTGCTGGTCGCATAGATCAACACGTTGGGCGTCGCAGCGGCAATGGAACCGTCCAAGATGGATTTGAGCGCCTTGTAACCAGGCTCGCCATCTTCGAAGCTCAGGTCATCGCAGAAGATCATGAACTTTTCGGGACGCTCAGACACCAACTCAATGATGTCGGGCAGGTCTATCAAGTCATCTTTGTCGACCTCGATCAGACGCAGGCCCTGTGGGCTGTAAGCACTCAGACATGCCTTGATGAGAGACGACTTCCCGGTGCCGCGCGCGCCGGTGAGCAACACGTTGTTGGCGGGCAAGCCTTTGACAAATTGCTCGGTGTTACGTTGGATTTTTTCTTTTTGACCGTCAATTTCTTGCAGGTCTGTCAAAGCCAACTGAGCCACATGACGTACCGGCTCTAGCCCGCCCCGACCGGTTTGCCGTTTGCGGTAACGAAACGCCACACTTGCAGACCAATCAGGCGCTGCCATGGGTTGAGGCAACACCTGCTCGATGCGCGTCATTAACGCCTCGGCGCGTTGCACCAAACGTTCGAGCGGATGCCTGGCGTCCGTCATCAGCTGCGGTAGTCAGCGTTGATGCTGACGTAATCGTGGCTCAAATCACAGGTCCACACCGTATCGCTGGCGTTGCCGCGACCCAAGACCACGCGCACGGTGATTTCAGATTGCTGCATCACGCGTTGGCCATCTTCTTCGCGGTAAGCGGGATGACGGCCACCGTGGATGGCGACATGCACATCATCCAAATACAAATCGATGCCCGTTTGGTCCAAGTCGGTGATGCCGGCATAACCCACCGCAGCCAAGATACGGCCCAAATTCGGATCGCTGGCAAAGAAGGCCGTCTTCACCAAAGGCGAGTGGGCAATCGCATACGCCACTTGGCGGCACTCGGCGCTGTCACGCCCACCTTCCACGCGGATGGTGATGAACTTGGTAGCACCTTCACCATCACGCACGATGGCCTGTGCCAGTTGGCGCGCCACAGTCAACATGGCTTGCAGCAAGGCTTGGCCTTCCACGCTTTGCAAACTGTTGATCGGTGGGTGTTGCGCTTTGTTGGTAGCGATGACAACAAACGAATCGTTGGTGGAGGTGTCGCCATCAACCGTGATGCGGTTGAAGGAGCCCTCCGCCAACGCCAAAGACAACTCTTTCATCAGCGCCGGTGCAACGCAAGCATCGGTGGCGACATAGCCCAACATGGTGGCCATGTTGGGGCGAATCATCCCCGCCCCTTTGCTGATGCCCGTGACATGGACAGATGCGCCTGCAATCTGCACCTGTGTACTCGCAGCTTTGGGCACCGTGTCAGTGGTCATGATGCCCTCGGCGGCGTCGGCCCATTGCTGTGCTGTGCCAGCGCTGCCCGCAGCAGCAATCGCAGCGGGCAATCCCGCAATGATGCGGTCATGAGGCAAGGGCTCCATGATCACGCCCGTGGAAAACGGCAACACCTGGTTGGGGTGAAGGTTCAAGGTTTGAGCCAAGGCCACACAGGTTTCGCGCGCGCGCTTCAAACCATCTTCCCCGGTGCCTGCATTGGCATTGCCAGTGTTGACCACCATGGCCCGAATGCCTTGCCCGGCATTCAAATGCTCGCGACACACCTGCACGGGCGCCGCACAAAATCGGTTTTGCGTGAACACACCACTGACCGAGGCACCTTCGTCTATCAAGACCACGGTCAAGTCTCTGCGATCGGCTGTGCGGATACCCGCTTGTGTGACGCCAATGCGCACACCGGCAATGGCGTGCAACTCTGCGGGATTGGGGGGATTCAGATGAACAGACATAAACCTCAGGCCAACTTGCCGTGACAGAATTTGAATTTTTTACCGCTGCCGCAAGGGCAAGGTTCGTTGCGGCCCACTGGGGGCATGGCTTGCGCCACGGTTTGCTCATCCAAGGTGCTGACCGCTTGACCTGATTCATCGGGAGCGGTGTAGGTCACGTTGTGAATGGCTTCGGCGCGATCTTCCAAGGCACTGGCCGCCTCTTCGATTTGTTCGTTCGACTCAATCTTCACGGTCATCAAGACGCGGGTGACTTCGTTTTTGACCAAGTCGAGTAACTGGCCAAACAACTCAAACGCTTCACGCTTGTATTCTTGCTTCGGCTGTTTCTGCGCATAACCACGCAAGTGAATGCCCTGGCGCAAATAGTCCAAGGCTGCCAAGTGCTCACGCCAATGGCTGTCAATGTTTTGTAGCAGCACCACGCGCATGAAGGGCGTGAATTGCTCGATGCCCACCCGGTCCAACTTCGCTTGGAAAGCGGCATGCGCAGCATCGATCACTTGTTGCAAGATTTCCTCATCGGTGATGGCGGAGGCTTGTTGCACGGTGTCTTGCAATGGCAACTCAATCAACCACTCTTGCAACAACGCGCGTTGCAAGCCAGCAATGTCCCATTGCTCTTCGACCGACTCTTCGGGCACGTATTGGCGAACCAAATCGGTGAAGCTACCTTCTCGCAAGCTGGCAATTTGAGCCGTCAAATCAGTGGCGTCCAAAATGTCATTGCGCTGCTGATAAATCACACGGCGTTGGTCGTTGGACACGTCGTCGTATTCCAACAGTTGTTTGCGGATATCAAAGTTACGTGCTTCGACTTTGCGTTGCGCGCTCTCGATGCTGCGGGTCACAATGCCGGCCTCAATCGCTTCGCCTTCTGGCATCTTCAAGCGGTCCATGATGGCCTTGACACGCTCGCCCGCAAATATGCGCATCAGCGAATCGTCCAAGCTCAGATAGAAACGCGAGGAACCCGGGTCACCTTGACGGCCCGAGCGACCCCGCAGTTGGTTGTCAATGCGGCGCGACTCGTGGCGCTCGGTGGCGATGATGCGCAAGCCCCCCAACGACTTCACTTCCTCGTGGTCCTTGGTCCATTGCACACGCAAGGCATCGATTTGTTTTTGCTTGGCAGCTGCATCCAAGGCTTCATTGGCCTCGACTTCAGCAATCGCTTTTTCTACGTTACCGCCCAACACAATGTCGGTACCACGACCGGCCATGTTGGTGGCGATGGTGATCATCTTGGCGCGACCCGCCTGGGCAATGATGTCCGCTTCACGCGCGTGCTGTTTGGCGTTGAGTACCTGGTGGGGCAACTTGGCGCTCTCCAACATCTGCGCAATCAGCTCAGAGTTTTCGATCGAGGTCGTTCCCACCAGCACAGGTTGACCGCGCTCGTAGCATTCGCGAATGTCATCGATCGCCGCCTTGTATTTCTCAGCCGTGGTTTTGTAAACGCGGTCCAATTGATCATCGCGGCGACTGACGCGGTTGGGTGGGATGACCACGGTTTCCAGGCCATAGATTTCCTGAAACTCATAGGCCTCGGTGTCTGCCGTGCCGGTCATACCGCCAAGTTTTTTGTACAAGCGGAAATAGTTTTGGAAGGTAATCGAAGCGAGTGTTTGGTTCTCGGCTTGGATCTCCACACCCTCTTTGGCTTCTACAGCTTGGTGCAAGCCATCGCTCCAACGACGCCCCGACATCAAACGACCGGTGAACTCATCAACGATGGTGATCTCACCGTTTTGCACCACATAGTGCTGGTCGCGGTGGTACAGATGGTTCGCACGCAGAGCCGCGTACAAGTGATGCATCAAGCTGATGTTGGAAGGGTCATACAAGGATGCACCTTCGGGCAGCAAGCCATTTGCCACCAAGATACGCTCTGCGTTTTCATGCCCTTGCTCGGTCATGAACACTTGGTGTGTTTTTTCATCTACAGTGAAGTCGCCGGCCGTGATGATGCCCTCGCCCGTACGTGGATCCTCTTCGCCAATTTGGCGGCTGAGCAATGGCACGATGCGGTTGATCGCCACATACTGCGCGGTGTGGTCCTCGGCCTGACCACTGATGATCAGTGGCGTGCGCGCCTCGTCGATCAAGATGGAGTCCACCTCGTCCACGATGG
>JACCDL010105946.1_pt1 | contig 10449 bp, 10 predicted proteins | sample 7441931 | NCBI WGS metagenome assembly JACCDL01 (sample SAMN15323437, study PRJNA562643) | freshwater metagenome | isolation source: river surface water | place: USA:Blue River Watershed | collected 2017-08-16 | reverse complement strand
CCTTGGAGGGTTTGTTTGTTAACTCATCGGGGAAATCGGGGGAGGAGGATAATCCCAAAAAGCAGAAGAAAAACTGGGAGGAGTGGTTGGAGTTGAATCTGGCGTATGCTCCGGCGGGTGGACTGGTTCAGCATACCGGTGGCTATTCATACACTTGGTTGGAAGGGGCTTCGGTTGTTTGGAAAGGTCCAAACGAGGGCAAGCGAATTTTCAAAAATAATGTTGTTAAAGATATAGAGCCCTTGCTTCCTTATGCCGCACCCAAATGCGTTTGCATTTTCAATCACGAAATATCCAATAAGGAGTACTTAGATTTTGTAACGGATGTTTTGTTGGAGAAAATGCGACGGCTTAATCCTCGGATGGAGTTGATGGATAAAGACGGTAATTTCTCTGATAGTTTTTTGAGTGTATTGCAGAATCACTTTTTACGGCCGGATGCTTTTCGAACCAAATTAGCGACAGGAAAATCTTTTGGTAGGATACTGAGTCAGTATGTAAAAGACACCGTAACCAACAAGGAAAAGATGTTGCATGAGTTGTTGGCTATGGAGAAAATAACCTACAATGGCATTCCCGTTTTTCCGGATGTATCGGGTTGGAAATACAATGTTTCTACCTTTAGCTGGAATGATCCCATGGCATTATATTATATGTTTCATCCATCTTATTCCAGTTACCCAGTGTGTAGTTTATTGCAACCCCAAGCCATGGCCTATTGCCAATGGTTGAGTAAACAACTTTCGGGATTATCAGGAAAGGAAGTTGTGGTTTCGTTGCCTACGGAAATGGAGTGGATACAGGCCGCTTGTTACGAGAATAATCAGCGAAATTCGTATTATAAACCCAGTATTAACAAGTATTGGCGCAATGAAAAAGGAGTTTATATGGCCAATCATGTGGGTTATCGAGAACCTCAAAATAAATCAACTAATAATCGGTCTTCCAGGAATAAAACAGAACAAGCAGCGGGTGAAAATACGCCTTTAAATTCCAAGGATAGTGTTAGTAATAATGGCCAACACGAGGTAGATTTTGATCATGGAGCAGATGGTGGATTATACGCGACACCGGTTTTTTCATATTGGCCAAACGATGCGGGTTGCTACAATATCTTTGGGAATGTTGCGGAGATGACCAGCACTACGGTAGGCGATATGATGGTAGTAAAAGGTGGTTCCTTTTTGGATGTAGGTGACGTATTATTCCCCGGCAGTAGAGCCTTGGTTTATACCCGTGAACCCTTGCCCATGGTTGGGTTTCGACCTGTGGTTAAAATCCGCTAAACTTTAGTGGTATTTCAATAACCGATATTGTCGTTGATTATCTTGGTGCTCGATTTGAATTTCAAGCACTTTGGCTTTGAAATTCACCAACAAATCGCGCAGTAAGAAATCGCCGATTTCCGGCCATTCGATCAAATGTACGCTCGGGAATTCGTTTAGTATTTCTTCTATGCCGGCATCGAACAGTTCACCGGCTTCGTTTATTCGATACCAATCGTGGTGGTACAATTTGGTGCCGTTGGGTAGGGTGTAAGGGTTTACTAAACTAAACGTTGGACTCATTACCGCATCAGCAATCCCCCAAATTGAAAGTAATTGCTGACTCAGTGTAGTTTTTCCTGCTCCTACCTCTCCACGCAACACATAGAATTCTTGGGGGCCCATTGCCTCAATACGGAGAAGTACTTGGGATAATTCTCCGATTTGGGCATGGATGGTTTCTTCTGAAAATGTATGTTCCAGTAAAGGTAACATGGTTCAGCCTGTGAATTATCTTGGACTAAGAACTGCTAACGGACAACACATCTCCTCAAGGCTTATACCGCCGTGTTGGAAGGTGTTTTTATAGTAGTTAACATAGTAGTTGTAGTTGTTGGGATAGGCGAAAAAGTCGTTTTCTGTAGCAAAAACAAAGGCGCTGGATAAATGCTGGGTAGGTAAAAATGCGTCTACCGGTTTTTTAACTTCAAAGACTTCTTTGGGATTGTAAGTGATATTTTTCCCTTGTTTGTAACGCAAATTGGTGTTTACGTTTTTATCGCCTACTATTTTGATGGGGTCTTTTACACGGATACTGCCATGATCGGTGGTGATAATAACTTTACACGGTTTATCGGCCAAGCGTTGCAAAGCATCCCAGAGGGGAGAATGCCTGAACCAAGTGGCCATCACATTGCGATAAGCTGCTTCTTCTTCGGCCAATTCTCGAACGATATTTACATCCGTTCGGGCATGCGAAAAGCTATCCACAAAATTGTAAACCAATACGTTGAGTTTGTTTTTAAGCATATTGGGTATTTGGTCAACCAGGTTTTTACCCCCTTCCAAATTGGTAACCTTGGTATAGCTAAATTTCACATCTCTACGTAAACGTTTAAGCAAATCTTCTACAAATTCCTTTTCAAATAAGTTCTTACCGCCTTCGTCTTCGTCGTTACTCCATTTATCGGGGAAACGTTTTTCAATTTCCGAAGGTAATAAACCACTAAAAATCGCGTTTCTGCAATACTGGGTGGTGGTTGGTAAAATACTGAAGTACATATCTTCGGAATCCACCCGATAGCGTTCTTGTAAAATATCTGAAATTGCGCGCCATTGATCAAATCGCAGATTGTCCATCAGCACAAAGAATACCGGTAAATTATCGTCTAGCAACGGATTAACGGTTCTGCGAAATAGATTATGACTCATTATCGGCCCGTCATCCCCGGTTTGTTTTAGCATGCCGATGTAGTTGTCGGTAACATATCGACAAAAATTACGGTTAGCATCGGATTTTTGGGTTTCCAAGATTTCCCGCATGCTTTCTTCGCCGTTGGAGTCTAATTCTATCTCCCAATAAACCAATTTTTTATAAACCTCTTTCCACTCGTTGAAGTTCAGTTTGTCACTAACCGACATACCGATTTGCATAAATTCGCGTTGGTAGCCTTGGGTAGTTTTTTGGGTAACCAATCGTTTTTCATCCAGATTCTTTTTTAATGCCAACAGTATCTGGTTTGGGTGAACTGGTTTGATGAGGTAATCGGCAATTTTGGAACCGATAGCCTCTTCCATGATGTGTTCTTCCTCGTTTTTGGTAATCATAATAACCGGCAAAGAAGGTCTGCGTTGTTTGATCTCTTGCAAGGCTTCCAACCCCGAAATGCCGGGCATATTTTCGTCCAAAAAAACCAAATCGTAATCGGTTTTGTTTACCTCTTCGATAGCATCTCTACCGCTGCTCACGCAATGAACCTCGTAGCCCTTTCCCTCTAAAAATAAAACATGTGGTTTTAATAAATCAATTTCGTCATCGGCCCAAAGTATCTGCGGTTTTGTCATAGTTATGTATGTAACGATTTCCTTTCAAAATTCGTGCCTGCATGTCATAAAATGCGTTTAAATATGCAACTTTGTGGATAAAAGTATGAGTTCCCATCACATCGTTCGCGATAATCAGGAGTCGGCATTGATCATCGCCAATGGCGAGAGTTGTTCTATGTCGTTGGTAGATGAATTGATGGAATGGTGTCCGTATGTTTTGGTACTGGATGGAGCGATGCAACGGGTTCAAGAGCTGGGATTGCGAGCCGATGCTTGGTTGGGGGATTTCGATTCCCATGAGCAGGCTTTGGGCAGTGATATTTCATTATCGGGTGGGGTGGATTCTGGTTTAGCCGTAGCCGATTGGGAGCAACAGTTATTAGCCACCGGCACGGAGAAAATTTTGGCACCGGATCAAGTAAAAACAGATTTAGAAAAGGGAATAGAATTTTTGATTTCTCGGGGTCATACATCAGCCAATGTCATTTGGGGGACGGGTAGGAGGATGGATCATACGTTCCAGAATTTGTCGATTTTACCCAAGTACCAAGCGGACATTTTGGTTTCCATTTTGGATGATTATTCTAGGGTGTATCCACTGCCCAAGCACTTTCGAAAATGGTATCCAGCGGGGACAAATTTGTCGTTGATGCCCATTGGAAAAGTGGAAGAAGTCTACAGTGAAAACTTAGATTTTCCATTGGGTGGAATGAATTTGGAGTTGCCCTATCGGTCTGGAAGTTCCAATCGAGTTACAGCGGATGGATTTGTTGAAATTCAATATAAACAGGGACATTTGCTGCTGATGGAATGTTGGGATAGAAAATAATAATGTAAATAATTGGGTACAATATTGGGAATATGAAAAAAATACTATCGTATAACGTAAATGGAATTCGAAGTGCTTCGGATAAGGGTTTGGCAGATTATTTAACAATAGCCAATGCCGATGTGGTTTGTTTTCAGGAGTTGAAGGCGCTACCGGAGCAAATCAACGAATCGTTATTTACGGATTTGGGGTATCATTGTTACTGGTATTCGGCTCAAAAAAAGGGATATTCCGGAGTGGGAATCCTCAGTAAAGAGAAGGCAATTCATGTAGAATACGGTTGCGGAAATGAGGTTTTTGATAGCGAAGGGAGGGTTATTCGCGCCGATTTTTCTTGGGGCAGTGTATTGAGTGTGTATTTTCCAAGCGGTACTTCCGGAGACGATCGTCAAGGGGTGAAGTATGACTTTTTGGACTACTTTTTTGATTATGCTCAGCAATTGAAAGCCCAATTGGGACCGGATAAAGTGGTGGTATGCGGAGATTACAATATTTGTCATCGTGCCATCGACATTCACGATCCGGTTAGCAATAAAAACAGTACCGGTTTTCTTCCTGAAGAGCGTGCATGGATGGATAAATGGTTTGAAAACGGTTGGGTAGATTCGTTGAGATTGCTAAATCCGGAGCCTCATTTGTACACTTGGTGGAGTTTTAGAGCCAATGCGCGGTCCAAGAACAAAGGTTGGCGTATTGATTATGTAAGTGTTTCCGCTGGTCTCTCGTCTACTTTATCGTCTTCTGGCATTGATGCCGATGCGGTGCACTCCGATCATTGTCCAACTTGGGCAATTTTGGATTTGTAAAATAAAAAAACCTGAACAAATAGGGTAGACCTACACTGTTCAGGTTTCATGGGTATCAAGATTTTTTATGCAGACCCTTCGGACTCCTTGATTAGGAAGGGGATTATTTACTAATTTCTTTGATGGTACCCTGCGGGGTGATAATCAGTAAATCGGTTTGTTTTTTAACTTCGGTTTTGGTTTGAACCACCACCGTATCTTTCAATCGGTAACGAACTTGCAAGGTGTAAGCAAATTGAATGGTTGGTTGCAGGGGAGAGGGATTGATTACGGCATCAAAGCCTTTGCTTGGCATCTGATTATAAAACATTGTGTTGCGTTGAACAGGTGCCACAACGGCGCCGCTGGCTGGCGTTGCTTCGGATTCATCTATGCTGGATATCGCCAATGGTTTGTACGGCATGTATTGGTCGATTGGATAAAACTCGTAATTCTTCTCGTTATACGTACGGAAACAGGTGTCTAAAGAAATACCCATTTGCTTCGCATTATTCAATCGAGTATTTAGAACTTTTAAGGCGCGTTGACGCATGCTTTGTAAAGCCATTTCGGTAGAATCTACTTGGTATTCCACTTTGATCAAATCATAGATTTCGTTTTGAGCGGCAAAGGTGAATAAGGCGTCTAAATGGGCGGGATTTTTGAATTTTACATGCAAGTTCTTTTGCATTTCAAAGCCTTTAGGTACCTGCATATAGGTTTTAGAAAAGGTCTTTTTTTCTTTTTCGAAAATGGGCACCAAGGCAATCATATCGAGGTGAAAGTCTTCTTTTTTCAACCCTAATGTTTGCGCTGAAGCAATGAATTTATTGATCCGTTTTTGCATCAAACTATCCAATTCCTGTACCTTTTTTCCGGCCTGGTTGATATGAAAAATGGCAACATGAGAATTTGCGGCTGCATTGTACAACACACTGATATTGAATACCATATCGTTGCCGTCATAATAGGTGCTTACATTGTTTTGAATGGTTTGCATTAAAGATCGTTTATCGGCCGATTGACCATCGCCAAAACTCCATTGGTAGGTAGCAGCATCGGCTCTCTTTTTTTCAACTGATTTTGATTTGTAAGCTGCAGCGGCTCTGCCATATACTGCATCATCCGCCCCATCGGCATCTAACGAAGCGGGTGCCGCTTGATAGGTGGTGTTATTCCTGAATCGGTTGTTTTCGTTCCAAACTTCGTTGCCAGTTGCTTGTGATTGCAATGGTAAAGCCAATAACGACAATGAAAAGGCCGAAGCCATGTTTTTTACAGTTGAATTTTTCATACAATTTTGGGCCTTAATACGTTAAGGCCATGAAAGGTAAACGCAGAAAATGAAAATATATTGGTTCAGCTTAGTAGTCTAAGTTGCCCCAGTGCCCTTGGATGCTTAATTTTTTACCATCAAAGGGTTCTACTCGCCCGATAATTTGAGCATCGATGTTAAACGATTTGGCTATGCTAATCATGGTTTCCGCGGCATCGGCGGTGGTATAAATTTCCAATCGATGACCCATATTGAACACTTGGAACATTTCTTTCCAATCGGTACCGCTTTCCTCTTTTATTAGTTGAAATAGGGGAGGGATGGGTAATAAATTGTCTTTGATTGCATGACCTTGTTGTAAAAAATGCAACACTTTGGTTTGTCCGCCGCCAGAGCAATGCACCATGCCGCTGATTTCGGATTTTAATTGGGCAAAAATCGCTTTCACCAAGGGTGCGTAGGTTCGGGTGGGGGATAACACCAATTTACCGGCATTAACAGGTGAACCTTCAACGGTATCCGTGAAATGTTTGGTGCCACAATACACTACATTTTCGGGCAAGGAATTATCGTAGGTCTCGGGGTATTTACTTCGATAATCGGACGAAAATACATCATGGCGTGCACTGGTTAGACCATTACTTCCCATGCCTCCGTTGTATTCGGTTTCGTAAGTAGCTATTCCGTACGACGCAAATCCAACGATAACATTTCCGGCTTTAATATTTGCATTATCGATTATATCTGTTCTATGCGCTTTGGCAATCAAGGTAGAATCCACGATAATGGTTTTTACCAAATCGCCCACATCCGCTGTTTCTCCGCCGGTGGTGTAAATTTCGATTCCGTGATTACGCATATTTTGACAGAATGCTTCGGTACCGTTGATAATTTCGGCAATTACCTCACCGGGAATGAGTTGTTTGTTTCTGCCGATGGTGGAAGAAAGCATAAAGGGTCCGGTTACCCCAGCACAAAGCAAATCGTCCGTATTCATTACGATAGCATCTTGGGCAATACCCGCCCATACTGAAGTATCACCGGTTTCTTTCCAATACGCATAGGCCAAGCTACTCTTGGTTCCGGCCCCATCGGCATGCATGATTAAACAACTGTTGGGATCGTTGCTGAGGATATCGGGTACTACCTTGCAAAAGGCGTGGGGGAAAAGACCTTTGTCCACCTTAGCGATGGCTTTATGAACGTCTTCTTTTTGCGATGAAACGCCGCGCTGTGCGTATTTGTCTGTCATGCCGCTGCAAAGGTAACACGATTTTTTTGCTCGCAAAATTTGTGGTAGGTTTGTATAGCGTATGAGTCTAGAAAAGCCGTTGATTTTAGTAAGTAATGACGATGGGATTACCGCTCCAGGAATTGCAGCGTTGATTTCGGTTGCCAAGGAATTTGGGGATGTTTTGGTTGTTGCGCCCGATAAGCCGCAGAGTGCTATGGGTCATGCCATCACCATCAATCAGCCCATCCGGTTGACTCCATCCGATTTATACGAAGGAGTGGAGGCCTATCAGTGTTCGGGTACCCCGGTGGATTGTGTGAAATTGGCGATCGATAAAATACTTACGCGCAAGCCGTCCCTGATGGTTTCGGGAATCAATCACGGGAGTAATTCGTCCATTAATGTTATTTATTCGGGTACAATGAGTGCCGCAGTTGAGGCGTCCATAGACGGAATGAAAGCCATTGGATTTTCGTTGTGTGATTACAGTTGGAATGCCAATTTTGAGGTTGCTAAACCGTTTATTCGTAAAATTATTGCGGGTGTATTAGCCAATGATTTGCCTTACGGAACGTTGTTGAATGTGAATATTCCGGTGCCCGAAGATGGAGAAATTAAGGGAATCAAAGTATGTAGGCAGGCTCAAGCAAAATGGAAAGAAGATTTTGATAAGCGCAAAGATCCTTTCGGACGAGATTATTATTGGATGACCGGTAATTTCGTGAATCTCGATCACGGAGACGATACCGATGAGTGGGCATTAAAGCATGGGTATGTGTCCTTGGTGCCAACCATGTTTGATTTAACGGATCATCAACGAATAGCAACCATTAATCAGTGGGATTTAAATGAACAGTAAAACAATTCTTTGGATGCTTTTGGGCTTAGTGATAGCCTTTGCATTGCCGTTGGGCTTGGGTATTTTAATTGCATTGGCGCAACAGGTGAAACCGGATAATTTTTTGTGGGCGGTTGCCAACATGCGTTGGTTTTATAATTCTATTTATCAATTGGCTATCGCGGCGAATATTGGTGTGTTTTTCCTCATCATGCGGGTGGATGAAGTTAATTGGCCGTCAATGGGGGTGAAAATTCCTGGACATTTATTGGTTTTTTTTGGCCGAGGTTGGTTGATTGCCACCATAGCACACACGTTGTGGGCGGTAATCATTGAGTTGGGGAAATGGTCGTCATAGCACTGTAGTCCGTGAAGATTTTTTTGGTTGCCGGAGAAGCTAGTGGCGATTTGCATGCCAGTCATGTAGTTACCGCCTTACGTGCGGCCAAGCTGCCGGAAAATCAGAAACTTGAATTGGTAGGTTGGGGGGGAGACAGAATGCAAGCAGCAGGAATGCGTTTGCTAAGTCATTACAAGGACCGGGCTTTTATGGGTTTGGTTGAGGTAATAAAAAATATCCGAACGGTAATGGGATTTTTATCTCAGGCCAAGGAAGATATTGAGCGAGAGCGCCCGGACATTTTATTATTAATTGATAACCCTGGATTCAATCTCCGTTTAGCTGAATTTGCGAAACAACGGGGTATACCGGTTCACTATTATATCGCTCCGAAAGCATGGGCTTGGAACGAAGGGCGGATTAAAAATATGCGAAAGTATATCGACGCCTTGTACGTGATTTTTCCATTCGAGGTAGCGTATTTTGAAAGCAGGGGAATGCCTTGCACGTATGTGGGCAATCCAATTTTCGACGAAATCGACGCTATGATTCATCGTTTTCATGAAAACCGCGGTTGGGATGTAGAGTTGGAGACCTTGGTAGAGTCTGGGACCGTGGTTGAATCTGAGACCTTGTTTCAATCTAAGTCCGTGAAAGATAGGATAGATAGTAAGATTATACTATTGATGCCCGGTTCTCGCAAAAATGAGGTAAGCAGTTTGCTGCCTGTTTTTATCAAATCGGCAAGGAAATATGATGATTCGGCAAGGTGTTTCGTAGCGGGTGCACCGGGATTGGAGGCTGATTTTTACAAGGATGTATTACAGCGGGCGGTTGACCGGAAGGTAATTTCTCAGGCCGATGCCGATTCCGTGCAAGTAATATTTGGCGCATCGTACGCAATGCTGATGCAATTGGGAGATGGTGAATTGATCGCTCCCATTCATAGAAAAACCATGGGGAAAGGGTTGGCGTTAGTGGCAAGTGGTACGGCCACGTTGGAAACCGCTTTATTGGGCGTTCCGCAGGTGGTAGCATATCGACTCAATGCAGTATCGTACTGGTTTGCCCGCAGGTTGGTGAAGCTAACGTGGGTCTCTTTGGTAAATATTTTGTTGAATCGCGAATTGGTGGTAGAACATTTGCAGGAAGTAACGCCGGAGAGGTTGGTGTGGTCGATGCAACAGTTGGATGCAGATTACAATCCTGCCAATGTGGGTAAAGTACAAACAGGATACCGAGAATTGCGGGAACAACTTAAAAACCCTCATGGAATTTCACCGTCCCAGTATCTTGCAACGTTGTTGTTAGGCGGGCGAGAAGTAGACCGGATTTAGTCTTTAAGCAATTCGGTCTTTTTCTTTGTAAATTCTTCTTCAGTTAAAATACCAGATTTTCTAAGCTGATCTAATTCTTCAAGTTGAAATTTTGCTAATTGTTTCTTTAGTAAGCGATTTTCAACGCGTAATTTGGCATTTTCTCTAATTTTCAGAAAAATCCAGAAAATAAAAGCTAAAAGGATGGTGAGGATGACAAGGATGATTGTCCATTCTTGCCCGCCCATTAATGTTAAAAGTGTATTCATATTTTATAAAGGTTTAACTACAAAAGCCCAAATTTTCATTTTAACATCTACCCCAGCACCGTAATTGGGATTCCGTAAACCTAAGGTTATGGAGTTGGTGCTATCCGTAGGGGTGTCAAGAATGTCGATGTATTTATCGTGTATATTTTTGGTTTGGGGTTTAGCAATGAAGGATTGAAAGGTGTCTTGGAAGTTAAATCCTCCTGCTTGACTGGATGGTATTACGAACAAGTCCACTGAGGATGTGCCTG
>JACCDL010876357.1_pt1 | contig 10450 bp, 7 predicted proteins | sample 7441931 | NCBI WGS metagenome assembly JACCDL01 (sample SAMN15323437, study PRJNA562643) | freshwater metagenome | isolation source: river surface water | place: USA:Blue River Watershed | collected 2017-08-16 | reverse complement strand
TGTTTAATAAATCTTCCAAACATAATTTATATCCATAACTTAATTATAATAAATATATTTATGTAAATAATTCTTTATCATTTTAAAAGACCAAACTTTGTAGTATTTTTTGCATTTTATATAATGGTGTTGTCAATAATTTTTCAGAATGATTTTAAATTATGTATCTGGAAATATTAAAATGTTTTTCTTTTAGACTTTAATAAAATTTATCTTATATTATAGTTTTACTAATATTTTTATTAATAACTATACCATATTTAAACTCTAATTCTGGTTATTGCATTATGATTTTTTCCATTTAATGTTTTTTCAAATTTTTCATATACTAATAAAAATTATTACTATAATTATATCCAAACATCCACATTAGTGTATCTTTAAAAAAGATACATGTATTACATATAAACGATAATATCATCATTTTATATTGTTGTTTGTAATAAATAAATTAATTATACAAATAAAAGATTTATTTATTACAAAATAAACAATAAATCTTTATATTATTATATTAAAATATATTAAAATATATAAAATATTATTTGTATCTAAAATGATTTTAGGTTTATCAATAAATTATTCAATTTTATTATTAGTAGTTTTGTTAATAACAATAATTACAATTTATATTATTAATAACAAAACATTAAGACCATCAAATACAAGATAAAATAAACAAGTCAAAATCGCTTAAGGTTTTTTTACATCATAAAAACCAATTGGATTTACAACATAATAAAAAGGACAACCAAATTATCGTGACATTAATCCTTCTTATAATTAAACTGGTTAATAGGCAACATTTAATTTTTGGATTAGAATACCACCTTTAACAAATGATATGGATGTTAAAAATTAAATAATATTTAATAAAGGTGATTAAAAATAATCACCAAAAATAACTTTTCATCCAGAATTAAAAAAATATTATACAGAATATAAAATTAAATTAAGATAAGCAGAAGAATCAACTGATACAGCAAATGTTGATTCAAAGGGGAAAATTAAAATTAATTTAGATAATGATATCTTCAAATAAAGAGTAGAATATGGAGAATTTATTAAATTTTTAGATTAATTGTCAATTGTTAAAGATAATATTGATAGTGGTGTATATATTGTTTTTAAAAATGCTCCAAATTTGGTATTCTAAATTATTAATTATAATAAAACCGAAAATTAATTAATATTAAAAATACAGAGTTCAATTAAATTACCATCAAATACATATCAATCACAATATAATAATTATAAAGATTTTATTAATAGTGGGTTATTTAATTAAAATGGATTATATCATTATATTTATATCTTTAATTAAAATCCTTAAAATACAGTATTTGATGACGGTGAAGGATATTATAGTATCGAATATGATTATTTATCAAAACAACCATTATTGAAATTTGGAAAAACAAGAGGAGATTTGATTTTAATTGTTGATACCAAGTTTGGATAAAGTTAAGAATTATAACTATTGGATAGCAGTAATTTATTAGATGTTAATAAAGAAAATTTATCAAGAAAATTATACAATGGCAAATGGCACATGATAACAATTGTTTATGATGATTATTTTGGTGATAAAAACAGACCACATTTGCGCACAGGTTCAAATATTTTATTTTATTTTGATGGAAAAATATATAAATAATTTAATGTTTCTTTGGATAAAAACTATTTTGCATTTAACAATGGTAATTTTTTCTTTTTTCCTTACCAACAATAATTAGAATATAAACCAATACATGGTGAATCAATATCATTACCAAAAGGAGCAATAACCACATACAATGGAGAAATTGTTTTAAAAACTATTTCTTAAAAATTTCATGTAGAATTTTCTAATTTTTACTATTGGAATTATGCAATTACTTCACAAGAAATATCTAAATTATATAAATAACTTCCAGATTTGAAAGCGTTTGAATAATATGAAAAATAATCATTATAAAAAGCATATGGTATGATTGAATAAATTAAATCATCTATACAACTATCGGATTATACAAATTGAGTTAAAAATAAAAACATTTTTAAATCTTTTTTTAAACTTTTTTTTAAAAAGTAAAATTTGAAATTTATAGATATAAAAGTTTATTACATATAAATATAATAATTATAATATAATATATCATTAATACAATTATCTATTTATATCCGCTTATATCTTTTATATCTATAAAAATGTTTGGAATAAATTTCTTAAAATCATCATTTATTGCTGTTCCGATAATGTTTGGAGCAGTATTTGGATAATCACTTGATATTACATGTGATTAATTTAGTTCAATTAAATCCACTGACAATGTTTTAACTATTTAAAATATTTATGGAATTTCTGAACAATCATTGGAAGGAAGATAATGTGTTTTTGCTTTTCGTGTTGAAAACGAAGAAGAATAAACAACTACCGATAAATGGTTTGGATACCTGTATAGATTTGAAGGTTGTGTTAAACCACAAGTTTATGCACTTCCATAAATTTATACAGGGATGCGTCCTTCTGATTATTCTGAAAATAATAATGTGCCATTAATTTAAGACAAATTATAAATTCAAAATGATTAAAATATATATAATGTTATTAGTATGTCAACACTTGGTGTTGAAATTGAAGGAGATTATAATATTATAATGAAAACTTTTATGGTAAAAGAAGATCCAGAAGCAGTTAATACCAATGATTCATAAGTTTGTGAAATATAAGTATTATTTTTTGGAAATACACCATTATAAACAGATAATCTTGAATTAATTACAAAAATATAAGACACTTTTGGAACAGTATGGATTATATATAAATTATAAGAAGACCCATCAAAGTGTCTATATAAAATTGTTATGGACCCCGAACAAGATATTGAAAATATGGAAACATATTCACCTAATCTTTTTGGAACAATATTAGAAAATGAAACAGTAGTTGATCCAACATAAATTGTTGTTTTAAGAGAAGGTCTTTCAAATTGTGGCAAATACATTAAAGTTGGTGGCATTATGCTATTATAATGTGATGCATATTTTGATTTAGCAGCAATTAATGCTTTGAAAGAAGTTAGTCCAGAGGATCTGGGAGAAACTTTTATTACAAGTGTTGAATTTGGAACAGAAATTTATGGTTGTGGTATGAATAATTATTCATAAGCAATATTCATTGTTACAGACTTTACTATTATGGAAGGAAATGAAGTTTTAAATGTACTTAAAAAATATAATTTAATTAATTGATTTTATAAAACATAATATTAAATCATTAAATCATTAAATCATTAAATTATAATATAAAAATATTTTTTTAATACTTAATTAAAATATTAAAAATGGTATAAAAGTTATCGGATTAATTTATTGCAAAATTATAATAAATAAATTATATTAAACGATGTAAAAAATCTAAGTCGTCATGTTCTTATAAAGTAAATTACTTATAATAAGAAACATTAAAGGGTCTTCCACCTGGTTTAAAAGATGAAGAATATCCAAAATTTTTTATTGAAATGAGAAATTTTATATTTAATTCTTTATAAGAAAATGAAATTTTTAATTCACTAAATAGATAGTAAAAAAAAAATATTATTAAATTAATATTAAAAGCCAAATATATAACATTAGAAGAATTAGAACAAAAACTATAATAATTAATTGAAAATTATTAATAATAATAAAATCATATTTAATGAAAAAAAATCATAAGATTTTTACAACATTATAAAAATGATAATCATCTGTGATTATAAATTTAATATTTTTAAAATTATTTTTTTAAAATTTATTTTAATTACCAAAAATTAATACACCACTATACTAATTAATATATTTATTAAATAATTCATTTAATGTAAATGGAAAATGAATATCTTTTAAAATATATGAATCTTATTTTAAATTTAAAACAATAATTGATAGATGTGGATATTTCATTAATGTGCATGTTTATATTAATTAATATAATATGTGATTATCTAAATTAGGCATTTATGTTTATTAATCATATAATAACATTTCAGAAATAATTTACATATCTTAATCATTTGATAAATTATGTTAATAATCTTAATGTAAATCACGAAGATTTTCAATAAATTATTAATATCTAATATATTGTGATTATATACTATCATTCAATTAATATCCATATTATTTTTAATTATATGCATATGATAATGCATCATATGCACAATGAAAACGATTTTAAGAATCTGCACTTCTTAAATTGTAAAAAATATCATTTATATTATTTTATTATTCTGATTTAAGTTAATCATCAATGATAATCATATTTTAAATACTCTGTAATACATTGTTATAATTATAATATTTTACACCTTATTAATTTTATATAAAATCCATTTTTAAATTTATATTATATATTCTATATTATATTCTGTATTATATTCTATATTATAGAATATAAAATTGTTTAATATTATTATAACAAAAAAGTATTATAAATTTCAATTTTTTTATTATATTTATTTAAGTAATAAATAAATTAGTTAATATAAAATATAATTATGCCAGCAGGAGGTTTATTATAATTGGCCGCATAAGGGGCACAGGATAAATATATTACATATAATCCCGAAATATCATTCTTTAAAAGTGTATTTAAAAGTCATACAAATTTTGCGACAGAATCAATAAGAGTAGATTTTGAAAGAAATACAAATATTTTTTAATTATAAGGTAATAAATTGAAAGTAACTATTCCACGATATGCTGATTTATTGGGTAAAACATATTTGTGCATATAATTACCGGACATATATTGCAACAATACATTAGAATTTAAATGGATATAAGGTATAGGAGAACATTTGATTTAAAAAATGTAAATTATAATAGGTGGTTAAATAATTGATTAATAATATGGTTAATAAATTTATATCTAAAATCAATTAGAAATATCAAATGACAAAATAACATAACATAATGTTTTAACAGGGAATACTATTGATATGTATGATCCGGAAACATCTAATTCAGGAATATATCCATACGCAAGTATTTAATCTAATACCCCGAGTATTTAAGGAAAAATATTATATATACCTTTACCTTTTTGGTTTAGTAAAGAAATAGGAAAAGCTTTACCTATATGTTCTTTACTATATCATACAGTTGAAATAGTTATTGATATTCCTTAATTATCCGATTTATATTTATTATAATATACTAAAAATTCAGTTGTTGGGTATTATAAACCAGATACATCAAATTCAACACATACTATAAACAATTTTGTTAAAAATTAATAACTTATAAATAACACAGGAATAAGTTTAGAAGCTTTTCTTGAATGTTAATATATTTATTTGGAAGATGAAGAACGAAATTATATTTCAAAAAATCCATAAGATTATTTGATAGAAACACATTTTAGATAATAATTTGGAGATTTATTAAATACCGGAATAATTGAACCAAAATTTAGTAATTTATTAAAAAGTTTTTTTATTATAATTAGAGATATATCAAAGGAAGATATTTAAACAAATAGAGAATAAGTTTTATAAACTGGTGCAATATTATTTAATGGTTTAGAACGCATTTAAGATAAACCTGGAATTTATTTTGAAAAATTATAACCTTATGAATATTTTAATAGACATTTAGATGGTGTATATATGTATTCATTTAGTTTAGCACCATTAAATAGAAGACAACCTGCCGGAAGTGTTAATATAAGTAAATTATCACAATTTTAATTTAGATATTAATTATTAAATCCTGATAATACATATGAAATAACATTTTATAGTGAAGGTTATAATTTTCTTAAAATTATATCGGGAATGGGAGGTTTGGCATTTGCTGCTTGATTTTTTTTCATCAATCAGTAATTTTTAAACCAAACTATGAAAAATAATCTATATAAGTATTTTTATTTTAATTATAAGCTTATTTCATAACTTTTTTATAATAATTATATTTGTTTTTTAATTATTTATTAAAAGTTTCTGTATCAAAATTAATTTAAAAATTTTCTTTTGAAATTAAATTAAGATTAATATTTTTTTTGTTTTTTTCATAAAATTCAATAACATATTCAAACGGGTCTTTGTCTAATATAATTTTAAGAGTAATATATACATATATTAAAAATATTATTTTAATCATTGTTATTTTTTATTAATTTTAATAATTTTATTAATTAATTTTATTTAAAAGAATATTAAATATTTTTTATTTTAATCGTCATCATAGTATATTATTTCTAAATTTTAATAATGCATTTTTTGCACAATTTCTTTTAGAGTCCTTTTAATTTTTAGCATATCCTGTTCCTAAAATTCTACTTCCTTCTTTAACTACACATTTATGCATTTCTTAACCGTTTATTTTTTCTTTTCCTTAAAATATATATTCAACTTTTTTATATGAAGAACGCATTATTTTATCAAATTCATCAACATAATCTCTTGCTTCCAACATTAATTCGCCAATATCTATATGAGTTTCAATTACTGAAACAACAAATTCGGTCGCAACTTAATATCCAAAACCCAAATATGGTTAATATCCTTTTTTTGCTAAATTTAATTAAGGTTTTTAATCAAAATCTTTTTCTATTGCTCCAATAAATGCTTCAAGTGCGTCTTTTAATAGTTTTTCATTTGTCCTTGAATTACTTTTTTCAAAATCACTTGATATGATTAAGAATTAATTAAATCCTAACTATTCTGCAATATGTGCTTATGTTGAACCCATAATTAATAGGTTTTTTAATTTGCTCAAAAAACCCTCATTTTAATTATTATATCTTTCGGATATATATTTTGTAATAATGTGATTATATGTACTGTCGCCGACAAATTCAAGTATTTCATAACTATCTTCTTGTAATGGAATACAATTTTATGGACACATTATATTGCCCTGTTAAAATGATTAATTTTTTTTAATAGTATAACTATTATGAACAAAAGCTTATTGATAATAATTAATATTGTTTGGTTTGTTTTTTATTTTATATGTATTAAATAAATTTTATAAATCTTAGATTGTAAATAATTTATTATTTGGATTATATATCAAATCTTCTTTTTATACTTCAACATTGTCAGTAGTTTTTAAAGTTTAATAAATTTATTAAACTTATTATAAATTCAAAGAGTTGTTATTCATTTTAGACTTAATAATCAAACTATTTTTAAATTTTACAAATCTTCTAATGGAATATTGAACATATAATGTAATATATTCGTTGCTTTACTCTTTCCAAGTTTTTTTGTTTCTATATTTATTTCTGATAAATATTTCAATTTTTATGTTATGCTCTCTAAACTATTAATATATGTAATAAATTATAACATATTATTATGTTATAGACTAATCGTTTATGCGGATTTTTAAGATATTTAAGGTATTGATTATAATTATAAATTAAATATTTATTAAGGATTATTAATAGTTTTTGATTTCTTAATTTTATTAGGTGAATAAATATTTAAATCAATATATTAATCATTAAAATATTTTTCTGGATTTTTAATAATTCTATAAAAAATCTCATATATTAATTTAACGGTATCTTATAACGATTTTGTCCTATGTACTTAAAAATTATCAAAACAAGACATTGTTACATACGCACCCATTACTTCACGATGTGTATATATATTATCTTTTTCGTTTTCTTCAATAATATAATGAATATTTTCTTTTGTAAAATATTTTAATAATCTTTGTTTTTAACTTTTATAACGATTATCTTAACATATAGATTATTACATATCTTATATTGTTTTTCTTTCAAAAACAATCATATTTTTATCACCCATTTTTATTAGAATATCACCGTATTCTAATTACTAATATTCTATAAATTATTTTATTTATACAAACTATCCATTTGTATCATTTAATATTTCATTTTTAATTTTATTTTCACGACAATCAATTATAAATTTAAGTTATTACATAATTCTTAAATTTATTAATTAGTCTTTTATGAATAAAGAATATTTTCTTTTCATATTCAATGTAAAATAGTAATATATATTTATTATTAAAAAAAACTTTTATATAAATAATTTTTAAAACTTTTATATAGATAATTTTAAATGTATTTGTATCATTTGGATTCAGAGTCAGATGAATCCGAAAATGAATATGATTTTTCCGAATTATGATAATCACTTTCAGATATTGTATTGTTATCATTTTCTATATCTTCAAAATCTTCAACATATTCTTAAATTAATTATCTAAATCTGTTTTTATTAAACCATTAAATATTATATTCTACAAATGTTCCAAGTTTTATATTATATATAATCCAAGTTTTTATTTCGTGCTCACATAAATAGTGATAAAATGATAATTGACATAACCATTCCATTCTATTATCTTATTGTGTAAATTTAAGTTCAAATAATTTATCATTTACAATAATATCACACTCGCCTTTAACATATAATTCATCTGTATATAATGGGTTAAGATATAATAAACTTTCTTAACTTGTAATATTATTTCTTGTAAAATATGTCTCATAAGTAGAATATATATTATTAAAATTTTATTCTGTAATTAATGTAAAATCTGGATTTAAAAACGATAAACTATAATTTTAATCATAATATAAAAAGTGTCCCAATGATATATTATATATTAATTTAATATTATTATAAATACTTTATTTATTAATCATTAAATTATTAATTATATCATATTGTTGTTTTACAATATTTCTATATTATATAATATTATTATTTTTTTCATAAGTTTATAGACATAAAATTGATTCAGTTTTGGTATCTTAAAATTTATATTTTAGAATATCACATATAATAAATTTACACAAATATTCTATAAATACTCCATATTAATCATAAATTCTTTCAAGTACAACCATATTTGGTGTTTATATTTCAGGGTGTATTTTTTCGTCTCGTGTTTTGTTAATTTTATAACATGTTCGAAATTATTTTTGTGCATCATAGTATGATGCAAATGAACTTACTGAATACATATTTATATATGATTTATGGTGTTTTATTGCACTAATATTATTATATATATTATAAATAAATACTTTTATATAAATAATTCAATTTTAGATTTACTTGTCAAAATCTTAATAATTATTTTAATAATATTATTAAAATAAGCATATATATAAGTTATTGTGGCAATAATTATTAAGATTTGGATTATATATCATCAATTCCAAACTCTTCATTTACCGTTGGTGCATTAAAAGGTTCATTTGAACCTTCATACAAATCATAATTCATTTGTGTCTAAACAAAATATGTAAAATCAAGATCTTTTTCTGGATTAAAATTTTTTTATAATGATTTTTTTAGTTCATATAATACTTTATATTCATTAATGTTTTTTACAATCTCTTCTTTTTGTAATATTTTTTTTTATTAATCTGATAAACGATAATACGGCATACTACCATAATCAATATAAAATTTTTAAGGAAATTAATTCAAAGGTTTTATATTATTTATATTATTTATATTATTAATATTTTCTTCATTATCTTTAATTTCTTTATTATTGTTAATATTCATATTTGACATTATTTATTATAAATAATAATATGTATATAATATACAATATACAATATACTTATACAATATATAATCTATTTTTATATATTTCAAATTTGAAATTTATAATATTTTTTATATTTAATAATTTTTTTTAATATATTATAATAAAGATTTATTTTTTTATATATAAATTATGATTTTTAATAAATAATTATACCCTTCATTTTAATATTAATAAATTCGTTAATATCAGATAAGGTAATAAATTAAAAAATCTATACAAAATAATTTTTAAATCACAGATAAAAATTATATTAATCCCCATATGTGGATAGATGTTGCAAAAAATATATAAAAAATTAATACAAATAAAAATTTATTGGGATTTAATAATTATTAAATGAAATAAAAAAATTAAATAAAAGTATATAGTCCATAAAATAGTTTATAAGTCGATGCAATTAATCATTAGGATTAATGGGTATTGTATATTAAACCGAGAATTTATACTTATTAAAACGAAGACATTGATAAATTTTTAAATTATAAAAAAAATTTATAATGTTAAAAATATTTACCGATATATGGTGAATTATACAATTTATAAGATTATGGAACACCAAATATAATATAATACAATAATACAAAAGTATTAATTCTCTAAAATAAGTTTTTATTATATATGCTATTTGGTATCGAATATGAATATATAATAAAGACATTTAAAGAAGAATATTAAAATTAAATAGTATATTCAATGAATTAATTATTATAATGAAATACATTTTATTAAAATAAAAATCAATTTTTTTTATTTAAATATCTTTATAAAAATAAAAAAGATATAATAATATTTAATATTTAAAATATTACAATGAGTTCTAATGTAAAAAATACAACTTAAATAAATTCTAAATCTAAATCCAAATCCA
>JACCDL010603643.1_pt1 | contig 10459 bp, 11 predicted proteins | sample 7441931 | NCBI WGS metagenome assembly JACCDL01 (sample SAMN15323437, study PRJNA562643) | freshwater metagenome | isolation source: river surface water | place: USA:Blue River Watershed | collected 2017-08-16 | reverse complement strand
GCCCTGATGTCCAAGCCAGCGGATCGAATAGCCTTCGTGTGAAGCGATATGAGAGGCTTCTTCCGCTAAGCGGCTTTTTCCGGCCCCGGCGGGACCTTGGAGGTGTATTGAACGGGGGCCGGTTTCCTTGGAGTTTCGTGTGAACGCTGTCAGGGTTGCCAGTATTGCTTCTCTCCCAATGACCGTGACTGTCTGCGGCTCAGATTTCCAAGGTGCCGCTCCCCCCACAATCCGCTTCCGCAGCACCTTCGCGGGCAGCCCGATCCGGTCCGCCTTCTCCCCGAGTTCCCCGAGATACCGGTCCAGGAGTTCCAGCGCCCGGGCCTTCGACCCCTGCATCACCATGCTCTCGGCGAGCGCGAGCGTCGCCTCCTCGTTCAGCGCGTCGTGGCGCAGCACCTGCAACGCCCAGCCCTCGAGGTCGCGCCAGCGGCCCTCCCGTCGCGCGGCCGACAGATGCCGGAGCGCCGCCCGTCGCACCTGCGAGCGCACGCGCGCCTCCGTCGCATCGTACCAATCGCGGTAGTCCTCGGACACATCGAGGGGGCCGCCGATGATCCGCTCGCCGCCGGCTCGGACCATCTCCGCCGGTGCGTCGAGCTCCCAGCCGTCCTGAAGCACCTCGCGCACGTCGCACGACACCGCCGCTTCGGGCAGATGCACCGCATCCCCGGCGTCGAGGAGCGGGAGCCCCATCTGACGGAGGCGATACAACAGCTGGCGCAACGAATGGCGCGCCTTGGTCGGCGGGGCGTCGGACCAGAACAGGGCGACGAGTTCGTCGCGCGTGATGTACTCCCCGGCCCGGAGGCAGAGGTGGAACGTCAGCGCGAACAGCCGGTCGCTCGTGGGGGTGATGATGGCATGGCCCACCCGGATCTCGGCGTGGCCGAGTCCGAGGGCGTGCACCTGCAGGGGGGGCGGGGGGGACGACACAGCCCCATCCTCCATCATCCACGTCACTCGGGCGTCATCATCGGCGTCCCCGCCCGATGGGACCGTCGAGGGCTCAGGCCGGTCGGCCGCGACCCCCGAGCGCGAGGATGGTCTCGATCCCGACCCCCTCCGCCTCCGCCTGGAAGTTCAGCACGACGCGGTGCCGCAGCACGCTGAACGCGACGGCATCCACATCCTCGAGGTCCGGCACCGAGCGGCCGTCCATCGCGGCGCGCGCCTTCGCGGCGAGCACGAGGTTCTGGCCCGCCCGCGGGCCTGCCCCGAACGCGACGTACTTCCGCACCGCCGGCGAGGCCTCGGGCTCCTTGGGCCGCGTGGCCCGCGCCAGCCCAACGGCGTATCGCACCAGCGAGGGCGGTGCCGGGAGGCGTCGCACCAGCGCCATCATCTCGCGCAGCTGGTCCGCCGTCATCACGGGCGTGATCTCCCCGCCCGCCGTGCCAGTGGTGGTCGCGACGATCGCCTCCTCCTCCTCCATCGTCGGATAGCCGATCCGCAGCTCGAACATGAACCGGTCGAGCTGTGCCTCGGGGAGGTGATACGTCCCCTCCTGCTCGATGGGGTTCTGCGTGGCGAGCACGAAGAACGGATTCGGCAGCGCGTAGGTCTTCCCGGAGACGGTCACCGTGCGCTCCTGCATCGCCTGCAGCAGCGCCGCCTGCGTCTTTGGCGGGGCACGGTTGATCTCGTCGGCCAGCACGATGTTCCCGAACACCGGGCCCTTGGCGAAGACGAACGCCCGTCGACCCGTCCCGTGGTCTTCCTCGAGGAGTTCGGTCCCGGTGATGTCGCTCGGCATCAGGTCCGGGGTGAACTGGATGCGGCTGAACTCCATATCGAGCGCCTGGGCGATCGTCTGGATGAGCAGCGTCTTCGCGAGGCCGGGGACGCCCACGAGGAGCACGTGCCCCCCGGCGAGGATCGCGGCGATCATGTTGTCGACGACGGCGTGCTGGCCGACGATGCGACGGCCGATCTGGGCGGCGATCTCCCCCCGGGCGCGGGCGAGCTGCGCGAGGAGGTCGAGATCTCTGGAGTCCGTGGTGGACACAGGCAGTTCCGGGACGAGGGTCGGTCGGACTACGGCGCCCGTCAATATACCGTTCGCGGCGCGCCGCACATCCACGGCCGGCGCCCCGGCCTCGCGGCGCCGCGCGCGTTCGGCGCGCCGGTCATCGGTCCCCTCGGGCGATCGAGGCCGTGGGCCCGATCACCCGTCCGCGCTACCGCGCGGGGACGACCACGATGCTGGTTTGCGTCACGGGGAGCGTGGGGCTCCGCAGCGTGGCCACCACGGTGTAGCGCCCGGGCGCGGCAGGCTCCCAGGTGGCCTCGTACGTCAGCGACTCGCCGGCACGCAGCACCTTGGTCTGGATCCCCTGGGTGAAGAGTCGGCCCTCGCTCCACCGCCAGACGACCCGTCCCGCCGCGTCCTCGACGGCGAAGTCGTGGGTCTGCCCGTCGGGGAACTCGACGTCGACGGCCTCCTCACCGGGGTTGGGCACCTCGAGGGTGAGCCGGACCTCGTCGCTCACCGAGACGGCGAGACGGGGCTCGGTGCCGGAGCCGGCATCGGCGGCGAGGGCCTCGCTGCGCCCGCGTGGACCGCAGGCGAAGGTCAGCAGGGCGGCGGAGAGGAGGCCGAGCGGGAGCCGAGGGATCATCGGGACCGTGGGGCAGGGGGCCGAGTGCACGAGAACCGGAAACCGATGGGAAGACGACCGGTCCGGATAACGGTCACGGATGGCCCAAGTCCTTCCCCGACAGCGGGTTGGTGTTCGCTTGCGCTTTTTTTCACAAGCCCCTTACTTTTCAAAGCTGGATGTCTAATCCCCCGCGGCCAACCCCTGATCCTGACACCACCTCGATCGGGGCGGCGGCGAAGTACGCGGGGCTCGGCTTCCAGCTCGTCGCCTCCATCCTGCTCTTCCTCTATGCGGGACGCTGGGTGGATCGACGGATCGGCACGGAACCTCTCTTCCTCCTCCTCGGTGTCTTCACCGGTCTGGCCGCTTCCATCTACTCCATGTACCGGAGCCTGATGGCCGACCAGCGGCGCGAGGCCGAGGCCCGGACGGGCGAGGGGACTCGATGAGACGCGGGGCCGCCTTCACGGCGCTCGCCGCGCTCCTCGTCGGGGGAATCGCGTGGCTCGTCACGCGTCGCGTCACGGACCCTCGGGCCGTGGAGGCGATCTGGACGAGTGCCGGGATCGCCGTCGTCGTGCAGGCGCTCACCTTCGCCGTGGCTCGGCCGTTCGTCACGTCGAATCCCATCGCGGGCTGGGGGCTCGGCTCCCTGATCCGCTTCGCGGTGGTCGTCGGTCATGCCCTCCTTGGCATCCCGGCGCTGGGGCTCCCTTCGGGGACGGCGCTGGTCAGCCTGGTCGGGTTCTTCTTCGTCACGATGCTGTTCGAGCCTCTCTTCCTGAGATCATGACGCTCCGTTCGCTGGTCGCCACGCTCGCCCTCCTCGTCCTCGCCGCCGCCCCCGCGCACGCCGCGGGCACCGGCAGCGCCTGCCACGTCCCCGAGGCGGGCCACGCGGGGAAGGTGGACATCATCACGCCGCACATCACCAACGGCGACCACGTCGAGATCCCGTACTGGAAGTTCCCCTTCTTCATGGAGTGCACGCTCCCGAGGTGGGCGCCCATCCATGTCGGGCCGCTGGAGATCGATCTCTCGCCGACGAAGCACGTCGTGATGCTCTGGATCGGCGCGGCGCTCCTCTTCCTCGTGATGCTCCTCGTGCGCCGCGCGCACGGGCGCGCCGTCACGCGCGGCGGCGTCCCGACGGGTGGGGCGAACGCGATCGAGGCGATGATCCTCTACATCCGCAACGAGGTCATCCTCCCGAACGTCGGGCACCACGGCGAGGGATTCGTCCCCTACCTGCTCACCGCGTTCTTCATGATCCTGACGCTCAACCTGCTCGGCCTCGTGCCGTTCGGGTCGACGGCCACGGGCAACATCTCGGTCACCGCGACCCTCGCGATCCTGACCTTCCTCACGGTCGAGGTGGCGGGCATCCGGGCGAACGGGGTCGGGTATCTGAACACGATCTTCTACTGGAACAACGAGCTGCCGGCGCCGATGCGCCCGCTGATGTTCCTGATCATGAGCCCGGTCGAGATGATCGGGAAGCTGACGAAGCCGTTCGCGCTGGCGATCCGTCTCTTCGCGAACATGACGGCGGGGCACATCGTCGTGCTCGCGCTGATGGGGCTGATCTTCGAGTTCGGCAACCTCATCAGCGGCGCGCCGCTCGTGATGGCGACGCTGATCATGGTGCTCGAGCTCTTCGTCGCGTTCCTCCAGGCCTTCATCTTCACGCTCCTGTCCTCGGTGTTCATCGGGCAGATCCGTGAGGCGCATCACTAGCAGGACTCGCAGGCCCCGTTCGACCCGCAGCACCCCGTACCCCGGCGAGTGACCGGGGGAAGTCCGTTGGGTCGTGAGGCCCACTGACGGACGGCGCCGACCGGCGCGCAGGACCACGCTGGACCGAACTCCTTTTCGAGGTTTCTCCGATGTTCGTCGCGTTCATGCAGGAAGCGGCCGCTGCCACGGTCGCGTTCGTCCCCGCCGCCGCCGAGGCGGCTGGCATCACCGGCCAGGCCGGTCTCGCCCTCATCGGTGCCGGGCTCGGCGCCGGCCTCGCCGTGATCGGCGCGGGCATGGGCATCGGCCGCATCGGCGGCCAGGCCGTCGAGGGCATGGCCCGTCAGCCCGAGGCCGCCGGCAAGATCCAGACCGCCGCGCTCATCCTCGCGGCCCTCATCGAGGGCGCCGCGCTCTTCGGCGTCGTCGTCGCGTTCCAGATCCAGGGCAAGTTCTAAGCAGACCCCGCGGGGGTCGCGGCGGCGTTCGCCGTCGCGGCCCCACGCGGTCCCGCTCCCGCCTCGTCGTCCCGGCCTCGGCCGACCTCTTCCTCATCCCGACCATGCGCGCTCCGCTCTCCGCCCTCGCCCTCCTCGCCGCCGCGGCCACCCCCGCCCTCGCCTCGTCCGAGGCGGAGGCCGCCGCAAAGCCGGGTCTTCTCGACCCGCACCTCGGCCTGATGACGTGGACGATCATCGTCTTCGTCCTCCTGATGATCGGGCTCAAGACGTTCGCGTTCGGCCCGATCCTCGAGGCCGTCGCGGGCCGCGAGCGCGCGATCGCCGATGCGATGGCCGCCGCTGAGCGCGACCGCGCCGAGGCCGCGAAGCTGATCGCCGAGCAGAAGGCCGCCATCGAGGCGGCCCGCGGTGAGGCGCAGCGCTACATCGCCGAGGGGCGTGCGACGGCGGAGCAGATGCGCAACGAGCTCCTCGAGCAGACGCGGCAGCAGCAGGCCGAGCTGATGGAGCGCTCGCGCAAGGAGATCGAGGCGGAGAAGGCGAAGGCGATCGCCGACCTGCGGCGTGAGGCGGTCGACCTCGCGCTCGCCGGCGCCGGCAAGCTGATCGGGCAGAAGCTCGACGCCACCGCCGACCGGCAGATGGTCGAGCAGTACCTCGCCTCCCTCGGGGGCAAGTGATGCGCGAGGTCTCGATCGCGAAGAACTACGCCGAGGCGCTGCTGGCCCTCGCCCGGAAGGCGGGGGACCCCGCCGCGTGGGGCACGGCGATCGGGGCGCTCGGTGACGCCGTCGCCGGTGACGAGACGCTCCGGCACTTCCTCGAGGCGCCGCAGATCAGCGCGGCGGAGAAGAACGCCGTGCTCGCGAAGGCCCTCGGCCCCGTCGCGCCGGCCCCCACCTTCGTGCGCTTCGTGCAGAAGCTCGTGACCAACCGCCGGCAGATGCTCCTCCCGGCCGTCGCGACCGAGTACCACAACCTCCTCGATGAGGCGGAGGGGCGCGTGCACGCACGGGTGACCGTCGCCCGCGAGATGGACGCGGCGGCGCAGGCTGCGATTGCGACCGCGCTCTCAGCGGCGCTCAAGAAGACCGTCGTGCCGCACGTCACGGTCGATACCCGGATCCTCGGGGGCGTCGTGGTGCGCGTCGGCGACACCGTGATGGACGGCTCGGTCCGTCGGCGGCTGGGTCGCCTGCGCGACCGGCTCGTCGCGGCCCGCTGAGGGTTCGCGCACGATGAAGGTCGTCATCCCGCTCGCCGGCAAGGGAACGCGGCTGCGGCCGCACACCCACACGGTGCCGAAGCCGATGCTGAAGGTCGCCGGCAAGCCCGTGATGGACTACGTGATGGATGACGTGGCGCGGCTGGGCGGGGTGGAGCAGGTGGTCTACATCACCGGGCATCTCAAGGACACGGTCGAGCGCCACGCCTCGTCGGCGTACGGCATCCCGGGCGACTTCGTCGAGCAGCGCGTGCAGGACGGCACCGCCGGTGCGCTCGCGCTGGCGCGGCCCCACGTCGACCAGCCGGTCCTGATCATCTTCGTCGACACGATCTTCGATGCCGACCTCTCGGTGATCCGTGACTGCGAGGACGACGGGATCATCTGGGTGAAGGAGGTCGAGGACTACCAGCGCTTCGGCGTGGTCGTCACCGATGCCGCGGGGCATATGACGCGGATCGTCGAGAAGCCCGACACCCCGATCTCGAAGCGGGCGAACATCGGGCTCTACTACATCCGGAACTGGCAGCTCCTCTACGAGGGGATCGCGCACGTCCTCGCGCAGCCCGCGAACAAGGGGGAGTTCTACCTCACCGACGCCTTCCAGTACATGATCGACCACGGGGCAAAGCTCCGCGTGACCGATGTGGAGGGGTGGTACGACGCCGGGAAGCTCGACACGCTGCTCGAGACGAACCGCGTGATGCTCGAGAAGGGCCGCGCGGAGGCGCCGGCGATGCCGGGCGTGACGGTGATCCCGCCGGTGCGGATCGAGGCCGGGGCGACGGTGACCGATTCGACGATCGGGCCGAACGTCGTGGTGCCCGCGGGCACGACGGTGTCGGGCTCGACGTTGCGCGACACCATCCTGGGGAGCGGGACGCGGGTGACGGGGTGTTCCCTGCGTGATTCGATGGTGGGGGATGCCTGTGTGGTCGAGGGGGTTACGGGCTCGGTCGTGTTGGGCGACCATTCGGAGGTCCGTCAGCCCGCCTGACCCGCCGTCCGGGTCCCCTTCCGAACCGCTTCGTTCCGAGGCCCCCGCTCGTGACCGATCCGCTGAACCGCCGCGACCTCCTCAAGCAGACCCTCGTCACCGGCGTGGGGATCGCCGCTGCCGGGGCGCTGACGACCCTCCCCGCCATCGCCGAATCGATCACCGCCGTCCGGGCCCCGGAGGCCGTCCCACCGCGTCCGGCGGGCGCGCGGACGATGAAGGGAGTCCCCTTTGCGCGTCATCAGACGGTGCGGATCGGGATCGTCGGCACCGGGCTCCGTGGCCGGAGCGTGCTCTCGGAGCTGCTGGCGATCGACGGCGTGCGGATCGTTGCCGTGGCGGACACCGTCCCCGAGAAGATGGCCCGCGCGGTGAAGATGTGCACCGACGCCGGGATGGCGGCTCCTGCTACACACGACGGCGAGCGCGGCTTCGAGCGGCTCGTCGCGCGCGACGACGTCGACTTCGTCTACACGGCCACGCCGTGGGAGTGGCACGTGCCGGTGCTCCTCGCCGCGCTCCGCGCCGGGAAGCACTGCGGATCCGAGTGCCCGGTGGGGACGACGCTGCAGGATCTCTGGGCCCTCGTGGACGCGAGCGAGGCGGCGCAGCGGCACTGCCTGCAGCTCGAGAACTGCAACTACGGCTACAACGAGATGCTGGTGAACCGCCTCGTGCACGACGGCGTGCTCGGGGAGGTGCTCTACGGTTCCGCGGCCTACCTGCACGACCTGCGTGAGATCCTCTTCGAGGACCGCGACGAGGGGCTCTGGCGGCGGGGCTGGCATACGCGGATGAATGGCAACCTGTATCCGACCCACGGGCTCGGCCCCGTGGCGTGGTACATGGACCTCAACGCCGGCGACCGGATGACCTATCTGGTGTCGATGAGCACGCCGGAGCGCGGGCTCACGCTGCACCGCGAGGCGACGGTCGCCGACCGGACGAACCCCAAGTGGACCGAGCGCTACGTGACGGGCGACCTCAACTCGTCGCTCATCATGACGGCGAAGGGGCGCAACATCCTCCTGCAGCACGATGTCTCGAATCCTCGCCCCTATTCGCGCCTGAACGGCGTGCAGGGGACGAAGGGGGTCTTCGAGGACTACCCGGCGCGCATCTACATCGATGGGCAGGAGGGGGGGGAGCGCTTCGGGCCGATCGACAAGTGGAAGGCGACGCACGAGCATCCGCTCTGGACCCGCGTCGGCGAGCTCGCCCGGAAGAAGGGCGGTCACGGCGGGATGGACTTCATCATGGCGTACCGCCTCGTGGAGTGCATGCGTGAGGGGCTGGTCCCCGACTTCGACGTCTATGACGCCGCCAGCTGGAGCGCGCCGATGCCCTTGAGCCAGATGTCGGTGGCGCAGGGGAGCGCCCCGATGGCCTTCCCCGACTTCACCCGCGGCCAGTGGCAGGGGACCCGCTGATGCGCCTCACCACCCTCGATTGGATCATCGTCGTCGCCTCGCTCGCGGCGGCGTTCGTCCCCGCGATCTTCCTCGCGCGCCGCGCGGGGGAGAACACGGCGGAGTTCTTCACCTCGGGGCGTGCGGCGCCCTGGTGGCTGATCGGCATCTCGATGGTCGCCACGACCTTCTCCACCGATACGCCGAACCTCGTGACCGACCTCGTGCGGCAGGGGGGCGTTGCGGGGAACTGGGTCTGGTGGGCGTTTCTGCTCACCGGGATGGCGACGGTGATGTTCTACGCGCGGATGTGGCGCCGCTCGGGGGTGCTCACCGACCTCGAGTTCTACGAGATCCGCTACTCCGGGCGCGCGGCGAGCCTCGTGCGCGGCTTCCGTGCGGTCTACCTCGGCCTCGTCTTCAACGTCGTGATTATGGCGACGGTGAACCTCGCCGCCGTGAAGATCGCGTCGATCCTCCTCGGCTGGGAGATGGAGCGGACGCTACTCTGGTGCGCCGCGCTCAACGTGGGCTTCGCGGTCATCTCGGGACTCTGGGGCGTGCTCGTCGCGGATCTCATCCAGTTCGGGATCGCGATGACGGGGGCGGTCGCGGCGGCCTGGTTCGCTCTGCAGCGGCCGGAGGTCGGCGGGCTCGCGGGGCTCTTCGCGAAGCTGCCGGCGGAGTCGTACGCCTTCCTTCCCGACACGGCGGATTGGAAGACCTTCGTCGCGGTCTTCCTCCTTCCGCTCACGGTGCAGTGGTGGTCGGTCTGGTATCCTGGCGCCGAGCCGGGGGGTGGGAGCTACATCGCGCAGCGGATGCTCGCCTCGAAGAGCGAGAAGGATGCGCTCGCGGGAACGCTGTTCTTCAACGTGGCCCATTACGGGATGCGGACCTGGCCCTGGATCCTTGTGGCGCTGAGTTCGATCCTCGTCTTTCCGACGCTGGACGACCTCGCCCGCGCCTTCCCCGATGTGCCGCGGAACCTGATCGGCCACGACATCGCGTATCCGGCGATGCTGACCTTCCTCCCCGCGGGCTGGCTCGGCCTGATGATCGCGGGGCTCCTCGCGGCCTACGTCTCAACGATCGTCACGCATCTGAACTGGGGCACGTCGTATCTGGTGCACGACCTCTACCGGCGCTTCCTGCGCCCGGACGCCGACGAGCGGCACTACGTGCAGGTCGGGCGGATGGTGACGGCGGGGCTGATGCTCGTCGCCGCGCTGGCGACGCGCTATCTCGACACGGCGTCCACCGGGTTCACCCTCCTCCTCTCCATCGGCGCGGGGACGGGGCTGCTCTACCTCCTCCGGTGGTACTGGTGGCGCGTGAACGCGGCGGCGGAGATCACCGCGATGGCGGCGTCGTTCGTGACGGCGATCGGGCTGCACCTCGCGAAGGGGCAGGGGATCGCGCTCGACGCGACGACGACGCTCCTCGTGACGGTCGCCGTGACGACGATCGCGTGGCTCGCGGCCGCCATCCTCGGACCGCAGACCGATGCGGCGGTGCTGGAACGCTTCTATCGGCTCGTGCGGCCCGCGGGGCCGGGGTGGGCCGCGGTGCGCGCCCGTACGGGGCTCGGCGCCTCGCCCGATTCCCTCCCGCAGGCGATGCTCGGCTGGGTGCTCGGGATCCTCTTCGTCTATGCGGCGCTCTTCGGCGTGGGCGCGGCGCTCGCGGGGCGGAGCACGCTCGCGATGACCTGGGCGGTGGTCTTCGTCATCACCGGCCTCGGGGTGCGGTCGGTGCTGCAGGGCTTCTGGCGCGCCGCCGACGCGGCGTGAGCCGCGCCGTAGGGGGCCTGCGATGACCGAGACCGCGCCCCGCGCCACCACGGCGGTCATCCTCGCGCGCGGTCTCGGCACACGGATGCAGGCGGAGGACGGCGCCGCGCTCAGCGCGGCGCAGGCCGCCGCAGCCGCGGCGGGGGCGAAGGGACTCATCCCGGTGGCGGGGCATCCGCTCCTCGACCACGTGCTCGACGCCCTCGCCGAGGGTGGGGTGACCGATGTGGTCTT
>JACCDL011286596.1_pt1 | contig 10464 bp, 7 predicted proteins | sample 7441931 | NCBI WGS metagenome assembly JACCDL01 (sample SAMN15323437, study PRJNA562643) | freshwater metagenome | isolation source: river surface water | place: USA:Blue River Watershed | collected 2017-08-16 | reverse complement strand
GACTCGTTTTACCGTGGCAGATGTTCCTGGACTTATTCCTGGAGCATCACAAGGTAAGGGTCTTGGCCTTGAGTTCTTACGTCACGTTGAACGGTGCGTGGCACTTGTCCATGTTCTCGATTGCGGAACACTGGAAACAGATCGCAACCCAATGCAGGATCTAGAGATTATCGAAGAAGAGCTTGCGCTATACGGCGGCCTCGAAGATCGCGTACGCATCGTTGCCTTAAATAAAATTGACCTTCCAGATGGATCTGCGATGGCAGATATGGTTGAAGATTCACTGCGCGAAAAGGGTTATGACGTCTATAAAGTCTCTGCGGCAAGCCGCGAAGGTCTGCAAGAACTTATCTACGCCATGGGTCGTCTTGTTCATAAGGCACGTGCAGAGGCTGCAACCGATGAGCGCACGCGCATTATCTTGCGACCAACTGCGGTAGATGATTCAGGATTTAAAGTCCGCGCAAATGCCGATGGCTCATTTACCGTTCGCGGCAAGAAGGTAGAGCGCTGGGTTCGCCAGACAAACTTTAAGAATGCTGAAGCAATTGGCTACCTTGCAGATCGCCTTGCTCAACTCGGTGTTGAGAAGGAGCTCTACAAGAAGGGCGCAGTTGCCGGAAGTGAAGTCCGTATCGGCGATGGCGATAACGAGATCATCTTTGATTGGGAGCCAACAATTGAGGCAGGAGCAGAACAACTTGCCGGCCATTTGCATCGTCGCGGTGAGGATTCTCGCCTTGATTCAACATGGATTGTTCCTGAGCGCGAAGTGAATGAACTTACCGATGAAGAGATTGCCCAGCAGTGGGAGTACAACGTAGAAGATCCACATACGCCGCGGGTGAAAGAGTAGCCATATGGACCGCACTGCAATCACCTCTGCAAAGCGCATCGTTATCAAGATTGGCTCTTCTTCACTGACAGGAACAGCTGGATCACAGCTAGATTCATCAGCTGTCGAAAAGATCGTAAGTGTCATCGCAACTCTCAAGGCACGCGGGGCTGAAGTCGCTCTCGTCTCATCTGGTGCAATCGCAGCTGGCCTTGCTCCGCTGAAGCTAACCTCGCGTCCTAAGGATTTAGCCACGCAGCAAGCCGCAGCATCTGTCGGCCAAGGTCTACTTATCGCTCGCTATAACGAAGCATTCTCATCGCATTCGATTCTCTCGTCGCAGGTTCTACTGACAACTGAAGATGTTGTGCGTAGATCTCACTACCAAAATGCACATCAGACGCTCTCTAAGCTGCTCTCACTCGGTGTAGTTCCAATCATCAACGAGAATGACTCAGTTGGAACGCAAGAGATTCGCTTTGGCGATAACGATCGTTTGGCAGCACTCGTTGCCCTTCTCATCGGTGCAGATCTTTTAGTTCTTGTCTCTGATATCGACGCACTCTATGACGCTCCACCTACTCAGGCTGGTGCAAAGGCAATCCACGAAGTCGTAGCAATGTCAGATATTGAATCGATTGCACTCGGTGGCGCAGGTTCTGCCGGCGTAGGTAGCGGGGGAATGGTGACAAAGGTTGAGGCAGCACGTATCTCAACAAGTGCGGGAATTGCGATGCTTCTGACATCTCTTTCGCAGGCAGCCGCTGCCCTTGCCGGTGATCAAGTCGGAACTTTCTTTCACGCCCAAGGTCACCGAACAACATCACGTCTCTTGTGGCTAGCCCACGCATCAACTCCACAAGGCCGCTTAGTTTTAGATGATGGCGCAGTTACTGCAATCCGCGAACGCGGCGTCTCACTTCTTCCAGCAGGGGTCACCAGCGTTAGTGGAGATTTCATTTCAGGAGATACCGTTGAACTCGTCTCTCAAAGTGGCGAAGTTATTGCACGCGGACTTGTGGCTTTTGATGCCGCAGAGATTCCACAGATGCTTGGGCGTTCAACAAAAGAACTTGCTGCAACACTTGGCGCAGAGTACGAGCGCGAACTCGTACATAGAGATGATCTAGTTCTTCTCTGAAATCTGCCTTAAGACATCTGCAACATCGACGCTAATTCCATCTGAGCTCGTTGGCATATCGCTGAGCTTTACGATGACGGTATTCCACGCCTTATCTTGGTAGATGTACTGGCCGTGTAGTCCCATCATGAGATTGACTCCAGGATATGGATGCCACATCTGTGCGCCATAACCCCAGCCGTAATCTAATTTCACAACTGGAGTCGATAAACGCTGCGTCCATGAAGGGCTAGCGATATCTGGGGCACCGCTCATGATCGCCTGTCCCACGCGTGCATAGTCACGGGCAGTTGCATTAAAGCAACAGAACGCCTTCTCATGGCCGCCAACCTTGTCGACGTTCCATGTTGCATCGTAATCAGCGCGAACACGCTTCCAGATTCGATCACTGAATTCATCGGCCAATGTATTGCCAGTTACCTCTTGAATAATCATGCCGAGCATCTGAGTGTTTACGCTGCGATACTCAGGATACGTTCCTGGCTCTTCGCGCATCTTGCGATTGTTATTCAAGAAGAAATTCATATCGGTGGTGGCATACATCTGGGCAATTGCTACGCCCCACCCTGATGGGCCAGATGGATAGTTATCTGAGACTCCAATACCTGAATTCATATCCAGGAGATCTCGAATGGTGACGCTATCAAAAGAGGTTCCAGCCTTGAATCTCGGAAGATACTTCACAAAGGTATCGCTCTCATTGAGAGTGCCTTCATCCACGAGCTGACCAATCACAAGAGATGTCATCGTCTTTGCTACAGAGTAAGAAGGAAGAACCGTGGATTCACTCTTTCCGTTGAGATAACGCTCGTAGGTAATCTTTCCATCGCGTATTACTAAGAAGGCATTTGTCTGGGTTGCGTTAAGAAATTCCTCGAATGGCACTCTCTTGCCTTGCCACATCACTTCAGTAATTTTCTCTTCTTCTCCTATTACCCATGCAGATTCATCGGAAGGAGCGCCTTTGATCACGTGAAATGGCATGAGATCAGGAGTCTTGGAGGCAGGGGCTAATCCCAGCCTGATTGCTGAAATTGGTTCCGGATATCTAATCGCCTTTGTTAAGCCAAAGAGGGCGAGGTAGAGAACGAAGAGAGAAAGGAGGGTGTTACGAATTATTTTGCGCACGAGATTAGGGTATCGGCCGCTAGGCTTATTCCTATGGATGCACGAGAGATAGTTGAGGGGCTAGCGCTCACAGCGCGTACAGCTGCTCGCACCCTTGTTGCAACAACCGGCGAAGAACGTCGAGCCGCGCTACGTGCGATCGCAGATGAGATTGATGCACGCACGGATGAGATTGCTGCCGCCAACAACCTTGATATCGAGAGAGCTAAAGCAGAGTCAATGCATCCACAGATGCAAGATCGCCTTTTGCTTACTCACGAACGTATTGCGGGCATCGCACGTGGAGCTAGGCAGGTTGCCGATCTTGACGATCCACTCGGACGTATTCTCAAGAAATCAACGCTGCCTAATGGGCTAGAACTCGAGCAGATCACAGTTCCCTTCGGCGTAATCGGTATGGTCTATGAGGCGCGTCCCAACGTAACCGTTGATGCAGCTGTCATTTTATTAATGTCAGGAAATGCCGCCCTATTGCGTGGATCATCAACTGCCGATGCCAGCAACAAAGTTCTGATCGATGTCATGAGATCAGCCCTTTCCAAGACTGCAATCTCGCCAGATGTAATTCAACTAGTGCCATCAGATGATCGCGCAACTGTGAAGGCGCTTCTTACTGCACGTGGAAAAGTCGATCTTGTTATCCCGCGGGGGAGTGCGGCCCTAATTCGCATGGTTGTAGATGAAGCCACGGTTCCAACCATTGAAACTGGTGCAGGTGTCTGCCACGTCTATGTGGACGCTGCCGCTGATCTACAGAAGGCGCTACCCATTGTCATGAATTCAAAGACGCATCGACCAAGTGTCTGTAATGCCGCTGAAACTGTCCTTGTACATAGAAGCGTTGCAGATACATTCTTGCCAACTCTCTTGCAATCACTTCATGGCGCAGGAGTTCTCTTGCACTGTGATGAAGCGACAGAGAAAGTTGCGCAATCGCTCTCCATCGATACGACCCGAGCAACAGCTCAAAACTGGGGGACTGAGTACGGGGTTCTTGAGATGAATGTGGGTGTCGTAGATTCATTGGAAAGTGCGATCGACCACATTGCAACCTTTGGCACGCAGCACACCGAAGCGATTGTGACCGAGGATAAAGAGAGCGCCCGTAAATTTATTGCAATGTCAGATTGCGCAGCCGTCATGGTCAACGCCTCTACTCGCTTTACAGATGGCGAGCAGATGGGATTTGGCGCAGAGATCGGTATCTCAAATCAGAAACTTCACGCCCGTGGCCCGATGGGGTTAGAGGCGATGACAACTACTACCTGGGTAGTCACCGGTACGGGGCAGATTCGCTCATAATCACTTCTTTTTATAGACTGCACTCATGAGCAGCCTGTCACGAGATGATGTCGCAAAGTTGGCAGGGCTAGCCCGCATCGAGATGAGCGAAGAAGAGCTTGTCAGCCTGGCATCACAATTTGGAATGATTCTTGATGCAGTCGCACGCGTACAAGATGTCGATCTTGAAGGCGTAGCCCCGACTTCACACCCACAACCAATTCGTAATGTTTTTCGCGAAGATGTAGTCCACCCAAGCCTGACTCCCGAGCAAGCACTCTCTGGAGCGCCAGCGCAAGAAGCGCAACGTTTTAGAGTTCCGCAGATTCTTGGTGAAGCAGAGTGATTACCCAGAGCGCAGCATCAATGTCAGAAGCCCTCACAAAGGGCGAGGTGACATCTACTCAATTAACGCAGGCACATCTAGATCGAATCAAAGATGTCGATCCAGCAGTTAAAGCATTTCTCCACGTCGATACCGATGGCGCACTCGAACAAGCAGCGCGCGTGGATGCAGATCGCAGCGCAGGAAAAACTCTCCATCCACTTGCAGGTATTCCACTTGCTCTCAAAGATGTTCTGACGCAAGAAGGTGTTCCAACAACTGCGGGTTCAAAGATTCTGCAGGGATGGAAGCCACAGTACGACTCAACAGTTGTCTCCAAGATTAAAGACGCTGGCATTGTCATTGTTGGTAAGACCAACATGGATGAATTTGCAATGGGTTCTTCAACTGAAAACTCTGCATACGGACCAACATTTAATCCGTGGGATCTTTCACGTACACCTGGCGGTTCAAGTGGTGGATCAGCTGCTGCAGTCAGTGCATTTGAAGCCCCTCTTGCCATCGGCTCAGATACCGGTGGATCTATTCGCCAGCCTGCCGCACTTACTGGAATTGTCGGAGTTCGACCAACATATGGCGCTGTCTCTCGTTATGGCCTTATTGCTTACTCATCAAGTCTTGATCAGGCAGGACCATTTGGCCGCACAGTCTTAGATACAGCGCTCTTGCACGATGTGATGGCAGGACATGATCCAAAGGATGCAACTAGCATTAATGGCGCATTCCCAGATGTAGTTGAAGCAGCACGTAAGTGCGATGTTAAGGGAATGAAGATTGGCGTTATCAAGCAGCTTCAAGGTGAGGGTTATCAAAGTGGCGTGCAGGCGCGTTTTGATGAATCACTTCAGGTATTGGCTTCCCTTGGCGCGCAGATCGTTGAAGTAGATTGCCCAAGTTTTGAGTACGCACTTGCTGCCTACTATCTGATCGCACCATCTGAATGCTCTTCAAACCTAGCTCGCTTTGATGCAATGCGTTATGGGCTACGCGTAGGCGATAGCGATGGAGCATCTGCAGAGTCAGTAATGAACGCTACTCGTAACGCAGGTTTTGGCCACGAGGTAAAGCGCCGCATCATCCTTGGTACTTATGCTCTCTCTTCAGGTTATTACGATGCTTACTATGGAAGTGCGCAGAAGATTCGCACACTGATCATCCAAGATTATGCAAAGGCCTTTGCTCAGGCAGATGTCTTGGTCTCACCAACTGCTCCAACAACGGCATTTAAAATCGGTGAGAAATCAGATGATCCAATAGCTATGTACCTCGGCGATGTTGCAACGATCCCGGTTAATTTGGCTGGAATCTGCGGCATGAGCCTTCCTGCAGGTCTTGCCGATGAAGATAACCTTCCAGTTGGTTTCCAAATCATGGCACCTGCCATGGAAGATGCGCGCCTCTATCAAGTGGGCTCAGCACTTGAAGCAGCTCTCGTCTCAGAATGGGGCGGACATTTGATTTCAAAGGCTCCAGCGTTGGGAGGTAGCAAGTAATGGCTATCTCATATGATGAGGTCGTAGCAAAGTACGATCCAGTCTTGGGTCTTGAAGTACACGTTGAACTCAATACAGAGTCAAAGATGTTCTGCTCATGCAGCACAACTTTTGGTGCCCAGCCGAATACACAGACATGCCCTGTCTGTTTGGCACTTCCTGGAGCACTCCCTGTAGTAAATGCAACCGCTATCGAATCAACTATCAAGATTGGCCTTGCCCTTAACTGCTCGATCGCACCGTATAGCCGCTTTGCTCGTAAGAACTATTTCTATCCAGATATGCCAAAGAACTTTCAGATCTCACAGTATGACGAGCCAATCTGCTTTGATGGTTATGTCGATGTCGAAATCGAGACCGATGAAGGTCCTCGCCAATTCCGTATCGAGATTGAGCGCGTACATATGGAAGAGGACACTGGAAAATCACTACACGTAGGTGGTGCAACAGGTCGTATTCACGGTGCTGATTACTCACTGCTTGATTACAACCGTGCAGGTATTCCTTTAGTTGAGATCGTGACAAAGATTGTTCCTGGCACAGGTAAGTACGCACCAGAGGTCGCACGTGCATACGTTGCAGAACTTCGCGACATCTTGCGTGGACTTGGAGTCTCTGATGTGAAGATGGAGCAAGGCTCACTCCGCTGCGATGCCAACGTCTCGCTTAAGCCAATGGGATCAGATGTACTCGGCACTCGCTCTGAGACAAAGAATGTGAACTCACTTCGCTCAGTCGAACGCGCAATTCGTGGTGAAATGATCCGCCATGCAGAACTTCTCGATTCCGGACAGAAGGTTAAGCAAGAGACGCGTCACTTCCAAGAAGATACTGGCCTGACACGTTCTGGTCGTTCAAAAGAGCAAGCCGAGGATTACCGATACTTCCCAGAGCCTGATCTTGTTCCAGTTGCGCCAGATGCTGCATGGATTGAAGAGTTGCGCGCAGCACTTCCTGAGCGACCATCACTTCGCCGTAAGCGTCTCAAGGAAGAGTGGAACGTTCCTGATAAAGAGATGGCAGCGATGGTCAATGCTGATGTCTTAGATATCGTTGAAGCCACAGTAATTCTTGGTTCTGATCCAACTAAGGCTCGCTCATGGTGGCTTGGTGAAATTTCACGTATTGCAAATGATAAGGAAGTTGCTGTTACTGAACTTTCCATCACACCAGCCGATGTTGCAGAGAATGTCGCTCTCGTAAATAAGGGAGAGCTGACCGATAAGTTGGCCCGCCAGGTTGTTGAGGGTGTGATTGCGGGGGAGGGAAGCCCCGCAGCTGTTGTTGCAAAGCGCGGGATTAAGGTTGTAAATGATGATGGCGCTTTGATGGCTGCGATCGAAAAGGTCTGTAACGATCAGCCTGATACCGCCCAGAAAGTTCGCGATGGACATCTTCCTGCAGCGGGTGCCTTGATCGGTGCAGTCATGAAAGAGACAAAGGGCCAAGCAGATGCTGCACGCGTACGTGAGCTCCTACTTGGCCACTTGGGTCAATAGTCTTGGGTCAATCTTCTAATTAATGAAAGCCAGCGCCTTCAGTTTCAACTAGTGACTCTTTACCGATATTGATAAAGAAGTAGAGAACGATCGCTCCCACAAAGAGCAGCGCCGCACTGAACTTAAATGCCACCGTAAAGCCATGTGTCATTGCGTATGGCATCACCTTCTCACCGAGCTGAGTATTTGCCACAGCAAATGTTGTTGTTGCAGTGGCGGCAACAGTGTTAAGAAGTGCCGTTCCAAGTGAGCCACCAATCTGCTGACTGGTGTTAACCATCGCACTTGCTACGCCGGTGTCATGGTTTGAGACAGCGTGGAGCGAAGTTGATGTCAGTGGGATAAAGACCAAGGCCATACCGCTCGACATGATGAGAAGAGATGGCAGTACATGCGTCACATATGAAGTCTCAGGAGTGATCTGAGTCAGCATCAATAATCCAACGCTAGCTGCGAGCAATCCCGGAACCATTAACGGCTTTGGGCCAACCTTTGGAAGCAACGTTGATGCAATTCCGGCAAAGACAATGATTCCTGCAGTAAACGGTAGGAATGCAAAGCCTGATTTAAGAGGGCTATATCCCAAGATCACCTGAAGGTAGATGCCAAGGAATAGGAACATCGAGAACAATCCTGCGCCAACAACAAGTGAACCCAGGTATGAACCACCACGGTTGCGCTCTGTGACAACGCGAAGTGGCATCAGAGGATTCTTCACACGCATTTCGATGGCAACAAAGATGCTCAAGAGAACTACTGCTGCGACAAGGAAGGTGATTGTCAGAGGATCTGACCAACCCTTAAGCGCTGCTTCGTTAAATCCGTAGGTAAGGGAGAAGAGACCGGCAGTTGCTGTGACAACACCTGGGATGTCGTAGGTGTTATCTCCTGGAGCCTTTGATTCCTTGACAAACTTAATCGCTAGAACGGCAACCAAGATTGCGATCGGAGTATTGACTCCGAGGCACCAGCGCCATGAGAAGAACTCAGTAAGTGCTCCACCAAGGATGAGACCGATCGCTGCGCCACCACCTGAGATCGCACCGATTACGCCGAAAGCCTTTGCGCGCTCTTGAGGAACAGTAAAGGTTACAGAGATGATGGAGAGAGCTGCTGGAGCAAGTAGTGCTCCGAAGACACCCTGCAGCGCACGAGATGCAAAGAGCAGCCCTTGATTAGAGGCGATTCCGCCAAGTGCTGATGCTGCAGCAAAACCAATCAAACCGATTAGAAAAATCTTACGACGACCCATGTAGTCACCGATACGTCCACCAAGTAGCAGTAGTGAACCAAAGGCCAAGGCATAGGCGGTGATCACCCAATGTTGATTAGCATCTGAGATTCCAAGATCGAGCTTTGCGCTTGGGATCGCAATATTCATAATTGAGCTATCGAGAACGATCATCAATTGTGCGGTGGCAACGACAAAGAGCGTGCGCCATCTCGTTGGATCTAAGCCTGCTGGGTTTTCAGTTGAGTGTGGTTTTGACACAGAAAAGCGCTCCTTAAAGAGATAAGACATATATTGGATTAAGGCTAGAATTATCTCATGTCGAAGATGAAGCCGCGTTCTGGCGTTGTAACTGATGGACTTGAGCGTGCACCTGCGCGTGGAATGTTACGTGCAGTTGGAATGGGCGATGACGATTGGGTAAAGCCGCAGATCGGTATCGCATCTTCCTGGAATGAGATCACCCCCTGCAACCTTTCACTTGATCGTTTAGCAAAGGCATCGAAGGAAGGCGTCATTGCTGCAGGTGGATTCCCGATGCAATTTGGCACAATCTCAGTCTCTGACGGAATCTCCATGGGCCACGAAGGAATGCACTTCTCACTCGTTTCTCGCGAAATCATCGCCGACTCTGTTGAGACAGTAATGAATGCGGAACGTCTTGATGGAATGGTGACATTTGCCGGATGCGATAAATCCCTTCCTGGAATGATGATGGCGGCAGCTCGCCTTGATGTTGCATCAGTCTTTGTCTACGCCGGTTCAACTCTTCCAGGCCAAGTAGATGGCAAAGATGTCACCATCATCGATGCCTTCGAGGCAGTCGGTGCATGTGCACGTGGACTCATTACTAAAGAGCGCGTAGATCAAATTGAAAAGGCGATCTGTCCGGGTGAAGGCGCTTGTGGCGGTATGTACACCGCAAACACGATGGCAAGTATTGCCGAAGCTATTGGACTCTCACTTCCAGGATCTGCAGCACCTCCTGCAGTTGATCGCCGCCGCGACGCATATGCAATTAAATCTGGAGAAGCAGTTGTCAATCTCATCAGACTCGGAATCACAACCCGCGATATCTTGACCAAGAAGGCATTTGAAAATGCCATTACGATCTTGATGGCACTCGGTGGCTCTACCAACGCTGTTCTTCACCTTCTTGCGATTGCTTATGAAGCAGAGGTAGATCTGACACTCGAAGATTTCCATCGCATTGGTTCTAAGGTTCCTCTACTTGGAGACCTCAAGCCTTTCGGTAAGTACGTCATGACAGATGTCGATCGCGTAGGCGGAATCCCTGTTGTGCTTCGCATCCTTCTTGATGCGGGATACCTGCATGGCGATTGCATGACAGTGACAGGAAAGACGATGGCCGAGAATTTGGCCGATATCAATCCACCATTTCCTGATAGCGATGTTCTCTTCCCAGCAGATAAGCCAATCTCAACAGATGTTGGAATCACGATTCTTGGCGGAACACTTGCCACCGAAGGCGCTGTCTGTAAGACAGCCG
>JACCDL011049401.1_pt1 | contig 10464 bp, 8 predicted proteins | sample 7441931 | NCBI WGS metagenome assembly JACCDL01 (sample SAMN15323437, study PRJNA562643) | freshwater metagenome | isolation source: river surface water | place: USA:Blue River Watershed | collected 2017-08-16 | reverse complement strand
GTAGGCTAACTTCATGAGAGCCGATGCGACTAAATTTCTCAACTTTCTACATAAAGCTAACCAATTTGTGATTCCAATTTATCAACGTAACTACTCTTGGGATGAAAAACAGTGTCAACAACTTTGGGAAGACATCCTTCGAGTTGGGTCCAATGAGTCGATCCCATTGCACTTCGTTGGATCAATTGTTTATGTCCACAGCTCCCAGTCAACAGTTGCAGTTGGTGCGCCTCTCTTAGTAATTGATGGTCAGCAGCGTCTAACTACTCTGACTATTCTTCTTGAAGCCTTGGCACGAGCACTTGGAGATAGTGAGCCTCTCGACGGATTTTCTGAGAAAAAAATACGCAATAAGTACCTCAGCAACCCTGATGAAAATGATGAACGCCATTACAAACTTCTTCTTTCAGATACTGATAAAGACAGCCTGATGGCCCTAATCAGAGGTGCAGAATTACCTAAGCACCATTCGCTTCGAATTAAGGAAAACTTCGAATTCTTCACTGAAAAACTCTCTGACAAAAGTACAAGCATTGAGCAAGTCTGTCGGGGGTTAGCAAAACTTATGATTGTCGATATTGCCCTTGAGCGCGATCAAGAGAATCCACAATTGATTTTCGAAAGTATGAATTCAACTGGAAAAGCGCTTAGCGAAGCGGACTTGATTAGAAACTATATATTGATGGGCCTAGAGCCGACACTTCAATCTTCGATCTACCTTGATCTTTGGCGACCCATGGAACTGGAATTCGGTCAAGAAGCTTATGGAGACCAATTCGATGACTTTATGCGACATTTCTTGACTCTTAAGACCGGTGACATTCCTCGTCTAAGCGAAGTGTATGAAGCCTTCAAGGAGTACTCAGTTAAATTCTTTGCCGAAGATGGAAATGTGCGAGATCTGGTGTCCGACATTAGGAAGTATGCTCGATATTTCGTGGCGATGGCTCTGGATGGGGAGAGTAACCCCAAGTTAAAACCATTATTCGACGACCTATTTAAGTCACTCAACTACAGCGTCGCTTACCCATTCCTAATGGAGATTTACTCTGATTTTGAAGCGGGGATTCTCGAAGAGAAAGATTTCATTGAAGTTATCAAGCTGGTTGAGAGCTATGTGTTTAGGCGTTCAATATGCCAGATTCCAACTAACTCAATGAATAAAACTTTTGCTGAGTTTACTCGCCACATCGACAAGTCAGATTACTTAAGCAGCCTGAAGGGCCACTTCTATCAATTAAAGAGTTATCGTCGCTTTCCATCAGATGCCGAGTTCAAATCGGTGCTTTTGTACCGTGATGTTTATAATTTCATGCATAGAAGCTATCTATTGCGCAAAATTGAAAATTTCGGAAAGAAAGAATATGTATCAGTCGAAAATTACACGATTGAGCATGTACTTCCTCAAAATCCAAGCCTTGGAATTGAATGGCAAAAAGAACTGGGTCAAGATTGGAAAGCGATTCAAGAACGCTATCTCCATACAATTGGAAACTTAACCCTCTCTGGCTACAACTCTGAGTACAGCGATCGTCCCTTTAGCGAAAAGAAATCAATGAAGGGCGGATTTCTGGAGAGCCCTCTCAAGTTAAACAAAGACATCGCTACCCAGGAAAAGTGGAACGAAGATGCAATTCTTGGGCGTGCCAATCGAATTTCGGATGAAACGCTGATGATTTGGCAATCACCAGTTCTGTCTCAAGATGAAATCTCGAGATGGGCAAAGGCTCCGGAGACTGAAAAGCAACAGACCACCTACTCAATCGAAGATCATGATTACCTAACGCGCCCCAACGTGCGGGAGTTGTTCGATGCTCTAAGAGCTGAAGTTAAGAAGCTAGACTCAGAAGTGTCTGAAACCTTCTTGAAGTATTGGATTGCCTACAAAGTGAATACTAACTTTGTTGATGTGGTTCCGAAGGCAAAGGGTTTGAGACTTAGCATCAATTTGAAGTACCCAGAGATTTCAGATCCCGCCGGCATGACCGAAGATATCTCCGAAAAAGGGCGCTGGGGGAATGGCGATGTGTCCGTTCACTACCGAAAGCTCGAAGAATTACCCTACATAATGGGATTGATTCGTCAGTCATATGAAAAGCAGCTTTCCTGAAGGATTTAAGATTGAAAGCGCACGTTTTGTCAGTGACCTTGCGTAGAGTAATCACATGAGCCAGCCAAAAGGATTTCAAGACAAAGTCAGCTTAATCTGGTCGGTTGCCGACATCCTCAGGGGAGACTTCAAGCCTCACGAGTACGGACAAACCATTCTTCCATTTGTAGTTCTACGTCGTTTGGAGTGCGCTCTTGAGAAGACTAAGGACAAGGTGATCGCAAAGTCCCATTCACTCGAAGGCAAGATTAATGACTTAGAAACCATCCTGAACAAGGAATCTGGCCACAACTTTTATAACACATCTCCACTTTCACTAACAAAGATTTTGCAGGACCCTGACAAAGTGGCCTCTAATCTCAACTCATACATACGTGCCTTTTCCCCTAGTGCCTCTGAGGTTCTTGATAAGTATGGCTTCCCAGACAAGATTAAGAAGCTGGAAGAGCAGGGCCTGCTCTATCAAATCATCGGAAAGTTTGCCGACCTAGATTTATCTGAGGAATCTGTCTCAAATGAAGCAATGGGCTATGTATTTGAAGAACTCCTGCGCAAGTTTTCGGAAATGTCTAACGAAACGGCGGGAGAGCATTACACGCCACGTGAAGTTATCCGCCTCATGGTAAACCTTCTATTCATTGAGGACTCAAAAGCTCTCGCAGGCCAAAAACCCATACGCAGTATTTATGATCCAGCTTGCGGAACCGGCGGGATGCTTTCAATCGCAGAAGAGTACCTTCACGATCTAAATCCGAATATCAAACTTAATGTTTTCGGCCAGGAGCTTAACCCCGAAACTTGGGCAATTGCACGTTCTGACATGATGATTAAAGGGCAAGACCCTGCGAGGATTACTTTAGGCAATAGTTTGACTAATGAAGATGGCCACTCAGGAAAACAATTTGATTATTGTATTTCCAATCCACCCTATGGTGTCGATTGGAAGAAGTACCAGGAGCCAATAGAGAATGAGAGTAAAACGCAAGGATTCGGTGGGCGCTACGGTGCCGGCCTTCCTCGTGTAAGTGACGGATCCTTCTTATTTATTCAGCACATGATTAGCAAAATGAAGCCTGTTGCCGATAAGCCAGAAACGGAAGAGATTATTGAGGGTGGCTCCCGAATAGCAATCATCCTCTCCGGTTCGCCTTTGTTTTCCGGGCAAGCTGGGTCAGGTGAATCAGAAATACGTAAGTGGATAATTGAAAATGACTGGCTAGAAGGAATCGTAGCTATGCCCGATCAGATGTTCTATAACACTGGCATAGGAACCTACATATGGATAATTAGCAATCGCAAGAGCCCTGCCGCGCGGGGACTTGTGCGCTTAGTCGATGCCCGTGAAATGGGTTCTAAAATGTCCAAGTCACTAGGAGATAAGCGAAAAGAAATCACAAACGAATCTATTGCAGAAATTACGCAGCTATATTCTGAATCTTTATTGGGTTCTAATGATAGCCGTGTACGTGTAATGAAGAATGAAGATTTCGGATTTGCAAGAATTTGCATTGAGAGACCACTACGTAGAGTTTGGCGAATTGATGAAGAAGTGTTACTGCGGGTACCCAAACCGATGGCGGATAAATTACGGCCCCTTGGGGAAGTAATATTTAAAGATTTAGATTCAACGCAGAAAGCTCTCGCTTCGGTGCATTTGGAAGCCAAAGAACTGAAGAGCTGCATTAAGCTTATTGCTACAACGGATGAAAAAGCAGATCCACTACTTAGCAAAAATGGAAGCCTTGAACCAGATCCTGACTTGAGGGAAAGTGAGAATATCCCTCTTCCAGAGGGCTATATTGGCAAGAGTCAAGAGAATAGGGATGAGAGTTTGATCTTGAGCGCGCAAAGCCATTTAAAAGAAAATATTCATCCTTATCTAAATGATTCGTGGATCGATCACACCAAAACAAAAATAGGGTATGAAATCCCTTTTACTCGTCAATTCTATGTCTACACCCCACCTAGACCAGTCGAAGAAATTCATAATGAAATCCAGGAATTAGAATTGGAAATAAAAACTCTGATGAAAGAATTATTCTGATGAAGGATTTACCATTTGAGTATGCACCTTCAGGTTGGAATGTAGAGAGATTAGATCGACTCTTTAAAGTAGTAAAAGAACCTGCTCACCTAGATGACGCACCTGTCAGTGCATTTATTGATGGGGTTGTTACTTTAAGATCTAATCGACCAGATGCAATTATTAAGGGGTCGGGGCAAGAAATCGGTTACAAGCATTTGGAAAAAGGCGATCTAGTTATTAGCGGAATGAATGCCCATCTTGGAGGATTGGGAATTTCTGACAGTGCTGGTAAGTGCACGCCTGTCTACACAATTTTGCGCAAGATAGTTGAATTAGATGAGCGCTATATTTCCTACTATTTGTGGCATGCTGCTCAAGCTGGCTACGTTAAATCACTGGTAAATGCAGTCAGATATAACTCTGCTGATTTCGGTCCTGAAACCGTAAAGAAGTTCTTAGTACTGGTTCCCTCAATAAAGGAGCAAATTGAAATTGCGGCATACTTAGACGAAAAAGTTTTGAAGATTGATAAATTGATAAGAAATTACCAGAATGAGCTGATTTTGATCAGCCAGGCAAGGAATACATATTTAACAAACTTGATTCTAGGGTTGCCTTCTAAGTCCGTTCTAAAAATAACAGAAAATTCTGAAATGGACTTAGCAAAGCTGATCCCATCCTCATGGACATTACGGCCCTTGAAACACTTGGTGACTTGTGACAATACAGGAATTTGGGGAGAAGAGCCGGGTTCCCTGGATGTAGATATTCCAATTTCAACTACGGCGCACCTAACTCGTAATAATGAATTTTTGTACGATGCCATGCCTATTCGAAGTTTGCGTCTGTCAGATTGGCGCAAGTACAGATGTAACCCTGGAGACATAATTGTGGTCAAGTCGAGTGGTAGTGCTGACAATATTATGTCCGGCAAAGCTTCACTTGTTACTGACGGACAACCTGATTTCGCCTTTAGTAATTTTTTACTTCGACTGCGGCCTAAGAATCTAGCGTTGGCGCCATACCTTCAAACTTTCTTAACTTCGAACATTACCATTGAACGTATAAAGAAAATGGTTTCTACAACAACTTATCCGAACTTAAAGGTGGAAGAATACTTAAACTCCCTGGTTCCAGTGCCACCTGAATCTGAAGCAATAAGGATCTCTCAAGAAGTCTTAGAGTACGAATCAATGTTTACTCGCCTATATTCTAAATCTGAAAGACAGATATTGAATTTGATAGAGTTAAAAACTTCATTGATTTCTCGATCAGTAACTGGCGTGGAGTCTATTGACAAGTTTAGGAGCCAAGTCTCATGACAGATGTATCTCACTATGAGAGCACGCTCGAAAAGCTTATTTGCGAACATTTATCAGCAAATCGATGGCACATAGGTGATCCGCTCAACTATTCAAGGGAGCTAGGACTTGACCTCGAGGAACTTAGAAGTTTTATTTGCGAAACCCAACTTTCTTCTTGGCAGAGATTAATAGCTCTGCATGGAAGTGATGTTCAAGCGTTGAAAAAGTTTTCTGAAAGGCTTGCGAAAGAGATCGATTCTCGCGGAACTATTGATGTGCTTCGTAAAGGAATCACAGATTTGGGTGTTAAATTTCATATTGCTTACTTTGCACCAGCCCATGATTTGACGCTACTTAATCGCAAACTCTACGACCAGAATCGAGCAACAGTTACCCGACAAATTAGAATGTCTGAGTCAAATGTAGAAGACAGTATTGATTTAGTTTTTTTTCTAAATGGCCTACCTGTAGCAACAGCCGAACTAAAGGCGCAAACTGCTGGACAGAATGTAAAGCATGCTATTAGGCAATATAGAATTGATCGAAAACCAAATGATCTGATTTTTAGAAGTAGATCGTTAGTTAACTTTGCAATCGATGAGAACGATGTATTTATGGCAACCCAGTTAAAGGGGGTCAGCACAACATTCTTACCCTTCAATAAGGGTGCAGCCGGCGCAGGCAAATCAGGAGGAATGGGAAATCCTCTTGATCCAGAAGGTGAGAAGACAAGATACTTTTGGCATGAGGTACTCCAGCGTGACAATTGGTTAAGAATTCTTGGTTCTTATATACATGTTTCTTATAAAGTTGACGAAGCAACGGGTAAAAAAACTGGAGAGAGGATTGTAATTTTCCCGCGCTTCCATCAATGGCATTGTGTTGAGTCCATGGTTGAGGCGACATCTATTTCTGGTCCAGGCGTCAATCGCCTTGCACAGCATTCCGCAGGTAGCGGAAAGTCCAACACGATTAGTTGGCTTGCGCATCGTTTATCCGTTTTACATTCCCCATCATTAGTCGATTCAAGTAGCGCCCTTGCAGCTAAGGGTATTAACGCCAACGAACCTATATTCGACAAGGTTATAGTCGTTACAGATCGTCGAGTTCTCGATCAGCAATTACGAGATACCGTTGCATCTTTCGATCACCAGCCTGGATCGATTGTGTCTGTGCGCGAGGATGCTGGAAGCAAAAATGCACAACTTCGTGAGGCACTTGAAACCAAAGCTACAAGGATAATTATTACCACGATCCAAACCTTTCCCGTGGTTGCAAAGTCTGCAACTGAACTTGCCGGAACGAGATTTGCAATAATCGTTGATGAGGCACACTCTGGGCAGTCAGGAGAAACGGCAAAGGATTTGAAGCTAGTCCTTGGTGGCGGAAATACCTCGAATGCACTGCAAGCAGCCGAAGATTTCGATTCTATGAATACAACTATTGAAGAGAGCTTCGAGGATTTACTGGAAAAATCACTCTCAGCACGAGGGAAACCTGAAAATATAACTTTCTTTGCTTTCACAGCAACACCCAAGTCAAAAACTTTAGAACTTTTTGGAGAAAAAGTTGTCTCAGCCACGGGGGAACCCGTCTATATTGCTTTCCATCAGTATTCAATGAAGCAAGCAATCGAAGAGGGCTACATTCTTGATGTACTTAAGAACTACACAACGTATAAGACTTACTACAAGCTTGCCAATGAATTAGGGGAAAACGACGTGGAGGTTCCAAAAAGCAAAACTGCGTCAACTCTTGCTCGATATGCCTCGCTTCACCCAACTAATCTTTCCCAAAAGGCAGAAATTATTGTGGAACACTTCAGAGCAAATACTGCAAAGAAGATAGATGGTTCTGCAAAGGCCATGGTCGTTACGAGATCAAGGCTTCATGCTGTTAGATATAAGCAAGCTATCGATGCCTATATTTCAGAGAAAAACTATAAGGATGTTCGCACCCTCGTTGCATTCTCGGGCACAGTCTATGATCCAGACGTAAGTGGATCCGAATACACAGAGCATTTGATGAATGCAATCAAGAGCTCTACAATTCCTGAGGAATTCGCAAAGTCCTACCAAGTTCTAGTAGTGGCTGAAAAATTTCAGACTGGATTTGATCAACCTTTGCTTCACACGATGTATGTAGATAAGAAGCTCAATGGAATTGCTGCGGTACAGACATTGTCCCGCCTAAATCGAATCCATCCGGATAAAGAAGATACCTTCATTCTTGACTTCGTAAATGATGCCGAAGAAATCCAAGAGGCGTTCAAACCATATTATGAGGAAACAACAGCTGTACCGACGGACCCAAATATTTTGTTCAATTTACAACAGCGAATTATGGATGCAAGAATCATTCATAAAGATGAAATGCGTTTAGCCGTGGACGGCATTTTGAAGGCTACGACCGCCGGTAGTTCTGCATTGAAGGCGAACACTGATACTGCAGTTGAACGCTGGAATCTCCTTGACGATGAATCAAAGGCTGATTTCAAATCCTTGTGCAGAAACTATGTTTTTGCGTACTCGTTCTTATCGCAGATCGTGCCTTATAAGAGTTCTGATTTGGAAGAGCTTTACTACTACACAAAAATGTTAGAACGCCGACTTCTTCTTGGTACAGGCGGAGGAACTGTGGATATTGATGACTCAGTTGTGCTGACGCATCTTCGCACGGAAATCACCGCACAAAATGTCGACCTTTCACTCAGTGGTGGATCTCAAGATCCATTGGATCCCTCAGTTAGTGAGACCACCGGTTCGAAAAAAGAAGATGACAAAGAATTATTATCAAAACTGATTGCAGACTTAAATGAGCGTTTCGGATTAAATCTCACTGATGCTGATCGAATTTGGTTTGAACAGCAACAGCAGCACTATGCAAGTGATCCAGATCTGATGGAAGTTGCTCGAGCAAATGACTACGACAATTTTGAGATGCACTTTGTGCCATTGGTCGCAGATGGGCTAATTGAACGACACGAAGCAAATGAAGATTTGTTTAAAGCTTTTTTCAACCAACCGGATTTCCAAAGAATGATGACTCGCGCTCTTTCAATGTCTCTTTACAACCACTTTAATCCACCTAAAGAGGGGGTCATTCAAGGAAAAACACATAGGCTTCCAGACGGATCCAAAGTTCCAGGTCTAAAGTAGCTAGGTTAGGCACAGTCATTGAGCCAATTGCCAATATCGTTTGCTAATTCTGTATTTGATTTCTATAAAGTATTAAAAGAATTGCATCAAAGGGATCCTGAGCAAGAATTGCAAGGTGCTGCACTGATTCCGTATATAAAAATTCTGGAAGATGCGAAAGTAATGATGAGACATGACTCTATGATTCAAGCACTACCTGAAATTTTGACAACAGAAAACATAGATGAACAAATTTTTCCTCGAGTGGCTGACACGCTCGTTGTGATATCGCAGATTTGGTCTGCCATAGGAACCGGAAGGCCTCTCCCATAACAATTCTTATTTAAGAATTGTTCTTGCCAACCCAATAAACACTCTTTCCATTCCTCTCCAATATCCGGTACTCGATCATGTATCTGCGTAATGCGGCGGTGTCAGGGTGGAACTTGGCGATGATCTCGTTGAGTTGCTTCTCGGGGTACTTGGCATCGGGGGAGAGCTCGGAGGCGATGTGGCGCAGGACTGCGAGCTTCTTGTGGAGCTTTACGGGAATGCTGATGAGGGTGCCATCGGGGCGGAAGAACTGGTCGATCTGTTCTGGCATGACCTTAGTTTAAAGAATATTGACCAATAAATCCCCAAAGCCCCGCCCTTAATGTCAGCAGAGGCAAATAGGCTTTCCTTAATCAATCAACCCGAAAGGTTTCACCATGAAGCTTAAGGAAGTAACCCGTCTTCTCGCAATACTCATTGTTGGATTTATTTTTGGATCAGGTCTGACTCCACTTCATGCTGAAGATCCAGTTCCTACAGGTGAAATTTTGAATGTCTGTATAAATAAGAAGACTGGCGCACTTCGTGCTGCAAACAAGTGCACAACAGCAGAACGCAAAACAGTTTTAGGTGGCGTTGGAGCACGTGGTGAAAAAGGTGACAGAGGCGACACAGGAGCAACAGGCTTAACGGGTGAGACAGGTGCGCAAGGTGCGCAAGGTGCGACTGGTGCGCAAGGACCTCAAGGCGAACGTGGATTAACTGGATTGCAAGGTCCTCAAGGTCCTCAGGGATTTACTGGAGCAACTGGTGCGACTGGCTCTATCGGTAGTTTACGAACAAGAGATGTCACAGTTTGGGCCCCGAGCACATTTGGCGGCGGTTGTGGTGGTTTTGGTTATTACGCACTTAGTCCATCCACTTCACTTTCAACGTTCGGCAGTTCGATTTCTCTAAGCAAGAGTTGTATTAGTTTCAGTTCCTCATCAGTTCGTGTGTACGCGCCATAAAAATCATGCTAAAAAACCTAGGTATCAAAATATGAAGTTCGGCAAAGTTCTCTCTCAAGTTCTCCTGGGGCTTGCGCTGGGTTATGCAGGTATTGGGCACTTAACAACTAACCGTCAGGAGTTTCAGGCACAGGTTCCAAATCTGTTAAAGGATTATGCAGATTTTGTGGTGGTGGCATCTGGTGTTGTTGAGATTGCTTTAGGGCTTGCACTGGTGGGGTTGTGGAAGTACCGCGTGCAGGTGGGTTGGGTAGTTGCAGCGTTTTTTGTGGCGATCTTTCCGGGAAATATCTCGCAGTATGTAAATGGCGTTGATGCATTTGGTTTAGATAGCGATACATCGCGTTTGGTGCGGTTGTTCTTTCAGCCGTTGTTGGTCGTTTGGGCGTTATGGAGCACTGGAGCGTGGGGAAGTTGGCGCAAGAAGCCGATTGTTGCCGACAGCAAAGATTTAGATGAGGACACTATCTACGGGTAGTTAGTTTAGTTTGCTGTAGCCGTAGCTAATTGACGCTGCTGTTGCGACCCACAATTGGTAGGGAAGCAGGGCAGATCCAATTCCAAGTGATGTTCTGAAGGCGATGATGAGCATTGGGATTGTTAG
>JACCDL011252845.1_pt1 | contig 10465 bp, 13 predicted proteins | sample 7441931 | NCBI WGS metagenome assembly JACCDL01 (sample SAMN15323437, study PRJNA562643) | freshwater metagenome | isolation source: river surface water | place: USA:Blue River Watershed | collected 2017-08-16 | reverse complement strand
TGATTCGCAGTGGCGAAATTATCCCTTGTATCACCCACAAGGTAGAAGCGTAAATTTTAGATGCTACCAGCTCAGAAAAAATACGCTTGTCAAGCCTTATCAAATCCTGTATAATACTTACATCAAGACAGCAAAGTAACTATGAAGATTGAGATTCCAACGAACTGCCCCTGTTGCAACTATACACTAGAATTAGTCAACGATCAGTTGTTCTGCCGGAACTCTGCCTGTAGTGCTCAACTGTTCAAGAAACTAGAAAATTTCGCTAAGGTATTGGGAATTAAGGGCTTTGGCCCAAAAACAATAGAAAAACTTAACCTTAGCGATCTAACCGAATTGTTCTATTTGGACTTTGATACAGTGAAAGAAATCCTCGGTGAAAAAACCACTGTAAAATTGTTTGATGAAATAGAGCGATCTAAAGGTGCTGATCTAGCCACCGTATTAGCTGCTATGTCCATCCCTCTCGTGGGTGGCACTGCCTCTAGTAAAATTGCTAGTGTAGTTAATTCAATTGAAGAAATTACTCCCGAAACCTGTAAAACTGCGGGTCTAGGCGAGAAAGTAACTTTCAACCTGCTAGAGTGGATAAAATCCGATTATCAAGAGATGAAAGAGTTTTTGCCATTCTCTTTTAAGTCCAACAATAGCAAGTCAGTCAGTATAGCTAGTGGCCCTACGATCTGTATTACTGGAAAATTATCTTCTTATAAAACGAAAGCCGAAGCGACTAGTGTACTAGAAGCTGCGGGCTTCAAAGTAGTGGAATCGGTAACGAAAACCCTACAGTATTTGGTAGATGAAGATAATAAAGGAAGTTCAAAACGCAAAAAAGCCGATGAATATGGCGTAACAATCATAACAAATCTTAATGATTTTTTAAACAAGAAAGAAACCGAAAATGTCTGAAACTAAAGCAAAAAAGTGGTCTGATGAAGCTGTTGCCACTCTCCTGTCTATCGTTGGTAACGAGTCTCCTGTAAGTGTTGCCGCTGTCGAACAAGCCGCTACTAGCCTTGGCGTTAGTGCTCGCTCTGTTGCTTCTAAACTGCGTCAACTAGACCGTGAAGTTGCTTCTATGGCTAAGGAAAAGGTTGCCGCTTTCAGTGCTGAACAAGGTGAAGAACTCGCCGCATTTGTTCGCGCTAATGCAGGTGCCTATACCTACAAGGAAATCGCTGAGAAGTTCCCAGGTGGTTTTACCGCCAAGCAGATCCAAGGCAAGTTGCTTGCTCTTGAATTGACAGGTTCTGTCAAGCCTGCTGAGAAAGTTGAAGTTGCTCGTACTTATACCGAAGCTGAAGAAGCCACATTTATCAAGATGGCTCAAGCCGGTAAGTACATTGAAGAAATCGCTGTTGCCTTGGGCAAAGAGATTCCTTCTGTTCGTGGTAAGGCTCTTAGCCTGTCACGCAAGGGTCAGATCGACAAGATCCCCGCACAAAAAGATAGCCACGCAAAGAACGTGGTTGACCCCGTAACCGCCCTTGGCGACAAGATCGCAACTATGACTGTTGCTGAGATTGCTGCTGCTGTGGACAAGACAGAGCGTGGTCTGAAGACCCTTCTGACTCGTCGTGGCATCAAGGTTGCCGATTACGACGGAGCCGCTAAGAAGGCTAAAGCAGAAGCAAAAGCTGCTTAATTAACATCCGACTCTAAGAGTTGTTTTGCTGGGGCGGGGAGTTTTATAATAGCTCCCTGCCCTTTTTACTTGGCGGAATTATGAAATATAAAGTATGGACTCTTAGTTGCTCCGAGTGTGCCATGACACAGTTACATCAACCATGTGAGGCTTGTCCTAATGGAAGTACACATTAAATATACTGATGACCATTCTCTCACAGTTGAGGAAGTGGTACAGCAGGCTACTCATAATTATGGAAAAAACGCAGTAGTTTCCATAATGCCAGATTCATTGAAACCCCATGATTTGATTTATTTTGGGCTACAACAAATTATTACACATCGTCAGCTTAGTATGCTGTATGATGAAAAGCTAGGTTATCAAGCCGGAATACAGAAGCTAAGAAATGAAACACTGTATAAAATACAGGAAATTCTAGATCAAGTAATTATTGATAACGAAACAAAGGTTGCTTGATGGATATTAGCGCAGTTTTACTTAATAAACTTTTAACAGAGAAAAATCTTGATGTTTGGGCAAAACTAAAACTTGCGTTCCTCGACCCCGCTTACTCCTCGCTGTATACTGCGATAAATCGCTACTATACTAATTACCATTCAATCCCTAGCTTTGACGAGCTGGAAATAGTCGTAAGGGAGTTGCCGGTAAGCAAGACGCTAGCTACTTTACGTCTGTTAGATGAAACTGATGTAACGGCTGAAGTAGCTTTAGATGCTCTAATAGACCAGTACACGCAGAATGAAGCTATTAAGCTTCTTGATAAATTTGTAGATAAATTACCAGTATATGATACTACTGAGATTAAAGATAATCTTGCTAATATCGTATTAACCTTAGAAGAAAAAACACTTACATCCGAGGGAGTTTACTCCATGTCGGATATTTTGCTTTTCAAACGACCAGACGACCTTGCACGTACTCGTGTACACCTGGGTCTCAACAATACATTTGATGCAGTACTTGGTGGTGTTGCTAGACAAGAACTTATTCTCATTGGCGGTAAACGCGGTGCTGGTAAGTCTAATACTTGTAGTAACATGATGATTAATCAATACGAAGCTGGGTTCAGTAGTATTTACTTTACTATTGAAATGGTTGCTCATGAAACGCTAACGCGTAACATGAGTATTCTAGCAAACGTAAATCATCAGCATCTAAAGAACGGTACTCTTACTGATGAAGAATTATTGAAGGTAGTTCAAGCAAGGGCAGGTATGTATACCGATGCCCAACCTCTAGTTGATGAATTTATAAAAACTAGAGATCAGTATGCTTTTGAAGAAAAAGTAGTTAGACAGTGTACCCTAAAGCATGATAATCAGATGGTGATTATTGATGACAGGGACCTGTCTCTTGCATCAATCGATCTTCATTTAGGTAAGATGAAGTCCAGGTTCGGAGATAAATTTACTCTAGCAATCATTGACTATTTGAACCAGATTAAGATTGAAGGCAATCAGTATGATTGGCAACCGCAGATTGAAGTTAGTAAGAAACTGAAGAATTTAGCCAGAAAGCACGACGTTGTCATAGTCTCCCCGTATCAGATTGATAAGGATGGCGAAGCACGATTTGCTAAAGGTATTCTTGATGCTGCTGACATTGCCCTTATTATGGAAGCTCATGATAAAGAACATAACGCAATTACTTTTGAAACTACTAAGATTCGTGGTGCTAAGGAAATGATATTCACTAGTGGCATGGATTGGGACAGCTTGCGTATGAGTCCAATTCCTATTGACAAGCCTGCTTCTAAAGAGAAGGATAAAGTCAAGCGAGCTGGCACTAAGAAAGAAGAAAAACAGGCTACAGGTGAGCCAGCAGGAGATTTGCCATGGGACGCGTAGAAACCTACGAATCTTTTTACAAAGCTAGAATGGATAAACTATTACTAGCTTTGACAGGTAGTGAAGATCTAGTGAATAAGTGGTGGCTTAGCCCAAATAAAGCTTTTGATATGCAACAGCCTGCTGATGTGTATGAGCAAGACCCTAAAAAAGTAATAAACTATATTTTAAGCCAATATCAGTATTAACATGAGTGATCCAGTACTTGACCTATTAATCTCCAAAGGTGTGCGATACACACCTTCTGGTAAGGATTACCTTACCAAGTGTTTTAATCCAGAACATAACGACTCTAATCCGTCTTTTCGTATTGATAAGACCACGGGCATTGCCCACTGCTTTAGTTGTGGATTTAAGACTAATATATTCAAGTACTACGGTGTTCTAACTAATAACGTATCACTAAAGATAGCAAAGCTAAAGGAGAAGCTCCAGACTTTGAAGGAAGTGAACGACGGACTTGAAATGATTCGTGGCGCCAAACCCATCACACAATCTTTCCGTGGAATTTCCGTGGCGACATTGAAAGAGTTTGAAGCGTTCTATACAGATCATGATGAAGAATTAGTTGATAGGATTATATTCCCTATTAAGGATATTAGAGATAAGACTACTGCTTACGTAGGTAGGCATACACTTTCTAATGGTAATCCTAGATACCTAATTAGACCCTCAGGTGCGCAGGTCGGCATGTACCCTGCCAAGTTGCCCAATCATCCTAAGAACATAGTGCTTGTCGAAGGTATCTTCGATTTGCTAAATATGTGGGATAAAGGTGCACGTAATGTAGTTTGCGTATTCGGTACAAGTAAACTATATAATGATACTGCCGCTAAACTCATGCCGTATAAGGTAATGGGTGTAGAGAAGATATTTATGCTGTACGATGGCGATGATGCCGGTAAGACAGCAGCCGAAAAATCAAAGCCATTAATAGAAGAGTGCGGATTTACAGTGGAAATAATTAATCTACCTGAGGGTCAAGACCCTGGGGAGCTTAGCCAAGAAGATGTAGATTCGATAATAGAGTACACACGATGAAGTTTGTAGAACATACTAATAAGGAAGCATTAGCTCTTACTTTAAGATCTGATGATAGGGCTATGAGTTATATTGTTAATGCTATGCCTGATGATACGGTAACTCTAACTATTAGACAAGAATATAAATTGCCTGCAAGCGAGGCTAAGAAACTGCTTAAGGAAATACTAAGTGAAAATAGCAATTATTGATAAAGCTCCTAGTAAAAACGACTACAAGAAATACTTTGATTTCGATTTTGACCTCTTTCATATGAGTTCAGTGCCTATCACTAAACTGCTAAAGAAAGACGTTGATCTTATTTTCGAACACGAAGAATATGATCTAGTAATTCTAGTTGGTAGTGAAGCGGCTAAGGAATATGCTAAGATTAGTAGTGTTTCAAATTATGCTGGTCAACTAATGCACGATAAGTTTATCTGCATTACAAATCCTGCTATGCTTCACTTTAAGCCTGAAGGTAAGCCTGATTTTCAACGAGCAATTGATCGTATCCATAAGTACATTAAAGGAGAACTTTCCAATGTTAGTAAAACTGGAGACTTCGCAGGAATCTTGGATATTGACGAAGCAAGAGCGTTCTTGCTTGAGGTCCTGGAACACACTCAAGGATTTGTTGCCCTTGATACGGAAACGACTTGCCTTTACCCGCGAGACGGGTATGTACTCGGGGTCTCTTTATCCTATAAACCCCGACACGGACGATACATCAGTACAGACGCGCTCGATGAAGAAAATGTACAACTTCTTCAGAAAATTATAAATAGTAACTTTATCATCTTCCATAATATGAAGTTTGACTATAAGATGATGAACTATCATCTAGAAGTTGACTTCAATCGTGAGAAAGTTCACGATACTATGGTAATGCATTATGCTCTAGATGAAAACGATTCTCATGGCCTGAAGCAGTTGGCACTAAAGTACACCGACTATGGTGATTACGATGCAGAGCTAGATGCCTTCAAAAAAGAATACTGCCGTTCGCATGGCATCAAGGAAGAAGATTTTACATATGATCTGATTCCTTTTGATATTATCAGTGCCTATGCTAGTATTGATACGGCAGTAACCTATGAACTATTCATGAAGTTCTGGCCTGTTATTCAGAAGAATGAAAAACTATTGTGGGTTTACAAAAATCTCCTTATTCCTGGAACCCTATTCCTAATGGATATGGAAGAAGTTGGTATTCCTATTGATAAAGAGCGCATGACAGCCGCTGAAGCTTATCTAGATAAGTGGATTTTAGAGGCTAAAGAAGAAGTATATGGATTTGAACAGGTCAAACAGTTTGAGAAAGATTCCGGAGCTATTTTCAACCCAGGCTCCGTTCAGCAGTTACGAAAAGTCCTTTTTGATTACGTTGGCCTCAAGCCTACCGGCAAACTTACCGCTACAGGAGCAATTAGCACTGATGCTGAAGTATTGGAAGAATTGGCAGAACAACACCCACTGCCAAAATCTATCCTAAACGTACGTAAATTAGGTAAAATAAAAAGCACCTACATTAGTAAGATTTTACCAGAGCTAGATAAAGATGAACGAATTCGTACAAATTTTAATCTTATTTTTACCACTAGTGGGCGGCTGTCTAGTAGCGGTAAGTTTAATGCTCAGCAGATTCCGCGAGATGACCCAATCATTAAAGGATGTATTAGAGCACCCGTTGGATATAAAATAGTATCCCAAGACTTGGCAACTGCGGAAATGTATTATGCTGCGGTATTGAGTGGTGATAAGAACTTGCAGAAAGTTTTTATCGACAAAGGCGACTTTCACTCTACTATTGCTAAGATGGTATTTGACCTAGTATGTGATATTGCAGACGTTAAAACGATGTTCAAAGAAAAACGTCAGTCTGCTAAAGCTATCTCCTTCGGTATTTTGTATGGTTCAGGCCCACAAAAAGTATCAGATACGGTTAGTAAGGATACTGGAGAGTATTATGGTGTTGACCGCGCTAAAGAAGATATTAAATCGTATTTTACAAAGTTTAGTAAACTTAAAAAATGGCTCAACGATAGAGAAGCTTTTATCAGAGCAAATGGGTTTACTTATTCTTTCTTTGGCCGTAAGCGCCGCCTTGTTAACGTATTTAGCGATGATAAAGGAATTGCTGCCCACGAAGTGAGAAGCGGTATTAACTCAGAAGTGCAGTCTATTGCCTCTGACGTTAACCTTTTAGCAGCTATGGATACTGCCAATGAGATTAAAGCTAAGGGTCTGGATGCACAGATATTTATGCTAGTGCATGACTCTATTGTTGCTTTAGTTCGTGACGATCACGTTGAAGAATACTGCGAGATTCTAGCTAAGAATACTCAAAAGGATAGAGGCTGCTCTATCCCAGGCTGTCCGATTGGTATTGACCAAGAAATTGGGCAAGATTACTCATTTGGAAAGTTTGATAAGACGTATGAACTTACAGGAAATATCCTATCCCGTATTTAGACTAAGGGCTGAAAAGCCTAGCGAATACAACGGCGTATTGTTTTACGCTTATGATAGAGTTACCGAGGAAGGCGATATAGAGCCTGTAATACGAATCTTAGATGACCGTAATCTCGATAACCCTAAATTGTCGATGCGGAGACTGATTTTAAAGACTCGTGGAGAAAAACTATTTAAGCTAACTAAAGCCATATTCTTTCTTGGTGATCTGATAAAGATTGCTAAGAAAGGTATGTGGTTTATTGATAGTAATGGCAAGATATTTGAGTACATAAAAACAACAAGTTGTAAGCTTAAATACCATAAAATTACTAAAGTTATACCAGTAGATACTGGTGGTGCAATAATAGAAGTTGAGGGTATTTCTAGCAGATTCAAGTCGCTATTCTACCCTGAACCTACTATGCTTTACGCAGGCATCCTGCATTTTGGTATGTCTCCTATTCTGTATGGGTATTACGATAAAAAATATAAAGACACTAGAAGGATGGTATAGTGCCTAAAGCAATAATTAGTAATAAGATATACTTAGATGTTAGTCCTGAATTGAAAAAGGAACTAATGTCTAAGTTGACTTATAAAATTAAAAAGCCTCCACGCCCAGGTTTGACGCATTTTAATATGTACGACATTATTAGGAATTATAAGATTTTACCTAATAATGTTATGACAATCCCGGTAGGTAGACTAGATCTAATCCCTGCTGATTACGAGGTTATAGATAGACGCATTAAAGAAGATTATCCTTTTCCAGAACCTACTTGGCCACTTAGAGATTATCAACAACCAGTCTATGACGAAGTTGATGATATGTTTTTCCTTAATGCTAAGGTAGGTTGGGGTAAGACTTTTACAGCGCTACATATAGCTAGAAAGCTAGGGCAAAAGACATTGATCGTTTGTCATAATACTATGCTAAGAGATCAGTGGTTAAAAGAAGCTAATAAGCTATACAGAATGCCTATTGGCATTATTGGTGGTGGGGAATTTGATATTGACCATACCATTGTAGTAGGTAATATACAAACTTTAGTTAAAGTATTGCCTAAAATAGCTAAAGAATTTGGTACGGTTATTGTAGACGAGGCACACCACTGCCCTGCATCGACATTCACAGATTTTATTGATGGAATGTACTCCAGATATAAGATCGGACTGTCAGGGACGATGCAACGTAAAGATGGCAAGCAAGTAATCTTTAAGGATTTCTTCGGACCTAAGTTGTTTCAGCCAAAACAGGCGGGAACTCTCGTACCGGAAGTTAAAATTCTTAAGACGGGGATAGTATTAGCCCCTGGTGAAGGTTGGGCAATGAAGATGAATATTCTTCAGTATGACCCAAGTTACCAGAAGTTTATTGCTGCTTGCGCTAGAGTTGAAATGAATAGAGGACATAAAGTCCTTATTATTGCAGATAGAGTAGAGTTTTTACAAAGAGTAGGAGAACTAATTGGCGAAGACTGTGTGTGCATTGTTGGGGGGACAGACTTTGAAGAGCGACAAAAACTCGCAGCCCAAGTCGAATCTGGAGAAAAAAGTTGCGTGGCTGGAAGCAGGCAAATCTTTAGCGAAGGTATCTCAATCGACCCACTAAGTTGTGTTATTTTAGCAACCCCTATAAGTGCCCCCGCTGGCGGGGACAGCCTGCTGGAGCAGATCATAGGGCGTATTCAGCGACCTGCTCCAAATAAACTAACACCTTTAGTTATAGATATGAATTTCGCTGGGCCTGCTGATAGAAAGCAAAATAATGAACGACTCAACTTCTACAAACGACAAGGATGGGAAGTATCCTGATTTTGATAGCTGGTGGAATGAGCTGGAGGGTTACTCTATGCGTTCAGAGAGATTCTTTGAATCTATGAAACAGTTTAGTACAACCGGCACACCAGTTAATCTTAGACTTTGGCTTGAGGCTGCTTTTAACGCAGGAAAAAGCCAAGGGCAATAAAATTTCAACTTGTCATACACTATCAAAAATGATATAATATATGTTCTAAAGGCAATAAATGGCTTTATTCTTTGACATTAATAAATTAGAGGAACAATCAGGTAACGATACTAAACTATTCCTCAATATGCTTTATTTTCATTGGAATAAGGCTATACCTTTAAACAAGAGTAACAAGTTTTTGCGCTCTAAAGTTTCGTTAATTGGTAACTCATATTTACTAAATCCTCAGGATTTGTTCTCCGACCAATTCACTGACGAACTCTTTAAAGTACAATACATAAAACTTGCTGGAAGGCGGGACTACAGTCTTTATCGTATGCATAAATACTGTCGTCTCCCAACCTCCTACTTCCCTGACCTAATATACGATTCAATTAAGCACAATCCGTTATTAGAAATTACACAAAAAGAAATCCTATTTAAATACGAAGAAAGATAATACTATGGCACTAGCATTCTCAAACACTAAAGGCAAAGCAGTTAAGAAGTCCCATGACGCATACGAGTATAAAGACGGCGAAAACGTCGTACGTCTAGTTGGTGGTATTCTACCACGTTATGTATATTGGCTGAAGGGCACGAATAACAAAGACATTCCGGTTGAGTGCTTGGCATTTGATCGTGAAGCCGAGAAGTTTACTAACGCCGAAGTTGACCATGTTCCCGAGTTCTTCCCTGATAAGAAGTGCGGTTGGGCATATAGCATTAACTGTATCGATCCTAAGGACGGTAAAGTTAAAATCTTGAACCTGAAAAAGAAACTGTTTGAGCAGATTGCCAATGCAGCAGAAGATTTGGGTGATCCTACTGACCCCGATACCGGCTGGGACGTAGTATTCAAGCGTGCTAAGACTGGTCCTCTGGCATATAATGTTGAATACACTTTGTCTGTCCTGCGTTGCAAAAAGCGCGCTCTATCGGACGACGAAAAAGCCGCTGTTGAAGCCGCTGAAACCATCGACGCTAAATATCCACGTCCTACTGCCGCAGAAGTCCTAAAGACTCTAGAGCGTATCACTAAGGGTGCTGATGACGAAGCTGAAGGTGATGGCAGTACTGATGCAGAAGCTGTCAACGAGCTAGGTAACTAATTAATAGCCGCTAAGTGTGTAAATGCTTAGCGGCTTTTTCGCCTCATAAAATGAAAATATTATTTACTGCTGACGTCCACATAAAATTAAATCAAAAGAATGTACCTATCGAGTGGGCTAAAAACAGGTACAAGATGTTAACAGAGCAATTGGTTGAAATTGCTAAAGATTGTGATATGTTTGTTATTGGTGGTGACGTATTTGATCGTATGCCTACAATGGATGAACTAGAAGTTTATTTTGACTTGGTGGCCGCTATTCCAGTAAAGAGTATTATCTACGCTGGCAACCACGAAGCACTGAAAAAGGATACTACGTTCCTTAGTTATCTAAAACGTAGCACTACTAGGCTGAACCCTAAAGTTGAAATTATTGACGAGTTTTATACACATCCAGATAACTCTTTTGATATCATCCCCTATAATCGTCT